>Ga0116180_1001139_pt1 | contig 22992 bp, 20 predicted proteins | sample AD_UKC073_MetaG_FD_89804 | JGI IMG/M metagenome (GOLD analysis project Ga0116180, IMG submission 89804) | Active sludge microbial communities of municipal wastewater-treating anaerobic digesters from USA - AD_UKC073_MetaG | ecosystem: Engineered > Bioreactor > Anaerobic > Digestate | place: USA...
CAGGCTGTCGGCCACCAGGGGCATGCGCGCCAGCGCGATGCCCTGGCCGGTGAGGGCCGCCTGCACGATCTGGTGGGCGTAGTTGAAGAACAGCCAGCGCTTGGGCTCCAGCTTCTTCAGGCCCTGCTGGTCGAACCAGCGGCGCCAGGTGAGCCATTCCATGTGCTGGGTGCGGTGGGCGTCGCCCGCCTCGATCAGGGTGAATTGGGCGACATCTTCCACCCGCTCCAGCCGGGTGCCGCTTTTCAGCAGCCAGGGGCTGGCCACCACGGTGAGCTGCTCGCCGAACAGGCGCTCGGCCCCTTGCGCCACGGTGGCGGGAAACGCATAGCGCAGGGCCATGTCCACGTCGGTGGTGTCCAGGTCCACGATGTTGTCGGTGGCGTCGATGCGGATGTCGATATCCGGGTGGCTGTGCTGGAAGGCCTCCAGCCGGGGGATCAGCCACATCGACGCAAATGACGCCCAGGTGCTGATGGCCACACTGCGCCGGCCCGAGGTCAGGCGGATGCCGCGCACGGCGGTGTCGATGCGCTCCAGGCTGGGCACCACCGCGCGCAGCAGCTGGGCGCCCGCGCTGGTCAGCTCCACCGCCCGGGTGTGCCGCAGGAACAGCGCCACGCCCACCTCGTCCTCCAGGCCCTGGATCTGCCGGCTGATGGCCGACTGGGTGAGTGCCAGTTCGTCGGCCGCGGCACGGAAGTTCAGGTGCCGCGCCACCGCCTCGAAGGTGCGCAGGTGGCCGGCGGCGATGGGGCGGGTGCGCAAATGGGTCTGGTGTTGCTGCATGGGGATTGATGCGATTCGGGAATGAATAACGTAGCCCGATTTCATTGGACTGCAAAGCCCGTCAGGAAGATGATGCACCTCCAACAAGCCTCAACCGGAGATCCCCATGGCTTCCCCATCCGTTCTGCAAACGCAACAATCTGTCCAGTCCGTCGCCGCCATCGGCAAGGCAGCGGGTTCGGCGGTGGCAACCGGCATGTGGGCCATGGAGCCGCAGGAAGTGCTGTCGCTGTTCCCGCGTGCACCGGCCCTGGTGCGGGTGACCCACGGGCGCATCTGGGCCACGCTCAACGGCCCCCATAGCGGGCCGGCCAACGCCTGGGGCGACGTGCTCCTGGAGTCCGGCCAGGTGCTGCAGGTGCCGGCGGGCCAGCGGCTGGTGCTCGAATCTCTGGCCGGGCGCGGCGAGGCTGCGGCCTGCTTCGACTGGCTGCCCGCCAGCACGCTGTCGCCGTGGCAACAGGCGGTGGGCCTGCCCCTGGCCGAGCTGCGGCAGTCGCTGGGGGGCGCCACCCGTGCCGCCGGCCACCTGGTGCAGGGCCTGGGCCGGCTGGCCTGGCGCGGGGTGTCGGGCCGGGGCCGTGCACCAGCGCTGGATGCCTGCCTGGACGCCCGCGTACGCTGAACTCACCACCCGCCTACCGGGCGGGCGGTGGCTGCCGCCAGCTACAGATCCACGGTGGCCAGCGCCCGGAAGTCCTGCTCGTAGCGGCTGAGCGTGTCCGCTGCCTTGCGGCGCTGTGCCGGGGTGGTGCTGTTGTGCAGGGCGGCAAAGGTGGCGCAGGCCTCCTGTTCCATTTTCTCCATGTAGGCGCGGTAAGCCGGGTCGGGCGAGACCAGTGTGCGCTCCCGCAGTGCATGCAATGCCGCTTGTACCGCTGTGGCCTGTGCTTGCTGGGCCACCAGCGGGCGCAGGGTGTGCAGGGTGTCCTGCTGACGGCGTAGCCGTTCGGTGTAGGTGCGGCGCGCGTCAAAACTGGAGGCGTCGATGCGCTGGTGGAGGACGGCCAGTTGCGCAGTGTCCAGCCGCCCATATAGGCGCTCGGCGCGTTCAATGGCTTTTTTGCTGCGCTCCGCGCGGGCTTGGTGGGGCGGGAGATCGATGAAGTCAGCCCTGAATTCGGCGTCCTTTTTGGCAAACCGACGCTCCATGTGCTGCAGCTGCTCGGGGTGGAGCTGGCTGACCAGTGCTGCCACGGCGGGTTCGGCCTGGGTGGCCACGGCCAGCAGCTTGCCGCGGACATCGGCATAAACGGCGCAGGCCTGTTCAGCATCCATGTCCTCATGGATCTGGCCGCGCAGCCGGTGCAGCGTGTGGACATAGCCTGGCAGCTGGGTCTGGCGGTGCCAGGCATGCAGTTGTTCCAGCGCATGCTTCACCTGGTGTCGCTGGTCATGGGTGAAGTCCACATAGGCATCCAGATACCAGTACGCCAGCTCCGGCGCCTGGTGGTAGGCCACTTTCAGCGCGCTGCAGGCCTGCAGCAGCAGGGCCACCAGCAGGGTGCCCAGCACGCCGATAATCCGGAGGCCTGCGGCCCGCCGCTGGCCCTGTCCCAACCCCACACCACCACCCAGAGGAAATTTCATGGCAACCCCGATTGACGTCGTCATCATGGCCGCGGGCAAAGGCACGCGGATGAAAAGTGCACGTCCCAAAGTGTTGCACCGTTTGGGTGGCCGCGCCTTGCTGGCCCATGTCATCGGATGCGCCGCACGGTTATCGGCGCGGCAGGCGGTGGTGATCACGGGGCATGGTGCTATCGAAGTTGAAGCTGCTTGCGGAGAATTTACGCCCGCTGGAGGTGGTTTTGGCTTGAAATTTGCGCGCCAGGAACCGCAACTGGGTACGGGCCACGCCGTGCAGCAGGCGCTGCCTTTGCTGGTGGACGACGGCGTCACGCTGGTGCTGTCGGGCGATGTGCCGCTGACCCAGGCCGACACCCTGGCCGCGTTGCTGGCGGCCTGTGGCGGCGAGCGCCTGGCCCTGCTCACGTTGGAGCTGCCCGACCCCACGGGCTACGGCCGCATCGAGCGTGCGCCTGACGGCACCGTGCGCGCCATCGTCGAACACAAGGACGCCAGCGACGCCCAGCGCAGCATCCGCGAGATCTACAGCGGCATCATGGCCGTGCCCACCCGCCTGCTGCGCGGCTGGCTGGCGCGGCTGGACAACCGCAACGCCCAGAACGAGTACTACCTCACCGACATCGTGAAGTTCGCCGTGGCCGACGGCCTGCCCGTGGTGGCCCACACCATCACCGACGCGCCCCAGGTGGCCGGCGTCAACAGCCCTGCCCAGTTGGCCGAGCTGGAGCGGGTGTACCAGCGCCGCCAGGCCGATGCGCTGATGGAGCAGGGCGTGCGCCTGGCCGATCCTGCGCGCTTCGACCTGCGCGGCACGCTGGACTGCGCACAGGACGTGGAGATCGACGTCAACTGCGTGTTCGAGGGCCAGGTGCAGCTGGGCGCGGGCGTGCGGATCGGCGCCCACTGCGTCATCGCCAACGCCACCATCGCGGCAGGCGCGGTGATCCACCCCTTCACCCACATCGACGGCGAAAAGCTGGGCGTGACGGTGGGCGAGGGCGCCCTCATCGGCCCCTTCGCCCGCTTGCGCCCCGGCGCGCAGCTGGGGGCGGAGGTGCACATCGGCAACTTTGTCGAGGTGAAGAACAGCACCCTGGCCGCCGGCGCCAAGGCCAACCACCTGGCCTACCTGGGCGACGCCACCGTGGGTGAGCGCGTCAACTACGGCGCTGGCAGCATCACCGCCAACTACGACGGCGCCAACAAGCACCGCACCGTCATCGAGGCCGATGTGCATGTGGGCAGCAACTGTGTGCTGGTGGCGCCGGTGACCATCGGCGCGGGCGGCACGGTGGGCGGCGGCTCCACCATCACCAAGAGCACCGCACCCGGCGCGCTCAGCGTGGCGCGGGGCAAACAGATCAGCATCGCCCACTGGAGCCGCCCGGCCAAACTGCCCAAGGGCTAAGGACGCGTTCTAAAGTCGTGGCACTATCGTCCCCATCCACCGACTACGGGTGGCCATCAAAAGCGGGGAACACGTATGGTGTTATGGGGCGTGGTGTGGGGTGCCATCCTGGGCCTGCTGTGGCCGGGCTGGGGTGGGTTCGGGACCGTAGTGGGCGCAGTGCTGGGTGCGCTGGCAGGCTGGACCCTACGCATGGCTGTGCGCGGCGAGGTGAAGGCTGCAGCCAAACAGGCCGCCGCAGCGGCCCCGGCCCCATCCAACGTGGCAGCATCGCCGCGCACCGCGCAGGCGCTACCAGACTTTGCGCCCACCCAGCAAGAGCTGCGGCCGATCGACATGGCGCTGGACCTGGACGCGCCGGACACGCCCGTCCACACCACGGTTCCCGCCAGTGCGGCGCGCCGTGCCGAGGCGGCTGCGGCCTCGACACCGGCCCCGCTCCCGCCCGCCGCGCCCCCCCAGCCCTCCATCGTGGAACACGCCGTGGGCGCTGCCCGCGACTGGCTGCTGGGTGGCAACACCATCGTGCGGATCGGGCTGGTGATCCTTTTCATCGGCCTCTCTTTCCTGGCGCGCTATGCCGCAGTGGCCGGCCTGTTCCCGGTGGAGCTGCGGCTGGCCGCCATCGGCGCGGCCGGTGTGGCTCTGCTGGCCGTGGGTTTCAGCCGGCGCCTGGCCAAGCCCGGCTTTGCGTTGGCCTTGCAAGGTGGCGGTGTGGCGGTGCTTTACCTCACCGTGTTCGCAGCCTTCCGCCTGTACGGCCTGCTGCCGGGGCTACTGGCCTTCGCGCTGATGATCGTGGTGTGTGCGCTGAGCTGTGCGCTGGCGCTGCTGCAGAACTCGCGTGCGCTGGCCGTGGCGGCGTTTGCCGGCGGCTTCGCGGTGCCCGTGCTGCTGTCCACGGGGCAGGGCAGCCATGTGGGGCTGTTCAGCTACTACCTGGTGCTCAACCTCGCCATCCTGTTCATCGCCTTCAAGCGCTCGTGGCGGGTGCTGAACCTGCTGGGTTTTCTGGCCACCTTTGGTGTGGCCACCACCTGGGGCGTGCTCAAGTACCACAGCGGCCAGTACGCCAGCACCCAGCCCTTCCTGATCGCCTTTGTGCTGATCTACGTGGCGGCGGCCGTCCTGTATGCCCGCAACACCCCCACCAAGCTCGGCAACGCGGTGGACTCCACCCTGGTCTTCGGCACCCCGCTGGTGGCCTTTGGCCTGCAGGTGGGGCTGGTGCAGCACCTGGAGATGGGCAGTGCCTTCTCGGCGCTGGCGTTTGGCGCGCTGTACCTGTTGCTGGCGCTGGTGTTGTCGCGCCGGGGCCAGCCGGCCTACCAGCTGCTGGTGGAATGTTTCACCGCCGTGGGCGTGGGTTTTGCCACGCTGGCTGTGCCGCTGGCGCTGGACGCGCAGTGGACCTCCGCCGTCTGGGCGCTCGAAGGCGCGGGCGCCTTCTGGTGGGCATGCGCCAGGCGCGCTGGATGCCGCGCCTGTTCGGCCTGCTGCTGCAGGTGGCCGCCATGCTGACCTTCTCGAATGTGGCTGCCAGCGACGTGTGGGCGCTGGCGCTGCTGAACCCGCGTTTCATGGGGGCGCTGCTGATCGCGCTGCCCGCCCTGCTGCTGGCCTGGTGGCTGCGCAAGCCGCTGCCACACAGCGAATCCCGCTGGGCGCAGATGTACGCCAGGGTGGAGCGCGAGCTGTCCAACCCGGTGTACCTCTACGGCTTTGTCTTCTGGTGCCTGGCCTGGCTGCTGGAGGTGACACGCGCCACACCCGCGCTGGAGGCGGGCGCGTTGCCGGTGCCGGTGTTTGGCCAGAGCACGGCGCAGCTGCTGAGCATGCTGGTGCTGGTGCTGTCGGCGGGCCTGTCCTTCCTGCTGGGTCGCCGGCTGCAGTGGCCCGTGGCCGGCTGGCCTGCCCGCGCCACGCTGGTGGTGATGGCCTTCACCCTGTTCGGGCAGGTGGGCATGGGCCACCATGTGCTGGGCTTCCCGGCCTGGGCCATCTGGCCGGTGGTGCTGGTGCTGCACTACACCCTGCTGCGCCAGACCGACCGGCACGACGCTGCTGCCGCCGCCACCAGCCCCTGGCGCCTGTGGGCGCGGGCTGTGCATGTCGGCGGCGTGTGGCTGGGCGTGGTGCTGCTGGCCGACATGTTGTGGATGTGGATCGAACGCGCCGCACTGTGGCGCACCGCCTGGGCCACCGTGGTGGTGCTGGTCAGTCTGGTGCTGGTGCTGGGCGTGCTGGTGGCCTGGGCCGGCCGTGCCAGCCAGGCGCGGCGGCTGCCGTCCTTCGGCTGGCCACTGAACCCGCATGCACCTGCCTACTACTGGCTGGCGGCGCTGCCCGTGGCGGCGCTGGTGGTGCTGGCCACCCTGGTGACCGCCGTCACCTCGTCCGGCCAGACCGCGCCCCTGCCCTATGTGCCGCTGCTCAACCCCACCGACCTGGCCTTGGCTTTGGCCCTGGCGGCGGTGCTGCTGTGGCGCCGCATGCTGCAGGCGGCCGACCCGCAGCCGCTGGGCGCCGCGGCCATCACCAGCCCTGCGGCACTGGGCGGGCTGGGGCTGCTGGCCTTTGTGGCCATCAACACCGTGTGGTTGCGTATCGCGCACCATTTCTTCGGCGTGCGCTGGGACGCGGGTGCGCTGTTCAACAGCTTTGTGGTGCAGACCGGCTACGCCATCCTCTGGACCCTGATGGCCTTCGGCCTGATGGTGCTGGCACACCGCCGCGCCCACCGCAGCCTGTGGCTGGTGGGGGCTGGCCTGCTGGGGGTGGTGGTGGTCAAGCTGCTGCTGGTGGACCTGTCCAACGTAGGTGGGGTGGAGCGCATCATCACCTTCATCGCCGTGGGGGTGATGATGCTGGTGGTGGGTTACTTCGCACCGCTGCCGCCCAAGTCACACAAGGAGGCACCATGATGAGCCTGCACCGCCTGTCCCGTCCCGCATTTCTGACGCTGTTTCTAGCGCTGCTGCTGGCCTTGCCCGCCGCCCGGGCCGCCGACCCCAGCCAGCTGGAGTCGTACGCCCTGCGCCTGCCGCTGGCCGTGGTGCCCGATGCGGCGGTGCAGCGCCTGCCCTTGCCGCCCCAGGTGCTGGTGGCGCTGCAGAACGCCGACTACCGCGACCTGCGTATCTTCAACGCCGCCGGCCAGCCGGTGCCCTTGGCCCTGGCCGCCGCCCGCCTTGCGCCCACGCCGGAGCGGCAGCAGTGGCCCCTGGTGCCCCACCCCATCCTGGGGCCGGAGGCTGCGCAGACCACGGCGGGGCTCGACGGCCTGTCGCTGCGCATCGAAGAGCAGCAGGGCCGCCGGGTGGTGCAGGTGCAGGCCGCTCCCGGGACCCTTGGCGCAGCCTCCAGCGCACCAGCCGCAGCCCAGCAGGTACTGGGCACCCTGTTCGACACCCGCGCTGTGACGGCGCCTGCCGTGTCCCTGGCGCTGGACGCCGTGCTGCCCCCGGGCCAGCCGGTGCGCCTGCAACTGGCCCAGAGCCGCGACCTGCAGCACTGGCAGCCACTGGCGCAAACGGTGGTGTACCGCGCACCCGATGCCGCAGAAGGCGCGGCCCAACTGGGCTCGTCCGTGCTGGAGCTGCCCGGCACCCCCCTGAAAGACCAGTACCTGCGCCTCAGCTGGAGCCCTGTGCAAGGGGGCTCTGCGGTGCCGGTGGACGTGCGTGGCGCCACCCTCACCACCTCCGCCCTGGGCGCCGCGCCCGAGCGTCCCCGGGCCGAGTTGCAGCCGGTGGCCTTCACCGACGCCCATACCCTGCGCTTCACGCTGCCCTTTGCCACCCCTGTGGCGGCGCTCGACATCCGCCCCCATGGCCTGAACGAGCTGGTGCCGGTGCGGGTGCTGGGCCGCTCCGACGTGAACGCCAACGCACAGCAAGCCTGGCAGCCCCTGGCCCGCGCCGTGGTGTACCAGTTGCAGAGCGCCCCGGCGCCCCAGCGCAGCGCCGCCATCCCCCTGGACGGCCGCAGCTGGCGCCAGCTGCGGGTGGAGGCCGACGCCCGCACGGCCGGCTTCAGCGCCGCGCCCACTGTGGCGCTGGAATTCGAGCCGGTGCAGCTGGTGTTTGTGGCCAGCGGCAGCGGCCCCTTCACCCTGGCTGCCGGTCTGGCGCCCGGCGACGGCGCACTGAACGCTTACCTTCCCCTGCCCAGCCTGGTGCCCGGCTACCAGCCCCGCCAGGAAGACAGCCTGCCCCTGGCCCGGCTGGCGGCTGATGCGGCGCCCGAGTCCGTCCAGCCCAGCCCGCCGGCCCCCACCACCGTGCAGGCCGGTGCCGCCAGCGAAGGCACGCCCACCCGCACCCTGGTGCTGTGGGGCGTGCTGCTGGCCGGTGTGCTGCTGCTGGGCGGCATGGCCTGGGCGCTGGTGCGGAACACGCGAGGCAGTGCCTCAACGGGTGAATGATTTGCTATTCTATTGGTAGCTTATAGCCTTTGTCAGATGCCGGCTAGCAGCACTTTGGGTGCAAATTTCGCCCGCTTCACACTGAAAAACGCCTTGGTGTTGCGCACGTTGGCGTCGCTGCTGAACAAGCGCTGCGACAGCGCCAGGTAGCCCGGCATGTCCGCCACGGCCACCACCAGCACGAAGTCGGGCCCGGGGGACACGCGGTAACACTGCTGCACCGCGTCGTCCAGCACGATGCGGGCCTCGAAGGCTTCGAGGCTTCCGGTGTCCTGCCGGTCCAGGCTGACTTCCACCAGGGCGGTGAGCCCGTGGCCCTGCAGTGCGGCCAGCCGGTCGGGGCTGAGCAGGGCCACCTGCCGCTCGATGAGCCCGGCCTCGTGCAGGCGCTTCACCCGCCGCAGGCAGGTGGGGGGCGAGAGATGCAGCCGCTCGGCCAGGGCCTGGTTGCTCAGTGAGGCGTCGGTCTGCAGCTGGGCCAGCAGGCGGATGTCGATAGCATCTAGATTGATTTCTTCCATTTTTGTTTTTCTATTGGCTAAAAATTCCATCAATAGCGGTTGGTGAAATTAAACGCCAAATTCAATAAAACAAGGGAATTTAATTTCTCTGCCTTGTCGATACGATGCGCAGCATTCCCAACGCTCCAAGGCAGCATCCATGTGCGGTATCGTCGGCGCCGTCTCCACGCGCAACATCGTTCCCATCCTCGTGCAGGGCCTGCAGCGGCTCGAATACCGGGGTTATGACTCCTGCGGCGTGGCCGTGCTGGCGCCCGCCGGCGGTCTGCAGCGGGCGCGCAGCACGGCGCGGGTGTCAGAGCTGCTGGAGCAGGTCACCAGCGGCGACCTGCAAGGCAGCACCGGTATCGCCCACACCCGCTGGGCCACCCATGGCGCGCCGGCCGTGCACAACGCCCACCCGCATTTCAGCCACGGCACTGGTGTGGACGCCGTGCAGCGGCCCGGCCGTATTGCGCTGGTGCACAACGGCATCATCGAAAACCACGACGAGCTGCGTGCCCAGCTGCAGGCCCGGGGCTATGTCTTCCTGAGCCAGACCGATACCGAGGTCATCGCCCACCTGGTGGACAGCCTGTATGACGGTGACCTGTTCGCCGCCGTGCAGGCCGCCGTCCAGCAGCTGCAGGGCGGCTACGCCATCGCCGTGCTGAGCAAGGACGAGCCGCACCGCATGGTGGGCGCGCGCGCCGGCTCGCCGCTGGTGCTGGGCGTGGGCGCTGACGGCGCCGAGCATTTCCTGGCCAGCGACGCCATGGCCCTGGCCGGGGTGACCGACCAGATCGTCTACCTCGAAGAGGGCGACGTGGTGGATCTGCAGCTGGGCCGCGCCTGGATCGTCGACCAACACCACAAACCCCTGAGCGCCGAGCAGCGCCCGGTGCGCACCGTACATGCCCACAGCGGCGCGGTGGAGCTGGGCCCCTACCGCCACTACATGCAGAAGGAAATCTTCGAGCAGCCGCGCGCCATCGCCGACACGCTGGAAGGCGTGGAGGGCATCGTGCCCGAGTTGTTCGGCGACGGCGCCTACCGCGTGTTCCAGGACATCGACTCGGTGCTTATCCTCGCCTGCGGCACCAGTTACTACAGCGGCTGCACCGCCAAGTACTGGCTGGAGGCCGTCGCCGGCATTCCCACCCAGGTGGAGATTGCCAGCGAATACCGCTACCGCACCTCGGTGCCCAACCCACGCACCCTGGTCGTTACCATCACCCAGAGCGGTGAAACCGCCGACACCCTGGCCGCCCTGCGCCATGCGCAAAGCCTGGGCATGCAGCAGACGCTGACCATCTGCAACGTCGCTACCAGCGCCATGGTGCGCGAATGCAAGCTGGCCTACATCACCCGCGCCGGGGTGGAAATTGGCGTGGCCAGCACCAAGGCCTTCACCACCCAGCTGGCCGCACTCTTTCTGCTGACCCTGGCTTTGGCGCAAAGCAAGGGCCGCCTGAGCGACGCCGACGAAGCCCGCCACCTCAAGGCCATGCGCCATTTGCCCGCCGCCCTGTCTGCAGTGCTGGCGCTGGAGCCGCAGGTGATGGTGTGGGCCGAACACTTCGCCCGCAAGGAAAACGCGCTTTTCCTGGGCCGGGGCCTGCACTACCCCATCGCGCTGGAAGGCGCGCTCAAGCTCAAGGAGATCACCTACATCCACGCCGAGGCCTATGCCGCCGGCGAGCTGAAACACGGCCCCCTGGCCCTGGTGACGGCCGAGATGCCGGTGGTGACGGTGGCGCCCCATGACGCCCTGCTGGAGAAGCTCAAGAGCAACATGCAGGAAGTACGCGCTCGCGGTGGCGTGCTCTACGTGCTGGCCGACGCCGACACCCGTATCGAAGCCAGCGAGGGCATCCACGTCATCCGTATGCCCGAGCACTACGGCGAGTTGTCACCCCTGCTGCATGTGGTACCGCTGCAGCTGCTGGCGTACCACACGGCGATTGCGCGGGGGACGGATGTGGATAAGCCGCGTAACCTGGCCAAGAGCGTGACGGTGGAATAAGGCCTGCTTTGGAACTTGCGTGGAAAACAACGTAGGTCTATTCCTCCGTAAACGGCATCAGGCCGGGGGCCTGCGCCCTCAGCCTGAGAACAGGCTGCCCCAATGTGCAAGCCGCGTCGTGTCCACGCCGGCGAGCTTGAGCGATTTCCAGACCACGGTGGCGATCGAGTCGTAGACCGGCACGCCGAACTCGGCTTCAAGTTCGGTGACGAGCGGCGCGCCGCGCAGGTTGGTGCAGAGGATGGTCACGGCCTGGGGTCGAAGGTTCTCAGCGTCACCGCTGTCGCTCATCACGTCGCGCACCATGGCGTGGATGTCTTCGGCGCTGACTTCGGAGAACGAAAAGTTGTCCTGCAGCCGCAGATGGCGCTCGGCCACGCAGTCGATGCCGATGCTCGCGTAGTTGCGCACGATGGCGGCCTGCACGTCGTCGCGGTAGGGCGTCACCAGGCCGAGGCGTTGCACGCCCGTGGCCTGCAGCACCTCGTTCAAGGCCAGCACCGACGTGCAGGCCTTGGCGCCGGTGCGGGCTTCGATCTCGGCACACAGCGCCCGGTCGGTCTCGAAGCCGAGCCAGCTCGACGACGTGCCGTTCCAGCCGATTACCTGGCAGCGCGCGTGCGACAGCAACTCGGCTGCGGCCAGGATCTCGCGGCTGTCGAACTGCGCGAGTGCGCCCGCCGAGAGTGCGATCTCCGTCACGCGGAAACGGCCGAAATGGGCGCTCACCTCGGGCAGGTCGGCCAGCATGGCGGCCGTGACCGGCTCCAGGGTGGTGTTGGACGAAGGGGTGAGCATTCCGAGAAGCGTGCGCGCTGACATGGTTTTTCTCCATTTGATGGAGCAGGGGCTTCGCTAGAATCGTGCCAGCCCCAGATGATTGGATACGATTAAATGACATTTTGTATCCATGCGACCCGTCCGGCCCCGCATGTATGTGCATGATTTTTGCAAGCCCCGAGCGATGGCCACACCAACCAAGCCCCAACCGAAGTCTCAAACCAAGTCCGCCGCGACCGCAAAGGCCTTGCCGGCGGCGCGCAGCGTGGCCAGCAAGGCCGACATCCACCAGAGTGTCTATGACGCCATCGTCGAACACCGCCTGCTGCCCGGCACCAAGCTGTCCGAAGAGCGTGTGGCCGAGCTGTTTGCCGTGAGCCGCACCCAGGTGCGCGGTGCGCTGCAGCGCCTGGCCACGGAGCAGCTGGTCACGCTTATCCCCAACCGCGGCGCCTTCGTCACCACCCCCAGTGCCGAAGAGGCACACGATGTGCTGGAAGTGCGGCGCACGCTGGAGCCGGCCGTGGTGCAGCGGCTGATCGCTCGCATCACCGCCGGCAAGGCGCCCACGGCCATCAAGCAGTTGCGCGCGCTGGTCAAGCGCGAGCAGCAGGCTCATGCCAACGGCGACCGGCGCGCAGCCGTGCGGCTGTCGGGCGAGTTCCACGTGCTGCTGGCCCAACTCTCGGGCAGCGCGATCATGACGCGCATGCTGCGCGAGCTCACGCCGTTGACCTGCCTGGCCATCCTGACCTTCGATGCGCCCACGGGTGCGGCCTGCCCGAACGACGAGCACACCGAACTGCTGGACGCCATCGAAGCCGGCGAAGCCGAGGCCGCCGTGGCACTCATGGATGAGCACCTGCACCACATCGAGAAGTCGCTGAACCTGGACGCCGAGGCTACGCCCGAGATCGATCTGGCCGAGGCTCTGCTGGGCTGATTCATAGCCTCCACTTCGTCGGAGGATTGGATACAAATTCGGTGCGCTCGTTGCATGCAACGGGGCGCATGAGTACTGACGGCCGACCCTGCCCAGTCCGAGATCCGCGGCGCCGCCATCGGCATCCGGAACGACTGCATCACCTGGCTGGTCGCGCAGCCACCCGAGCGCTACGAGGCTGCGCGTGTGCTCTGCCTGCCGGGCCACTTCGTCACGCCGGGCTTCGTCAACACGCATGCGCACTTCATCCTCTCCCTGGTGCGCGGCGTGGCGGCCGACCTGGGCTTCGCGCGCGTGGCCCATGGCGACTGGCGCCACAGCGCAGCCATCGGCCAGGCCACGCTGCAGGTCGGTCGGAACCTGCACACGCGTTGGGCCAAGCATCCACGCGTGCGCGTGAACCTGGCCAGGTCGTCAGCACCTACCTGTGCCAGAGCCAGCGCCAGGTCGAGGTCGAGGTTGAGGTTGAGGTTGAGGTTGAGGTTGAGTGCGCTGCGGATGCAGTTCGACCGAGGTATTGGCCGACACCGGATTGCTCAACGAACGCCTGATGGTCAGCCACTGCATCCACGTGGCGCCTGAGGCCGCGGCCCGCATGGCCGCAGCCGGCGCACACGCTGTGAACATCCCCAAGTGCAATGCCACCTCGGGCCGGCTTGCGCCCACGCCCATGCTCAAGCGCTGGCGTGGACATGGCTGCCATCTGCACCGAGGCGGAAGAAGCGGCACGCGCCTTGTGGGGTGCCGAGGGCAAGCACTACTGGTGTTAAGTGCACCAAGGCTGGGAATTTTGTATCCAATTTGGCGCATGGAGTGGATCCATTCTTGTGCCTTGTGCAGCCCGCCAAAGGCCTGATGACCCAGCAAATTCAATTGGCTACAAACAATTATCAAATTGGATACAAACTTGGCATGGCCCTTGCTGGATGGCTGCAGGTCCCGCACCCGCGGGCCCACCCAACCCAAGGGAGCCCCATGTTCAAACTTCTCGCCCGCCTCGCCCTCGCTGCGGCCGCAGTCCTGCCGCTGGCAGGCCAGGCCCAGGACGCCATCAAGCTCGGCTACGCCAAGTGCGCGCACTGCACGCCGCTGGCACTGACGCCGGCCAACGCCAGCAATGTCAAGCTCGAGGCCATCGCCTTCAACACCGGCAACGACGTGCTGACGGCCCTGCTCTCCAAGAGCATCGACGTGGCCCAGGTCACCTACCTGCACTACGCCACTGCGCTCGACAAGGGCTTCGACGTGGTCGCGATCTCGGGCCAGATCAACGGCGGCTCGCAGATCCTCGTGGGCAACGACCTGCCGCTGGCCGAGAACGACTGGGCCGGCCTCAAGAAGCTGATCGCCGAATACAAGGCCCAGGGCAAGCCCTTCCGCGTGGCGGCCTCGCGCGGCAACGCGCAGGACATCCACATGCGCGGCGCCTTCGCCAAGCAGGGCATCGACATCAACAAGGACGTACAGTTCATCAACATCCCGAACCCGTCCGACCACGTGCAGGCGCTGCGTCGCGGCGAGGTCGAACTGATCTGCTCGGTCGACCCCTTCGCCACTCAGATTCGTGAAGTGAAGGCCGCCAAGTTCTTCACCTTTCCCTATGACCAGGCCGCCGGCAAGCTGACTAACCTGATCGTGACGCGCTCAGACGTGATCGCCGGCCGCGCCAAGGGCGTGGAAGAAACCGTTCGCTCCATCATCAAGGTCAACAAGCTGATGGAAAGCGACAAGGCGCAGTTCATCGACACCATCCAGAAGGTGACCGGCCTGGACAAAGCCATCGCCACCGGCGCCGCCGCCAACCTGTACCCGGACTACGCCATGCACCGCGAGTCGGCCGTGGCCATCGCGCAGATGATGCGCGAGCTGAAGTACATCAACAGCGACGTCAGCGCCGCGATCCAGAAGAACATGGACTACCGCTTCCTGGAAGCCGCCACGGGCCAGCCGAAGTCGGCGCTGGGCTACTGAGGACCGTCGCGTGACCCAAGACTCCGCCTTGCTCCGCTTCTACCGTCGCATTGAGCGCGCCCTGGTTCCCGTGGCGCTCCTGATCGGTTGGGAGCTGTTCTCGCGCTCCGGCGTGCTGCCGCCCGCGCTGCTGCCGGCGCCCTCGCAGGTGCTGCTGGCCTGGGCGGACTGGGTCTTCGCGACCGACGGCAACACCCAGACCTACAGCGGCCACTGGCTGCAGGACGTAGCCGCCAGCGCCTCGCGCGTGTTCGCGGGCTTCGCCATCTCCACCGTGCTGGGCATCGGCATCGGCATGGCGATCGGCTGGTCACGCACTGTGGAGCGGCTGATCGAGCCCGTGCTGCAGATCCTGCGGCCGGTGCCGCCGGTGTCGTGGATTCCGCTGGCCATCATCTGGTTCGGCATCGCCAACAAGCCCGCCATCTTCCTGGTGTTCCTGGGCTCATTCTTCCCGGTGCTGCTGTCCACCATCCATGGCGTGAAGACCTGCGACCGCAACCTGCTGCGCGCCGGCGCCATGGCCGGCGGCACGCCGGGCAAGCTGCTGCGCCACATCGTATTCCCGGCCGCGCTGCCCAGCATCTTCTCGGGCCTGCGCATCGCCATCGGCTCGGCCTGGATGCTGACCGTCACGGCCGAGATGGTGGCCGTCAAGAGCGGCGTGGGCTATGTGCTATGGGATTCCTACTACTTCCTGCGCTACGACCTCGTGATCGCGTCCATGGTCAGCATCGGCCTGCTGGGTTTCCTGAGCGACCTGGCGATCAAGCTGTTCGCCGGCCGTGTGCTGCGGTGGCAGCGCGGCTCCACCCTTCAGGCAAAGGAAGCATGAAATGAGTTTGATCGAGATCGACCACGTCACACGTCTGTTCGACGACCCCAAGCGCGGCAGCGCCGTCAAGGCGCTGGACGATGTCAGCGTGCATGTGGCGCGCAATGAATTCCTGTGCCTGCTGGGCCCGAGCGGCTGCGGCAAGTCCACGCTGCTGAACCTGATCGCGGGCTTTGACAAGCCCACCAGCGGCAGCGTGCGTGTGGGCGGTCAGTCCATCACAGCGCCGGGCGCCGACCGCGGCGTGGTGTTCCAGCAGCCTACGCTGATGCCCTGGCTCACGGTCTGGGAGAACGTGGCCTTCCACCTGACCATGCAGGGCGTGGGCAAGGAAATCCGCCGCAAGAAGGCCCAGCACTACATCGAGATGGTGAACCTGAAGGGCTTCGAGAATCACTACCCGAGCGAGCTCTCGGGCGGCATGAACCAGCGCGTGGGCATCGCGCGCGCGCTGCTCATGAACCCCGAGGTGATCCTTATGGACGAGCCCTTCGGCGCGCTCGACGAGCAGACCAAGATGGAGATGCACGCCGAGCTGGTTCGCATCTGGCGCGACAGCCAGAGCACCATCGTGTTCGTGACGCACGGCATCGAGGAATCTCTGGCGCTGGGCACCCACGTGGCCGTGATGTCGGCGCGGCCGGGCCGCATCCGCGAGATGCTGACCATCGACCTGCCACGCCCACGCGATTCGACCAGCCCACAGTTCAATGACACCAAGCGCCGCATCCTGCAGCTGCTGCGGCCGGAACCGGTGGTGGCCTGATGCCGACCTTCATCACGGGCGCCTGCGGCTTCGTCGGCCTGGCCTTGACCGAGCGGCTGCTGCAGGACGGCCAGGCCGTCGTGGGATTCGACCGTGCGCCGCTGCCACCGGCCGCGGCGCGGGCCTTCGCCGCGCTGCCCGGCCGTTTTAGCCTGGTGCAGGGCGACGTGCGCGATGCGCCGGCCCTGGAGGCCGCCATGCGCGCGCACCGGCCGCAGCGCCTGGTGACACTGGCCGCAGTCACGGCTGATGCGCGGCGCGAGCGCGCCACGCCCGGCACCATCTTCGAGGTCAATCTGGGCGGTGTGGTCGCGGCCCTGGTGGCGGCCGCCGCCACCGGCGTGCGCCGCGTCGTGCATGCCAGTTCGGGATCGGTGTATGGCGCCAGCGGCATCGACGCGCAGGCGCTGCACGAGGACCGCACGCCGCTGCGCCCCGAAGGCCTGTACGGCATCTCCAAGCAGGCTGCCGAAGCCACGGCATTGCGGCTGGCGGCGTTGCATGGTCTGGACCTCGTGGTCGGCCGCCTGGGTACCTGTTTCGGCCCCTGGGAGGCCGACACCGGCGTGCGCGACACGCTCAGCGCGCCGCTGCAGGTGCTGCTGCGCGCCGAGCGCGGCGAGGCCGTTCGGCTGCCGCGCGACAGCCGGCGCGACTGGCTCTATGTGCGCGACGCCGCTGCGGGGTTGCAGGCGCTGCTGGACCGCCCGCAGTTGCCATGCCCCCTCTACAACGTGGCCGCGGGCTTCATGGGCAGCATGTCCGACTGGTGCACTGCCGTGGCCGCCGCGCACCCAGGCTGGTCCTGGCAGATCTCGACCGACGCAGCCAGCATCGACTACTACGCGTCCTACGACCGCGCGCCCATGGACATCGCGCGACTGCTCGCCGACACCGGCTTCGTGCCGCGCTACGACCTGCGCGCTGCAGCCGACGACTTCCTTCCATGGCGGCAGCAGCACGGCGCCGCCAAACCTGCCCCCGCCCATGCCTGATCCCTACGCACTCCAACCCGCAGCGGCCGCTCGCATGGCCGGCCAAGTCTGCATCGTGACCGGCGCGGCATCCGGCATCGGCCGCGCTATCGCGCGCCTGCTGGCCGCACACGGCGCTGTCGTGGTCGTGGCCGACGTGACCACCGAGGTCATCGAAAGCGGCGTCCCCACCGTGGCCGCCATAGCGGCCGCCGGCGGCCGCGCCGCGTTCATCGCCACTGACGTGGCAAGCACGGCCCAGGTCGATGCGCTGGTCGAACAAACCGTGGCCCGCTTCGGTCGGCTCGACGTGCTCGTCAACAACGCCTGCATCCGCCATGCACGGCCGCTGCTGGACCTCGAAGAGGCAGACTGGCAGCGCGTGCTCGACGTCAACCTCTCGGGCGTCTACCGCTGCTGCCGCGCCGCCGTGCGCCAGCTGCTGCGCCAGGACCCCGTGGACGGGGTGCGCGGCCGCATCGTGAACCTGTCCTCGCAGCACGGCATGATCGCCGCGCCCGAGGACCTGGCCTACGGCGTGAGCAAGGCCGGCATCATGTACCTCACGCGCCAAGTCGCCACCGACTACGCGGCGCAGCAGATCGTTTGCAACGCGGTCGCGCCCGGGAAGATCCAGACCGGCCAGGGCGGCCGCGCGCTGGACCCTGTCGTGATGGACCGTGCCACGCGCCGCACGCCCTGGCCGCGCCTGGGCCATCCCGACGACGTGGCACGCGCTGTGCTGTTCCTGGCCAGCCGCGATTCCACCTTCACCACCGGCGCCCAGCTCATGGTCGACGGCGGCTGGATGGCTGCATGAGCCCCCTCCCATTCCTACACGCAACACCAACATGTCCGACTTCGACCTCGTCATCCGCAATGCCCACGCCGTTACGGCCTCCGATGAATTCGATTGCGATATCGCCATTCGCAACGGCCGCATCGTGCAGCTCGGCAACGGCCTGGCTGCGGGTCGACGCGAGATCGACGCCGCCGGTCGCACCGTCACGCCCGGCGGCATCGACGCGCACTGCCATCTCGACCAGCCGATGCCGCCGCCCACGCGCACCGCCGACGACTTCGACACCGGCACCCGTTCTGCGGCCTGCGGCGGCACCACCACGGTGATCCCGTTCGCGGTGCAGCAAAAAGGCCAGTCGCTGCGCGCCGCGGTGGAGGACTACCGCCAGCGCGCCGCCGGCAAGGCCCACGTGGACTATGCCTTCCACCTCATCGTGAGCGACCCTACACCCACGGTGCTGCAGGAGGAACTACCGGCGCTCATCAAGGAGGGTTTCACCTCGTTCAAGATCTACATGACCTACGACGACATGAAGCTCGATGACGGCCAGATCCTCGACGTGTTGTCCGTGGCGCGCGAACACGGCGCGATGGCCATGCTGCATGCGGAGAACTCCGACTGCATCGAATGGCTCACGAAACGCCTGGAGGCCGCTGGCCGCACCGCGCCGCGCTTCCATGCGCATGCGCGGCCCATGCTCGTCGAACGCGAAGCCACGCACCGGGCCATCGCGCTGGCCGAACTCGTCGACGTGCCGATCCTGATCGTGCACGTCTCGGGCCGCGAGGCCGTGGAGCAGATCCGCTGGGGCCGCGCACACGGGCTCAACATCTTCGCCGAGACCTGCCCGCAGTACCTGTTCCTCACCGCCGAAGACCTCGGCATCGACGACAGCTACAAAGGCGCCAAGTGTGTCTGCAGCCCGCCGCCGCGCGACAAAGCCAACCAGGATGTGATCTGGGACGGACTCAACGACGGCCTGTTCACCGTGTTCTCGTCTGACCATGCGCCTTTCAAGTTCGATGCGCCCGAAGGCAAGAAGCCGTACGGTGAAGAGGTCGGCTTCCGCCACATCCCGAACGGTATTCCCGGCATCGAAACACGCATGGCGCTGTTGTGGTCCGAAGGTGTGCTGGCCGGCCGTATGACGCCGAACAAGTTTGTCGAGCTCACCGCCACCGGCCCCGCTAAGGCCTACGGTCTGCATCCGAAGAAAGGCGCGATCGCTATCGGCGCCGATGCCGACCTGGTGATCTGGGACGAACGCGATTTCGTGCTGAAAAACGAGCAGCTGCACCACGCGGTGGACTACACGCCGTATGAAGGGATGCGCCTCAAGGCCTGGCCCGGCCTCACGCTGGCGCGCGGCGAGGTGGTGTGGGACGGCAAGGACTTCCATGCACAACCTGGCCGCGGCGAGTTGCTGGTGTGCAGCCTGCCGACGCTGGTGCCGAAGCGGCGCTAGCAGGGTGTCGCAAAGCTACTGCGGAGGCCATCTGCGGCGTTGCGCGGTGCTCGGAATCCTCACGTACAGAAGTACGCTCCGGTTCCTGTGCTCCGGGCGCCTTGCAGCTGACCTTCCTCACTACGCTTTTCAACACCCTGCGGGATCATTTGCTCCTTGTTTGATAGCTGATAGTCTAAGAATTACCTGGGCTAGAGAACGATTCGACATAAAAATCTGAGGAAACCGACGCGATGCGCCTGCTGCTCATCAACCCCAACATTTCCGACAGCGTCACGACGCTGATCGAAGCCGAGGCACGCCGCAGCGCCTCACCAGAAACTCAGATCACCATGCAGACCGCAGCCTTCGGCGTGGCCTACATAGAGACACGCTTCGAAGCCCTGATCGGCGCCTACGCCACGGCGCAGCTCGCAGCCGAGCACCATGCGGGGCATGACGCGGTGATCGTCGCCGCGTTCGGCGATCCGGGCCTGGCCGGCCTGCGCGAAGCCCTGCCCGTGCCGGTGCTCGGCATGACCGAATCCGCACTCGCCACCGCCTGCCTGCTTGGCCACCGTTTCTCCATCATCGCCATCTCGCAGCGCATCCAGGCCTGGTACCGCGAAGTGGTGGAGGCCAACGGCCTGATCGGGCGGCTCGCCAGCATCCGCGCGCTCGACCGGCCACTGGCCAGCATCGGCCATGTGCAGGACGACCATGCCGAGGCCCTGCGTACCCTGTGTGAACGCGCCGTGCGCGAAGACGGTGCCGAGGTCATCGTGCTGGCCGGTGCGCCGCTGGCCGGCCTGGCGCGGGCGCTGCATGGGCAGTTGCCGGTGCCGGTGGTGGACGGCGTGTCGAGCGCCGTGCGGCACGCCGAAACCCTGGGCGCGCTGCAACCCGGCAAGGCCACGCTCGGCAGCTTCGCGCCGCCGCCGGTCAAACCGAATCGCGGCCTGCCCGACGCGGTCGTGCGGCTGCTCGCGGGGCCATGACAAGCGGGAGCGCGATCCGCCGCACCCTGCCCGCGATGACGGCGGTGCAGTGCGTCATCGCCATGGGCACGTTCGCGTTGTCCGTGCTTGCGCCGCAGCTCGGCGTGGACGTGGTGACGCTGGGCGTGCTGGGCAGCGTGTTGTTCGGCGTTGGCGCCTTGTCGTCGCATGGTGGCCAGCGACGGCGGTGCACCCTCGGTAGCCGCCGTGCCGGGGGACACCAGTGTCCTCGGCGAACTGCTGCGCTCTCCCGCGCTGCGCCTGCTGACCGTCACCATGGTGGTGTTCATGGCCACCCAGGTGTGCCTCAACTTCTTCGCCGATCAAGGCTGGCCATACCATGGCTTTGTATAAAGAGATTCACTTGGCCATGGTGGTCGTGACGGACCCGAATACCCCGCAGGCCCGTTGCGCCCCGATGCTGGAGAAGTTGCTGGGCGGTACCCCGACCGAGGCGCGCCTGGCTTTGGCACTCACCAGCGGCACGAGTTTGTAGGCCTTTGCCGAGCAGGAGAACTGCTCATGGCACACCGTGCGCACCCATCTGAAAAATCTACAGCGCAAGACGGATTGCCGCAGCCAGGTCGATGTGGTTCGCCTGGTACCAAATTTGCCCATACTGTCCGTCTGACAACAACGTCTACCGAGGGTGTGCAGAATGTTGTGTAAACGGACCATGCCACGCGGGCGCAAGCCCGCATGTTCGCAAACACCATGGCACCCAGGCAGCACGAAGCCCCCGAAGAACTACTGACCAGCACCCGGCCCAGTCGCACACCCATGCCGATGTGTCCGATGCCCACCACACGTAACGGCATGGGGTGCAACCCCCGGTCAGACCGGCGTCTCGCGTATAGAAGCGGGCAGGCACCGGGCAAAATACGCCTGGACGCAGGTGCAGCCCGCACGGCTTCCTGGCTCCCGGCCCGTGCGGTTTCTTTTTGTATTCGGCCTATCTGACAGGCACCCACCATGCAATTCAACGACTTTGCCGACGACTCCGAAGACACCGAGCACACCCCCGCGCAGCGCGCGGCCGCCGCATCGCGCAGCACCTGGGTCAGCGTGGGCGTCAATGTGGTGTTGTCCACCATCCAGATCGTGGTGGGCGTGCTGGCCAAGTCCCAGGGCCTGATTGCCGACGGCATCCACTCGCTGTCCGATCTGGTGGCCGATTTCGTGGTGCTGTTTGCCAACCACCATGCCCAAAAAGACGCGGATGAGGGGCACCCTTACGGTCACCACCGCTTCGAGACGGCGGCTTCGCTGGTGCTGGGCCTGCTGCTGCTGGGCGTGGGCGGGGGCATGGTGTGGTCGGCCGTCATCAAGCTCGAAAACCCGCAAGCCGTGCCGCAGGTGCATGCGGTGGCGCTTTGGGTAGCCGGCGCCGCGCTGGTGAGCAAGGAGCTGCTGTTTCGCTACATGCTGGCCGTGGCCAAGCGCGTCAAGTCGAGCATGCTGGTGGCCAATGCCTGGCATGCCCGCTCGGATGCGGCCTCGTCGCTGGTGGTGGGCATCGGCATTGCGGGCAACCTGGCCGGCTACCCCATCCTGGACCCGATTGCCGCGCTCATCGTCGGTTTCATGGTGGCCAAGATGGGTTGGGAGTTTGGCTGGGATGCGCTGCACGACCTGATGGACCGCTCGGTGGACGAGCAGGAGGTGCAGGCCATCCGCCAGACGCTGCTGGAGACGCCGGGCGTGAGCGGTGTGCACGATGTGCGCACGCGCAAGATGGGCGACATGATCGTGGTCGATGCGCACCTGGAGGTGAACGCAACCCTGACGGTCGAGGCGGGCCATGACATCGCCGTGCAGGCACGCCAGCGCGTGCTGCAGCGCCACCGCGTGCTCAACCTCATGACCCATGTGGATCCGTGGCGCAAGCCTGACCTGGACCATGCAGCGCCGCCCGTGCGCGGGGATGGCGCTGCTTAGTTGCCGCAGACGTTCAGGCGATCAGGCAATCAGGCGGCGCCGGCCCGCCAGCCGCACCAGCTCCAGCCACACCAGGCACAGCGCCAGCAGGCACGTGGCCACCACCACACCCTGGGCGCCGGGCAAAGCCAGCCCCATCAGATTGCGCAACCATGCCATCCCCAGCACCGCCGCCAGCAGCAGGCCCATGGCGGCCGCCATGCGCCACAGCCAGGGGTTCGGGTCGGTCACGCCCATCAGCGCCGGGCGTGACAGATCGCGGTTGGCCAGAATCAGCAGCAGCACGCACAGCACCAGGGCGGCAAACACCACGGCGCGGCCCTGGTCGGGATGCCAGCCCTGGTGCACCAGCCAGGCCTGACCGCCCAGCAACACGGCGGCCATGCCCAGTCCCTGCAGCACCGACCACAGCAGCGGTACGGTCGCAAAAGGCGAGTCGGAGACCGGGCGCGGCGCGCGTTCCATGGCGTCTTGGTCTTCTGGCTCGGCCTCAAAGACGATGGAGCACGCCGGGTCGATCAGCAACTCCAGCAGCACGATGTGCACCGGCAGCAGCAGCGCCGGCCAGTGCAGCAGCGTGGGCACCAGTGCCAGCCCGATGATGGGGATATGCACGGCAAACACGAAGCGCGTGGCCTTGCGGATGTTGCTGTCGATGCGCCGGCCCTGGCGGATGGCTGCGACGATGCGGGCAAAGCTGTCGTCCAGCAGCACCAGGGCCGCCGCCTCGCGTGCCACGTCGGTGCCGCGCTCGCCCATGGCGATGCCCACGTCGGCGGCCTTGAGGGCAGGGGCGTCGTTC
>Ga0116180_1001141_pt1 | contig 22986 bp, 16 predicted proteins | sample AD_UKC073_MetaG_FD_89804 | JGI IMG/M metagenome (GOLD analysis project Ga0116180, IMG submission 89804) | Active sludge microbial communities of municipal wastewater-treating anaerobic digesters from USA - AD_UKC073_MetaG | ecosystem: Engineered > Bioreactor > Anaerobic > Digestate | place: USA...
ATTTCTGATGTCTCCTCTCTAGGATGTTATGGTTGCAACTTCATTCTAACCGAGGGACACAAGAAATGGCTTCTTTTATTCCATGGGGAAACCAATTTTACACAATTATACGGACTCAACTCCGAGTCGGGGGGAAACATGTACCAGTTAGATGATAAGTCACCAATAGCTTTATATTATCAGCTGAAATCAGCGCTTGCGCAGCGGATTTTGGATAAAGAATGGAATGAAGGCGATCGATTACCAACAGAGTTTGAACTGTGCAAACAGTATGGCGTGAGCCGCATCACTGTCCGTCAGGCACTGGCCGAATTGGAAAAGGAGTGCCTCGTTACCCGCAAGCAGGGTGTCGGTACTTTTGTTACCGTACCTCAGATTGAACAAAATCTCACCAGTTTTTACAGCTTCAGTGAAGAGTTCAAAAAGCGCGGGCTGACTCCGCGCAACGAGGTTGTGGAATTCCAGTTGGTTAAGCCTGATCCAAAGGTGCAAAAAGCATTGAAGCTCCGCGAAGGCCACAACGTGTACTATTTGAAACGCCTCAGGTACGCAGACGAGACCCTCATGGCCATAGAGTTGACCTATCTTCCTACCCATCTGTTTCCAGGTCTGACTCGCAGGGATTTGGAAAACGCCGCTCTTTACGATGTGATGCGCAGCACCTACGAGATAGTGCCGGATTCCGCCGAAGAGTTCTTTGGAGCAGCTTCCATTTCCGAGGAGGACGCAGAGCTTTTCCATCTGCCACCCGGCCATGCCGCTTTGGATCTGGAACGCTTCACCTACGCCGGAATGCTCTGTATTGAATATACCCGTGGTATTGTCCGCGGCGATAAGTTCCGCTTCCATGTGAAGCTGAAATAAATCGACACAAAAAGAGAGGAGGCGCCGGCCTCTCTTTCTATGCCAAGAGATGTTATGACGACATAACAATAATCACCTGGGAGGGGTAGAGTGAGGCGAGAGAGGGGGTTTAGCTGCAGTTTTGCTTGACTTACCCACTGGGCTGATTTTATGTCCGTCCTTTAGGAGGAAGTAAAGATTTTGTGTTGAACATAATGATACCGTAGGTTGTTATATCGACGTAACAACAACTAGTTCGGATTTGAGGAGGTAAAAGTATGATCAAGGTAGCCATCATCGGTGCAGGAAGTTCGTTTACCCGTCATATCACAGTGGACATCTGCAGTATAGAAGGGTTGGATGGAGGCACCTTCGCCCTAGTGGATATCGACCCCAAGCGGCTCGAACTGGCGCACAAGCTGGTGGAGATGGTAGTGGAGAAGATGGGCAAAAACTGGAAAGTCATCTCGTCCACCGACCGCAGAGAGGTTATTGCCGACTCCGACTTCGTAATCAACCAAATCGAGGTACACGGCCTTGACACAGTAAAGATGGAGTTTGAGATCCCTCTGAAATACGGCGTCAAGCAGTGCATTGGCGATACACTGGGCCCCGGCGGGTTGTTCAAGACACTGCGGACGCTGCCTGCCTGGATGGAAATTGTCCGCGACATTGAAGAATTGGCGCCCAACACAACCATTCTGAACTACACGAACCCCATGTCAGCCATTACTTTGGCCACCACCCGCATCACCGACATCCCGATTGTGGGATTGTGCCACTCGGTGCAGCAGACAAGCCGCAAATTGGCTGAGATGCTGGAAGTTCCCTATCGAGACCTGAAATGGGACTGTGCCGGCATCAACCACATGGCTTGGTTTACAACCCTGGAATACAACGGCCAGGATATGTATCCGGTTCTGAAAAAGAAAGCAGAAGATCCCGAGTTTGTGGCCAAGGATCCGGTCCGGTTGGATGCCATGAAATACCTCGGCTACTTCGTCACTGAGTCCAGCGGGCATTTCTCTGAGTATATACCGTACTACAGAAAACGCCAGGATTTGATCGATAAACACTGCAGTGCGGGATACAACGGCGCTACTGGTTTCTATGCCAATGAGTGGCCTAAGTGGCGTGAGAGAACGGATAGGGAAATCCGGGAGATCATTTCAGGAGAACGGGAACTGTCTCTTTGGAACAGCCATGAATATGCCGCTGTAATCATCGAGGCCATGGTCAAGAACACCCCCAAAGTGATCTACGGCAATGTGAAGAATACCGGCCTCATCGAGAACTTACCTCAAGACGGCATCGTGGAAGTAGCTTGTCTCATCAACCGCAACGGGATCAATCCCTGCTACTACGGCAGCCTGCCGGAGCAGTTGGCAGCTCTCAACAGGAGCAATATGGCCTTCTTTGAGCTGGCTGTATCCGCCGTCCTTGAACAGAACAGGGATATGGCTATGCATGCATTGATGGTGGATCCCTTAACAGCTGCCGCGTGTTCTCTGGAAGAGATTAAGGCCATGTTTGATGAGATGTACGAAGCAGAACGCGACTATATACCAGAATTGAGGTAAGCAGGAGGCTGGAATCGATTGCATGAGCATCACTTGCGCCAGATCGTAAAAAAACAGAAATCAGGAATTGCCCAGGGTATATGCTCAATCTGCAGCGCCAACCGCTTTGTGTTCCAGGCAGCTTTGGAGCACGGCAGGAAACGTGGGACTGTGGTGCTGATTGAGTCAACCTCCAACCAGGTGAATCAATACGGCGGCTATACCGGCATGACTCCGCAGGACTTTATTGACCTGGCGACGTCAACGGCTCGCGAGGTTCAATTCTCACTGGAGAGGCTGATCCTTGGCGGAGACCATTTGGGCCCCAATCCATGGAAAAATGAGCCTGCCGGTGAGGCGCTGCAAAAGGCTTGTGTTTTGGTCAGGGATTACGTGTATGCCGGCTTTACCAAGATTCATCTCGACGCAAGCATGCACTTGGCAGACGACGCGGGAGATCGGAGCAAGCCTCTGGATCCGAAGATTGTGGCAGAGCGCACTGCCCCGCTCTGCGAAGCGGCGGAGGCGGGCTATCTGGAACGGCTGAAGGAGGTGCCCGATGCCCTTGTTCCCGTCTACGTCATAGGGACAGAGGTTCCGGTCCCCGGCGGTGTTCAGGGCTGCGAAGCTGGGCTCAGTGTGACCACTGCCGGAGACTTCAGCGAGACAGTACAGCTCACACGCGCAGCATTTGCTGAGCGCGGTTTAGAAGAGGTGTGGGAACGGGTTGTCGGTGTAGTGGTACAGCCTGGCGTGGAGTTTGGCGACGACTTCATCCACGAATACGACCGCGACAAAGCCCGTGAGCTGTCACAAGAGGTGGCTAAATATCCCAATGTCGTCTTTGAGGGACACTCCACCGATTACCAGACACCTCAGGCTTTAAGGCAGTTGGTGGAAGATGGAGTGGCCATTTTGAAGGTGGGTCCTGAACTTACCTACGCCTTCCGCGAAGCCCTGTTCCTTCTGGAACACATTGAACGGGAACTTTTCGCGGGGCGTGATGCAGAACTGTCCGATTTGAAAAATGTGCTGCTGGACGTTATGCTTTCGGAACCCGGCTATTGGGAGCCTTACTATCGCGGTGAAGGCAGTGAACTGGAGTTCACCCTAAAATACAGCCTGTCTGACCGCATTCGGTATTACTGGCCCCATGAGAGAGCAGCAGAAACGCTTGCCAAGTTGATCGCGAATCTGGATTCGGTAGATATTCCCCTCGCACTTGTCAGTCAATACATGCCGGTTCAGTACCGGAAGATCCGAGCGGGAGAAATCCAGAACAAGGCGGACGACTTGATCAAAGACCGTATTGCAGAGGTTTTGGAGAAATACCGTTACGCTACGCAACCACAATAGGAAGGGGAGTCAGAGGATGCTGCTGACCGACTATAAACCCAGAAGCGAGTTGGTTGTCGAACGTACTGAGGTTAAGGGGCCGACGTTTCCTGTCATAGACATCCATGCCCACTTCGGTCCCCTGACCTTGGGGCCGAATTACGCAGAGAGATACGACACCAAAACTGAAGTGGAAAGACTCAAGCAGCTTGGTGTGCGGTATATCACTAATCTGGAGACTCTTTGGGGTGAGGAACTGGACAAAGCACTGGAAAAAACCCGCCCATATGATGACTTCATCCTCACCTTCGGTTCAGTGGACGTGAGCCGTTTGGATGACCCGGATTTCCCTCAGCATGTGGAGGAAACACTGAAATCCTACAAAGAAAAAGGGATCCGGGGCTTGAAACTGTGGAAGCAGATCAGTTTGGGCATGAAGGACAAGGATGGCAGATACATTCCCATCGACGACAAACGGCTGAAGCCCATCTGGGATTGGGCAGCAGAGCTTGACCTGCCCATCGTTATTCACATAGCCGATCCCGTTGCCTTTTTCAGACCGATTGACCAGTACAATGAACGCTGGGAAGAACTGCAGCGCAATCCCGATTGGTCCTTCTACAAGCCAGGGTTGTTTACTTTCGAAGAGCTTATGGAGCAGCAGGAAAACATGCTGGCCCAAAACCCTGATACTACCTTCATTATCGCCCACGGCGGTTCTTACTCAGAAAACCTGGGCTATGTGGCCGCGTGCTTGGACAAGTACCCCAACATGTACGTAGATACGGCGGCCCGTTTGGCCGAATTCGGCAGGCAGCCGTACACATCCAGAAAGTTCTTCACCAAATATCAAGAACGGGTTCTGTTCGGTACAGACTGCGGTCCGGGCTGGTATGAGCATCTGCGTTACTATGAGTTTTTCGAAACCTGGAACGAGTATTTTGACTACAGCAGTTCGGAAATCCCTGGTCAAGGCCGCTGGAAGATCTATGGGATCTGTCTTGACGGTGAAGCTCTCGGAAAGATTTACTATAAAAATGCAGCCAAGCTGCTGAAACTCGAGGTGTGATTGAGGCGTGCTGTTACAAGATTATATGCCCAGAAGCGAGCTTGTTGTGGAGAGGGTAGAGGTAACCCGACCGAAGTTTCCTGTCATTGACGCCCATATGCATTTTGGACCGCTTACCAACGGGCCCGATTTTGCCAGCAAATATGACACCCAGGCCGAGGTTGAAAAACTGAAGGAACATGGCATCGAAAAAGTCGTCACCCTTGAAGTGTCTTGGGGTGAAGAGCTCGATCGGATGCTGCGCAAACTGGAGCAGCATCTTGACTTCTTTGTAGTATTCGCTTCAGTGGACGTGAGCAGGTTGGATGAACCTGACTTTGAGAAGTCTGTCCGCCGGACACTGGAAGAACACAAAGCTAAAGGGATCCGCGGCCTGAAAATGTGGAAGAACATCAGCCTGGGGATGAAGGACAAAAACGGGAAGCATATCCCCATCGACGATGAGCGTTTGAAGCCCATTTGGGAAACCGCGGCCGAACTCGATCTTCCCATTTTGATTCACATTGCCGACCCTGCAGCCTTTTTCAGACCAATAGACCAGCACAATGAGCGGTACGAGAACCTCCTGCGGCATCCGGATTGGTCGTTCTGTGCACCGGAGTTCTTTGCCTTTGAAGAACTGATGGAGCAGCAGGAGCGGCTGATAGCCGAGAACCCGAAGACGACTTTCGTTGTGGCCCACGGCGGTTCATATTCGGAGAATCTGGGACAGGTAGCCGGGTGGCTTGAGCGTTACCCCAACATGCACATTGATATTGCAGCACGCCTAGCAGAATTTGGCCGCCAGCCCTATACATCGCGGAAGTTCTTCACTAGGTTCCAAGACCGGATTCTTTTCGGCACAGACTACGGACCTGGCTACTACGACCGCAGCAGGTACTACGAATTCTTGGAGACCTGGAACGAATACTTCGATTATTCCCGTGCCCGGATTCCCGGCCAAGGCCGCTGGAAGATCTACGGCATCGGTCTCGAAGACGAGATTCTAGAGAAGATTTACAACAAGAATGCCAAGCGGATCTTGAAGATCTGATTTGGGCTGAGTGGTGAGATAAATTTGGCTCTGGTAACGGTGAGAGAAATCCTGGCCCAAGTCTCGCCCGGGTGGGCAGTGGGAGCCTTTAACGTCCACAACCTAGATGACGTGCGGGCCGTGGTGGAAGCGGCAGAGGAGCTGAGATCGCCTGTGATCCTGATGGCGAGCCAAAGCGTCCTGGCCTATGCAGGAGTGCCCTATCTGGCCGGCCTAATGCGGGCCGCAGCCTTGTCTGCAGATGTGCCTGTCGCGGTGCAGCTTGACCACGGGCAGAGTTTTGAACTGGCCGTGGAATGCATGCTGCATGGCTTTTCAGCCATAATGTTTGACGGTTCGCACCTGCCCCTGGCTGATAATACTGCGTTGACCAAAAAGGTTGTGGAAGTGGCGAGGATTTTCGGTGTATCGGTTGAGGGGGAGCTGGGTGTCTTGGGCGGCAAGGAAGATGATCTGCTCATCGCTGAAGGGGCCTCCACCTTAACCGATCCCGCTGAAGCAGCACAATTTGTGGAAGAGACGGGCATCGATGTATTTGCGCCTTCCATCGGTACTGCCCACGGATTTTACAAACAGAAGCCCAACATTGATTTTGCGCGCCTGCACGCAATCCGCACCGCGGTGAAGGTTCCTCTGGCTCTGCACGGCTCGTCGGGACTCAGCGCAGAGGTGATCAAGCGGGTGATTCAGTCTGGTGTTGCCAAAGTGAACATCGGGACTGATCTGAAAAACACGTACACCGCTTCCCTGCGGCAGTTCTTAACGGAGCATCCTGACGAGCATGAACCGCGGAAGGTATTTGCCCACGCTCGGAAGGCCCTGCACAATGCGGTTAAGCAGTACCTGCAGCTGCTGGGCAGCGCCGGGAGGCGTAGTGCTCAGCAGGGAGAACGCTGTGGCAGTGGATGCTGCAGCAAGGCGATTCGCTGAGCGTGTGGGCTTGCAGAGGCACTTCCTCGGGCAGTTTGCTGTGCTGTGGGTTGTGGGGATGCTCACCTACATGGGCTTCGGTTTCGTTTCACCCCAGTTCTCCATATTGATTACAGGCCGGGGGTTTTCGCTGCAGCAGTTCGGGATTATCCAAGGAATGGCCACTTTCCTGTCCATCACTTCCCAAGTCAGTCTGGGCAAGCTCTCGGATAAGCTCGACAGGAGAAAGCCGATTCTGGCAGGAGCTCTGCTTCTCCTGATTCCTGTGACAGTTCTCTTTCCCCATGCTGCTCGTCTCGGCTCATTTGTGGCCTCTTGGCCGTCAACCAACTGGCCGCCAGCTTGTTCAACGCCTTTACCGCCAACTGGGTCACCCGCTTCGGCCTGCAGGAGCAGCTGGGGCGCCTGCATGGCTACTACCGGATCTCTTTTTCGGTAGGCTGGGTCCTGGCAGCGTGGCTGATGGGAGAAACTCTCGACAATTGGGGAGTAACCTCCACCTTTTATCTCGGTGCAGCCTGCCTTGCCGCAGCCCTGCTCTTGACCCTTATCTCTGCTCGGGAAGTGAAGAGCGGGGAGAGCCACGCGGTTGATCGCGCCCCCACCGCCAAAGGCGGTTTTGTGTGGCCGACCCAGTTAAAAGTGGTTTTGGCGGCTCTGGGAATGTTCACTTTGGCCCAGAGCATGGGCATGCAGATGAATTACATCTTCTTCAGAGACACCATGCAGGTAACTAACAAGCAGTTTGGTCTGCTTACTTCCGTTCAATCCTGGCCCGAGATCCCGTTGATGCTGGCCCTGGGCATTGTTTCGGATAGGGTGTCGAGCCATAGACTTGTTGCAGGGGGCATGTTTTTGGCCGGTCTGCGCTGGCTGGGAATGGCCGCTGTCCGCGGCATGACGTTCTTATACCTTATCCAGCCCCTGTATGCTGTGGGGATGACCATCACAGAAGTAGTCATTGTCGCCGTTATCTCAAAGCAGGTCCCCAGACAATACTTGGGTACCGTGATGGGCTGGCAGGTGACCGTGATCAGTCTGGCCAGGCTCCTGGCACCGGTGTTGGCGGGAATGATAGGCGAGCATTTCGGCATTAGGATGGTTTTCCTGATTTCAAGCATGGTGGCAGCAGCTGCGGCACTGTTGTTCCTGTCTTCAGGCTGGAACAAGGGAAAGGAGGCGGCAAGCGCTTCAGGCATCTAGGCGGCTGGATGGCAGGCTCACTGGGAGGTGAACTGCTGTTCCGCATCTCTCTACCTGGTGAACGGCACTGCCTGGTACCCAGGAATGAGCAAGCCGAAAATCATGGTGTGCCGCAAAGCCGGAGCAGCTGCATACGCAATAGAGACAATACAACAGCAAGGAGTGGTTTTGTGTTCCTAACTGAGAAAGAGATTTTCAGCCAATACGAAGCATTGAGGCGGACTTATGATTATATGCTGGAGAAAGCCGACTCTATCCGGGACCTAGTGACTCGCCACAACCCGAAGAGTTTGACCTTTATCGGATGCGGATCGAGTTACTGCCTCTGCCGCTCCGGCTCCATCTCGACCAAGATCAGAGTGGGTATGGCCGCCAATGCCATGGCCGCTGGGGACTTATTGGTTAATTTTGATCAGTATAAGGAAATGCTGGAAGGCACTGTTATTATTGCCCCATCCCGTTCGGGCGGAACAAGCGAAGTGATCCTCGCCGTTGAGAAAGCCCAGGTGCTGGGTGTCCCTGTCATCGGGATTTCGGCACGAGTAGACAGTCCCCTTGGCAAGATCGCCGATGTCAATCTGGAGATTCCCTGGGCCTTCGATGAGAGCGTCTGCCAAACCAGGACTGTAACCAACCTCTATGCCGCTAATCTGCTCTTGGTAGGCATAATCGCTGGGGACGATTCGCTCATCGAGGAAATCGATCAAGCCATTGCCAACGGCGATGAGTTCATGAACAAGTACAGTGACCTTGCCCGCGAGAACGCAGAGCAGGACTGGGAGAACGTGGTCATCTTGGCTGATGGGGAGTTAGAAGGAATCGCCAGTGAAGCGGCCATTGCCATGATTGAAATTCCCCAAATTCATGCCAGCTATTATCATGTTCTTGATGTAAGACACGGCCCCATGGTGCTGATCGATGACAAGACCTTGGTTATTGCCGCGCTGTCTCCGGCAGAAACCACGCTGCAGCAGAAGCTGGTGGAAGATCTGCGCGACAGGGGAGCACGGGTTTTGGCTATCAGCCAAGAAGGCCAAGGCCCCTGGAATGCCGATTGGGAAGCCTATCTGCCTGTTTACAAGAACGCTGCCGTAATGGGAATTCCCTTTATCTTCTTCCCCCAAGCAATTGGCTTGTTTAAAGCCCTGGCAAAGGGACTGAACCCCGATCTGCCTCCCGGCTTGGAAGCCATGATCGATCTGAATAAATGACGTTTTTCTTGACAAATAGGGAGGAAGTAAAAGAATTGTGTTGAATATTAGCATTCAGAGGATTGTTATATCGTTGTAACAACTGGGAGTTGTCCAAGGTGAAGACCACCGTTGTCGCTGGCAGCAAGCCCGTGGAGACGGGTGCTGAAAACCCACCCGCCCCCGAAGATAGGCGCAAACTGGAGCACAAGCTGGTTAGGGAGTTGAAATTCTATGACACCACAAATTCACAAATTCCTCAAAACTAAAGCCTGTCTGTGCGGGATACTGGTTTGGATCCTACTGTTTGCTGGGCTCATTTCGGCGCAGACTTACAGCGTTGAGATTGAATACAGGGATTATCTCCGCCTTCATGCGGACACTCCTCGCCCTGCAGCAGATATTGTTATTCCCGTGGACAGCTATATCAGCGCCGATCTGAATGTGGCTGTTGTCCAAGACCTGGCGGGCCTTCCCGGGAATGCGGTTGTAACCGGTGAGGATGGGTTTGTGGAATGGGAGTTTTACGTAGATCATGCCGGACTGTATAATATAGAGGTTCTTTATTATCCCCTCGCCGGGAAGAGCGGCGATATTCTGCGGGAAGTGCAGATCAACGGTGAAGTACCCTTCTTGGGTGCCCGGTTTATATCCTTTCCCAGGGTTTGGGCTGATGGAGAAAAGATACGCACTGATAATAGAGGTAATGAGCTGAGGCCCAGCCAAGTTGAAAGGCCGGTTTGGCTGTGGGCTAGTCTGCGCGATGACGTGGGCTATTACATGGAACCTTATAGCTTCTACCTCCAAGAGGGTTACAATACCATCCGCTTAGTCTCTCGCCGCGAACCCATGGCCATCGGTGCTCTGCGCGTTTACCAATATGAGCCTCCCCGGCCGTACGAAGCAGTAGCGGCAGAGTATGCGGAAAAGGGTTACAAACCTGTCGAAGATGTTTTCATTAAGCTGCAGGCTGAGGCCGCGGTTCTCAAGTCCGATCCCACACTGTATCCCGTGCAGGACCAGGGTGATCCTACCTTGGAACCCTATCATCCGGCCCTGATCCGCCTGAATTCCATTGGGGGCCACCGCTGGCAGACGCCCGGTCAGTGGATCTTGTGGGAGTTTGAGGTTCCGCAGTCGGGCCTGTACCAGATCACTTTGAAAAACAAGCAGAATTTACTGCGGGGTTCGTACTCCAACAGACGGATCCTCATCGATAATCAAGTTCCCTTTGCCGAACTGGATGCGGTGCGCTTCCGTTTTTCCAATCGCTACAACATGCACGTTCTAGGCGACGAGGAAAGCAGAGAACCTTATCTGTTCTATATGGAGGCCGGCAAACACACCCTCAAGATGGAAGTTGTCCTCGGCGATTTGGCTGAGCTGATCCGCAACGCCGAAGAGGTGCTTTATGAGCTGAACACCATGTATCGGCAGATTTTGATGATTACATCTGCCTCACCGGATCCGCTGCGTGACTATGAGTTGGAAAAGCGGATACCGCAGGTAATTGACAACCTCAGTGTCCAGAGCGAAGCCCTGTACACGCTGTCTGCACAGCTTGAGGCATACACGGGTGAAAAAGGAAGCCATATGGCCTTATTGGATGACCTGGCCCGTCAGCTTAAGGACATGGCCAGAAGGCCTAACACAATTCCGAAAAGGCTGGATGCTTACCGCGACAACATTTCTGCCTTGGGCGCTTGGATCCTTGAGTCTCGCAATCAACCGCTGCAGCTGGACTATATAATCATCTCCACACCGGGGGCAAAGCTGCCCACGGCAGCACCTAATCTCTGGGATGTGGTCAAGCATGAAGTGAGGGCTTTCATCGCTTCCTTCATCGTGGATTTCAACCTTGTTGGTGACGTTTACCCGGCGGACGGTAAGGCCCAGAAGGAGCCCTTGACCGTTTGGGTATCGACCGGTCGAGATCAGGCCCAGTTCCTAAAAGACATGATAGACGATTCCTTCACACCCCAGACGGGAATCCCTGTCAATCTCCAGCTGGTCAACATGGGTGTGCTCCTGCCGGCAACTCTGGCAGGCAGAGGTCCCGATGTTGCCCTGGGTGTACCTGCATCTGATCCGGTGAACTTCGCCATCAGAAACGCTGTGATCGACCTATCGGCGCTGCCTGGATTTGCAGAAGTGAAAGAACGCTTTATGCCCAGCGCTCTAGTTCCTTTCACTTTCCAAAACAAGGTCTACGCACTGCCTGAACAGCAGCCGTTCCCCATGATGTTTTACAGGAAAGACATCCTGGAAGAAATGGGTCTGGGTATACCGCAAACCTGGGAAGATGTCGTTAAAATCATACCGGAACTGCAGAAAGACCACATGAACTTCGGTCTGCCCGTCACCGACACGGCCGCTTCCCAGGCTGCGGCGGGTGATGTTGGTACTGCCACGGCAGGAGCCGGCAGCTTAGCTGCACATCAAGGTGTTATTCCGTTCCTGACCTTCCTGTTCCAGCAGGGTGGAGAACTGTACTTGGAAGACGGCATCGCCACAGCCCTCGACTCAGAAACAGCCATCAGTTCCTTTAGGCGCTGGACTGAGTTATATGAACTTTACAAATTACCGCTCGCCTACGATGCCGCAAACCGCTTTAGAATCGGTGAAATGCCGCTTTTGGTAGCGAACTACACGCTGTACAACACTCTATCGGTGTTTGCGCCGGAAATCCGCGGCAGGTGGGGATTCACATTGGTACCGGGGACTCTCCAGCCGGATGGTACTTTGGACCGTACCGTACCGGGAGGAAGTGTGGGGGTAACCTCAGGAGCTGCCTGCATCATCATGAAGGACGCGAAAAACGTGGAAGATGCTTGGGAATTCCTGAAGTGGTGGACCAGTACCGAAACACAAGTGCGATATGGACGGGAGCAGGAAAGCCTCTTAGGGCCGGCAGCACGCTATCCTACAGCTAATGTTGAAGCTTTGCGACAGCTCGCGTGGACTGCAGATGAATACCAGATCCTTTATGAACAGTGGCAGTGGGTTAAAGCTGTTCCCGAAGTACCTGGCGGGTACATGATCGGACGTCACTTGGACAACTCCTTTAGAAAAGTCGTCTATCAGCAGCAAGACCCGCGGAAAACATTGTTGGATTACAAACGAGTCATTGATGAGGAGATTCGCATCAAGCGGATAGAGTTCGGTCTCGAAACTCTGGAGGATAGGAAAGGAGGAAGTCCAGAATGAGTGTCCGGGTGCCCGCTCAGGCAGGAAAAGCGGTCGATGCTGTCCAGATCCGCCCCAATCCGATCAAGAGCGTGTTTGCCGGACTGAGGCGTCATAAGACATCGTATCTGTTCCTGCTCCCGTACCTTTCCATCTTCGTTGCGTTCACTGTGATTCCGGTACTGATGTCCATCGGCTTGAGTTTTACGCATTACAACATGCTGGAACCGCCCCAATGGGTGGGGTGGCAGAACTACATCAGGCTGTTCCTTAAGGATGACATCTTCCTTATTGCAGTCAAGAACACATTTCTCTTTGCAGCCATTACCGGGCCCCTCAGCTACCTGGCCTGTCTGCTCCTGGCTTGGATGATCAATGAGCTGCCGCCTAAGGTGCGGGCCTTTGTGACCCTGCTTTTCTACGCTCCCTCTATTTCAGGCAACGTTTACCTGATCTGGAGGATCATCTTCAGCGGCGACTCCTACGGCTTAGTAAACGGTTTTCTGCTCCGCTGGGGTCTTCTGAACGAACCTATCCAGTGGCTGCAGGATCCCCGCTACATGATGGCCGTTGTCATCCTGGTGGTTTTGTGGCTCAGCCTCGGTACCAGTTTCCTGGTGTTCATTGCAGGTCTGCAGGGAATAGACCGCAGTTTGTATGAAGCCGGTGCCATTGACGGCATCCGCAACCGCTTGCAGGAATTGTGGTACATCACACTGCCCGCCATGCGGCCGCAGCTGATGTTTGGGGCTGTGATGTCTATCACTCAGTCTTTCTCCGTCAGCTACCAGGCCATTGCTCTGACTGGTTTTCCCAGCACGGACTATGCTGCCCATACCATAGTCACGCATCTGATCGATTACGGCAACGTCCGCTTTGAGATGGGTTACGCCTGTGCCATCGCGACAATCTTGTTCTTTGCCATGATGTTTACTCAGAGAACTGTACAGCGCTTACTGCGGAAAATAGGGTGAAGGGGGGAATGGGAAGATGAAGTTTCTGCGTCGCCGAACGCGGCGTAACCGCTCTGCTGGTGGTGACATGGCCATCACTACGGTGCTTGTTATCGCTGCGTGCTTTATGTCAATTCCGATGATCTATGCCATTAGCAATGCTTTTAAGCCCATCAATGAACTGTTCCTGTTTCCGCCAAGGTTGTTTGTGCGCAATCCTACCTTAGACAACTTCAAGGATCTGTTCATTCTCATGGGCAGCTCGTGGATTCCGTTCTCCCGGTATATTTTCAACACACTCTTCATCGCCCTATTGGGTACCGGCGGTCATGTCCTCTGTGCTTCTTTGGCGGCATACGTCTTGGCCAAACACGAATTTCCGGGATCCAAGTTCGTCTTCAACATGATTGTCCTGTCCCTCATGTTCGCGCCGCAGGTAACGGCCATCCCCAACTATCTGGTGATGACGCGGCTGGGGTGGATTGACAGCTACGCATCCTTGATCATACCTGCGTGGGGCATGAGTTTGGGTTTGTATCTGATGAAACAGTTCATTGAGCAGGTGCCGGATTCGCTGATTGAGGCAGCGAGGATCGACGGCGCAAGCGAATTTCGCCTGTTCTGGCAGATTGTCATGCCTAATGTGCGTCCTGCTTGGCTGACTTTGATTATCTTGTCTTTCCAGCAGTTGTGGGGTGTCACCGGCGGCAACTTCATTTACAGCGAAGAACTTAAGCCCCTGCCCTATGCCCTACAGCAGATTTCTGCCGGAGGGATTGCCCGTGCCGGCGTTTCAGCGGCAATCGGAGTTGTCATGATGATTGTCCCCGTCACAGTGTTTGTGATCAACCAGAGCAAAGTGGTGGAGACAATGGGTGCATCTGGTCTCAAAGAATAGGTGGGAGGAACTGACGTGAAACGCGCTCTTGGGTTCACGCCCTTACTGATAATAGCAGCATTAGTCTTATCCGCTCAGGTCGTTTATGGCGCAGCTTACCGCGGCTATACATACGACTTTTGGCAGGACCCAATGCCCGCGCCCCAAGCCTACCTGCCAGAAAAGGTGATCTTGAGTTCTGACTTGGCCAACGGGGGTCTCAGGGGACCGCAGGATATCTTCGTGGCCGGTGAAGAGATCTACATTGCCGACAGCGGCAACAACCGAGTGGTGGTAGCGGACCACAATTGGGACGTAATTCGAGTGATTGACTCGTTCGACAACAACGGAGTGGCAGACAGATTCAGCAATCCTCGCGGGGTCTTTGTCAGCGCCGAGGGCTATCTGTATGTGGCAGATACCAACAACGAACGGATCGTTCAGCTTACCCTCACGGGCGATTTTGTCCGGGAAGTGGGCGCCCCCACGAGTGATGTTGAGGGGATTATTCCGGAGGCCTTTCAGTACCGGCCGGGCAAAGTTGTGGTGGACCTGGCCCGGCGGATGTACGTGATTGTGGAGAACGTTTACGACGGTATCTTGGAATTCGATGTGTCGGGTGAATTCAAGGGCTTTATCGGTGCCCCCCGCATCGCACCGAACCTTATAGATTATTTTTGGCGGTTGATAGCGACCGAAGCTCAGAAAGCCGGTTTGGCTAGATTTCTGCCTACCGAGTACAGCAATATTGCCCTGGATCAATACGGCTTTATCTATGCGGTCGTGACCGGCGGCGACGTGCGCCGCAATGAGTATGTGCGGCGGCTGAACCCAACAGGCGTTGACGTTCTGCGGCGGAGAGGCTTCCATCCGCCCATGGGTGATATAATCTATCCGCAGAGCTGGGAAGATGTGTCCATTACGGGACCTTCGGTACTGCAGGATGTGGTTGCCCAGGATTATGGCGTGTACAGTGTTCTGGACCGGCGCCGGGGCAGAGTGTTTACCTATGATGCCGAAGGCAACCTCCTCTATGTATTCGGCGGACGGGGAGAACAGTCTGGTGTGACCCAAAACCCCGTGGCACTGGAAATGATGGGGGATAGGTTCGTTGTGCTCGATGGCTTGACCGGTTCCATCACGGTGTATGCTCCGACGGAATACGCGAAAAGCATTTTGAAAGCCATAGAGTATCACAACACTGGTGAGTATGACAAATCGGCAGAGATGTGGCAGCGCGTGGCCCATCTCAATGCGAACTACGATTTAGCTTACACCGGTATCGGTCAGTCGCTGATGCGGCAGGACCGCTTTAGAGAAGCAATGGATGCCTTCCGGTTGGGCAACAACCGCCTTGACTACTCTGAGGCCTTGGGTCTTTATAGACGAGAAGTACTTGAGCGCAATTTTGGCAGAATCATGCTTGCCATATTCCTGCTCATCCTGGTGGGCAAGCTTGTCAGTGCTGCCCGAAATCGGCGCCGCGCAGCTCAATATGAAGCGGCCGTGATTGTCCAAGCCCTAAGCACGGAAAACAAGCCCCTCTGGCAGCAGATCAAGGAGGGTGTAAGGTACTCTCTCCACGTGGTTTTCCATCCCTTCGACGGCTTTTGGGATCTGAAACGCGAAAAACGTGGGAATGTACCTGCCGCTTCGATACTTCTAATGCTGGTGGTACTGACCTACATCATCATGCGCCAGTACACAGGTTTCATTTTCAACCGAAGAAACCTGAAGGAACTCAACATCTTAATTGAGCTGGCCAGCGTCCTTGGACCTTTCATCTTGTGGTGCGGCGTCAACTGGGCCTTGACCACCCTGATGGAAGGGAAAGGAACGCCAAAGGATGTTTATATCTTCAGTGCCTATGCACTTACACCCATTATTTTGGTGAATTTACCTCTCACTCTGGTATCTAATTTCCTGACGGTTGAAGAAGGTGCGTTCTATTACTTCTTCCTGATTCTCAGCCTTGTGTGGAGCGGTGGACTGCTCTTCTTCGGAACCATGGTAACCCATGACTATGGCGGAAAGAAAACTTTCTATACTACCATCATGATGATCATCGGCATCGCCATTGTACTCTTCTTGGGCCTGCTGTTCTTCACACTCATCGACAAGATGGTGGGCTTCGTCAGAGATATCTACACAGAATTTGCTTTTAGGCTGTGACGCAAGGGGGCAAGAGATGATGAAAAAAGCACTTGAAAGAATCGCCATCGTGATACTGCTCTGCATTGCTGCCTCGAATGCAGTTGTTTCAGCCGAGCAAGGGGAGTACGAGGCCTATCTGACAGCTTTTTCGGTAGCGGCCGAGAACGAGCATCTCATCCTGTACCTAAATCCAGACAACACTGAAATTGCCGTTGAAGACAAGCGTACAGGCAGTATTTGGTTCTCCAATCCCCCGAATCGCCGCGCTAAGGAGAAGATCGCAAGGGGCCAGGCACTCAACAAGCTTAGTGCCCAGTTCTCCATATCGTACTACACTCCCGGCGACAATCTGCGCCACATGGACAATTACAACGACAGCGTGGTCTACGAACAATACGAGATCCTGCCCATCGACAACGGCGTGCGGATCGAGTATGTCGTGGGGCGCCAGTGGAGCGATCAGAGCTTCCTGCCTGTTATGATCCGCAGGGAAAGCTTCGAGGAACTGATCTTGGACCGCCTGGAAAAACGTTCAGATCGGGGGCTTTTTGAGGATTGCTACGAGTTGGTGACTCTCGTCAAGATTCCTGACGATTACGAGCGGGTCTCAGTTTACCGCATTGATAAAGAGGCTGTCTTTGGAGACTATACCCTTGTTTCGCCGGGCAGAAAGCTCAACGAGCGGGACAAAGTGGCTCTCATTGAGACGGTGGCCGATCAAATCGTGAACAACCGCCCGGATCTTGCCGGTCGCGAAGCACTCACCTTTGAGCATTTCCAGCCATTCGTGGACAAGGAAGTCTATGTTCTGAAAAGCAAACTGCGTGCTTGGGATATTGAAGATATGATCGAGCTGATCAAGACGGTGGATTATACTCCCGAGGACGTGGCGGAAGACCATCGGGCCATGGGGATCGCGGAACCTACGCCTGAGTACCGCACCTTCACCATTGTCATTGAGTATACCCTTGATGGCGAGAACCTGGTGGTCCGTGTACCTTTAGATGAAATCGTCTATCCCGAAAACGTGCTGGATGAAGAGGGCAATCGGGTAACGCTGCCCCTTTACACAATCAACGTTCTGGAGTTCTTCGGCGCCGCCGACAGCGACGCGACGGGGTATATCTTCGTGCCTGATGGTTCAGGGGCATTGATCAACTTCAACAACGGGAAGTCCAATTTCCAACCCTATTACAAGCAGATCTACGGCCAAGACCTTGCTCTTACTGCCAGAAAAGATAGAACCACCTTTACACAGCAGGTTTACTTCCCGGTTTTCGGGCTGAAGCATGAGTATGGTTCTTTAGTAGCCATCGTTGAGGATGGGGAAGCTATCACGCGCATCAGGGGGGACGTAGCGGGCAGAACAACCTCCTACAACGTTGCCTATCCTGAGATTCTCGTTGTACCGATGGCCAGGGCAGAGCTGCAGGGCACGGTCAATGTGGTGGTGGAAGGGCAGATCTTCCGCAATCAGATCAACGTCTACCAAAAACGCAAGAATTCAGGGGACGTAGTGATCCGCTACGCCTTCCTGCCCCGCGAATCGGCGGATTACGTGGGGATGGCTCTGTATTATCAAAAATACTTGGAGGAAAGAGGTGCTCTCACCAAGCTCCCGTCGCAAGACAATGTTCCCTTCTTCCTGGAGCTGGTGGGTGCAGTTAATGTGAAGGAACCCGTCGTGGGTGTTCCGGTGAATGTGATTAAGCGGCTGACAGACTACAGTCAGGCAGAGGCTATCCTCGACGAGCTCCGCAGTGCCGGGGTCGATGGGATCAAACTCCGTTTTTCCGGCTGGCTTAAGGGTGGGCTGCAGCACGTGTACCCTGTCAAGCTGAAACCGGAAGGCAAGGTTGGTTCAAGGGAGAAGCTGGCCTCTTTCGCGGCCTATGCCTCTGACATTGGTGCAGAGCTCTTTCTCGATGTGAACTTTTTGAATGCGTACAAGCACAACCTCTGGGACGCCTTTATCCCATTTCGAGATGCGTCGCGCTACCTGAATCGACAGATTGCCCGTGTCTATCCATATGACCTGGCGACCTATCGTCCCATTCCGGAGAATTCCGGCTACGTCGTATCGCCTCGGAAAATGCCGGGCTTGGTTGACAGCTTCTTGACGCAGTTTCAGAAGTTGGACGTGGATGGTATTTCACTCCGTCTCATGGGCACCCAGGTCAATTCCGATTACCGGGAACGGGAGGAGCGCCTGGTTGATCGACAGCAGGCACGGGAGATTCTCAGGCAGCAGCTGGCAAAGGCTGTCGCTGATGGATTGACGGTCTTGGTTGATGGAGTCAACGCCTTTGCGCTCCCGTACGTGGAAAACCTTGTAAACGTCCCCACTGAAAGCAGCAGGTTTCATATCCTCGATCAGGATGTACCTTTTCTGCAGATAGTGCTGCACGGCTACAAGAACTATGCTGGGGAGCCTGTAAATCTTGCTCAAAACGTGGAGGACAGTCTTTTGAAAGCGGTGGAAACAGGTGCATGTCCGTATTACCTGTTGACATATGAAGACTCTTCAATCCTTAAGGATTCCAGCTTCAACTTCCTGTATTCCACCAACTTCCGCTATTGGCTGAGCCATGCTGTTGATGGCTATGTCCGCATCAATGAGGAGCTGAAGGACGTTTACCATCAACGCATCGTCGGCCACCAGCAGTTGGCAGAGAGCGTTTATGTAACCGTCTATGAAAATGGACACGAAGTCTACGTCAATTACGGGCAGGACAGTGTGGAAATCGGGCCTGGATTGACAGTTCCACCGAAGGATTTCCTTGTGGTCAGGAGGGGGGAAGCAGATGGGCAATAAGCGGTTATCTCTTGAGCAGCAGAAGACTCTCATGGGCTATCTCTTTACCCTGCCGTTCACCATTGGTTTCCTGCTGTTCGTGCTGTATCCCTTTATTCAGTCCATCCTCTTCAGCTTAAGCGAGCTGCAGATCACGCAGCAGGGTTTTGAGCTGAACTTTGTGGCATTGGAAAACTATCGTTACGCTGTAGCTGTTCATCCAACTTTTGTGCGGGTATTCTTTGAAACGGTTCTCAAGATGCTCACGGACGTGCCTTTGATCTTGGTCGTCAGCTTCTTCGCTGCCCTGCTGCTCAACCAGCAGTTCCGGGGACGGACAGTGGCTCGCGTGATATTCTTCCTGCCGGTGATCATGGGCGCCGGGATTATCCTGGCCATGGAGCAAACGGACTACATGATGCTGCTCCATTCTGCGCCAGCGGCTGATACTACAGCTGTAGGCGGCGACGCTCTGCGAAATCTGCTTTTCCAGATGAATCTGCCCGAGACATTACTGGAGTACGTTGTCAGTGCCGTGGAGCGCATTCCGCAGATTATTCGGGCGTCAGGGGTTCAGATTCTCATCTTCCTGGCAGGCCTGCAGTCTATTTCACCAGCACTGTTTGAAGCTGCCGATGTGGAGGGGGCTACAGCTTGGGAGCGTTTTTGGATGATTACCTTCCCCATGATGAGCCCATTGATTCTTACCAATGTTGTGTATTCGATTATCGATTCGTTTACCTCAGCCTACAACGAACTGATAGTTCTGATCCGCAGCACAGCCTTCGGGGGAGCGGGTTACGGCGTTAGTTCTGCCATGTCTTGGATATATTTCCTGGCAATCCTCGTTATCTTGGGAATCACCATCAGGATAATTTCGAGGAACGTGTTTTACCACGAATAAGAAGGGCGGGATCTCCATGAGAAAGGTTCGGATTCGGATCGGGGCACTAATACGAGCCATTGTCGTACTCGGTATATGCTACATCATCCTGATGCCCCTGTTTACCAAACTATCTTCGGCGTTTATGACGGAAAGAGATCTCTATGACCAGACTGTCAAGTGGATTCCCCGCAATCCGACATTGGACAATTTCAAGCTGGTCTGGCGTTATATGAAATATCCGGAGGCGTTCAAGAATTCGTTTCTCTTGGCTCTGTCCGTCAGCCTGCTGCAGCTTGCTGCCTGTACTGTTGTGGGCTATGGCTTCGCCCGCTTTCAGTTCCGCGGTAGGAACCTCCTTTTCGGGCTGGTGGTTTTCACTCTCATCGTTCCGCCCAATCTGATTATGATACCCATGTATCTCAATTTCCGCTACTTCGATCTGTTCGGATTACTGCCTGATGGCGGGATCAATCTGTTGGGAAGCTACTGGCCGTTCATCCTAATGGCTGCCACCGGTACAGGTATGCGGAATGGGATCTTCATCTACATCATGCGGCAGTTTTTCCGGGGAATGCCTCGGGACCTGGAAGAGGCGGCTTATGTTGACGGTGCCGGACCCTTTACCACCTTCTTCAGGATCATGCTGCCGGGTGCAGTACCCGCCATGGTGATCGTGTTTCTCTTTGGGTTTGTCTGGCAGTGGAACGATTATTTCCTCACCAACATCTTCATGGGTGGCCAGACACTGCTGCCGCTTACCTTGGACAGCCTAGTGTTCAGCGCCAGCGGTCTTGTCACAGGCGGTATGATGTTAACCGGTCAGTACGCGTCATTGATAAACAATACCGGAATGCTGCTGTTTATGGCGCCTTTATTGGTTCTGTACGCCTTTCTCCAGAGATACTTCGTGGAGAGCGTGGAACGTACAGGACTTGTGGGATAAAAGCCTAGGCTTCTTTATTACACAGGAGACAGGAGGTGATGCGCAGGTAGGTATATCTTCGGTTGCTCTGTTATTGTAAAACGCCAGATAACAACAACAGCTTAAGGAGGAGAATTAATGAACGGAAAAGTTCGCGCAACCATTCTGTTAGTAGGAATACTCTGCTTGGTAGCTAGCTCCGCATTGGCTAGCGACTTCTTCGGGACCGACTACGACTTCGGAGGACGTACAGTAACGTTTTGGCACTGGAGCATGGATGAGCTTGCAGGCCGCTTCGGCGAAGGTGAAGTAGCTCAGGGTCGTGTAGAAGAAGCTGAAAGGCTGTTTAACGTAAAGATCCAGTTTGAAGTGGCTGGTTGGAACGTTGTACCTGAAGTGTACATGGCGCGCCTCTTGTCGGGTGACTCCCCTCTGGACGTCTGGGGTGTATCGCAGGGTATCGCTTTCTTTGACATGGTTAAAGAGGGTGCACTGCTGCCCATGACCGACATCGTGCCGCCTGAGTATTACGACACCATTTCCTATGAGCTCAGAACCGAACTTGAAATGCTGTCGTACAACGGAGAAATCTACGGCATCGGACCCAGCACGCACAGCGCTAAATATTCGCCCTCCATCGTCGTATCCGTCTACAACAAAGATATGTTCGAGCGCGAAGGCTTGGAGGATCCGTACGAACTCTACCTCGCAGGCGAGTGGACCTGGGACAAAGTAACAGAACTGGCCAAGAAACTCACCAAGGATACTGATAACGACGGCGTCATCGACCAGTGGGGCATGACCGACATTTGGCCGCACGCTGCACCGAGCTTGATGATTTCCAATGGCGGCAACGTCATCCGCCTCGACGAGGACGGCAGAATGATCTACTGCATGGATGAGCGGCCGGCTCTGGAAGCACTCCAGCAGATCTACGAATGGGATCAGGTTCACAAAGTAATGCAGGGCAGCGACTCTGACTTCATCGCCGGTAAAGTTGGGCTGCTCATGCTGCAGTCGATTCACGGCGTAATCCCCATCAAGAACCAGATGGAAGAGAACTACGGTCTGGTACCCAATCCAAGGGGACCCAGAATGGATGAACACACCTATCCGAAGTTCGCCATGGCAACGTTTGTCCTGCCTGCCAACAGCGAAATGCCTGAGGCTTTGGTTGCTCTGACCAACTTCCTCTATCGCGAAGATGACGTAGATGAGGACGACTACGTCGATGCCTTCGTCCGCGACAGGAATTCCGCTCGGGTACTCCTGGAGGCCAACGCCGGCTGGCGCGGTGAGACCTTCTTGGTACGCTCCAACGAAGTGCGCGGCCTGGTCGAACCGGCAATGAACGCTGTAAAAGATGGCGAGAAGAGCCCAGCAGTAGCAGCAGGCGAAGTCAGACCAGCTGTACAAAACCTGTTGGATGAAATGTTCAACAAGTAAGAAAACGCTTGACGCACAAACACCCTGCCTGGTCTCGGGCGGGGTGTTTGTCTTGCATGCCACCACATTGTGGCAACAAGTAAGCCCAGGGGGGAAGGTCTAATGAAGAAACTCGAGGACTTAAGGGATCTGCATACTTCCGGGGAAATACTGCAGCAGCCAGCCATGTGGCGGGACACTGTGGAACGGATTATGGCAGAATCTGAAGGATGGAGCGCTTGGCTGAACGGGCTGACAGCCAAACCAGATATCATCTTGAGCGGCGCAGGTACGTCCTATTACGCCGCCCTGGCTCTGCAGCCAGTGTGGAGGCACGCCTTTCGGCGTTGGGGAAAAACTGCTGGCAAAGAGCTCCTACTTGATGGGCATAACCCAAGAGAATGAGTTTGACCGGGTGTTTGTTTTTGGTGATGGGGCTCTTTATGCCGCGGCGTTGGAGGATGTATTGAAGTTCAAGGAGTTCAGCGACGGTGATGTATATTGCGATCTGAAAAGACCACTGTCACGGAGAAATAAGGCCACTAAAACGGTGTGAGAAGGCCACCTTCACGGAAGAGAAGTCCAGTCTATCTAATTACCTTGAACCAAGCCTATAATGAAACTGCA
>Ga0116180_1001148_pt1 | contig 22917 bp, 18 predicted proteins | sample AD_UKC073_MetaG_FD_89804 | JGI IMG/M metagenome (GOLD analysis project Ga0116180, IMG submission 89804) | Active sludge microbial communities of municipal wastewater-treating anaerobic digesters from USA - AD_UKC073_MetaG | ecosystem: Engineered > Bioreactor > Anaerobic > Digestate | place: USA...
GACGCCACGGCGGCGGCTGGGGCGGCTGGCCTCGGTCGTGCCGGCATCGCCCACGTAGACCAGCTCCGAGCCGATGTCCAGCGTCCACAGCGCCAGCGAGGTGTTCAGCCCCGGCAGCCATTCGCTGCGCAGGCCCAGCTCGAAGCCGCGTGAGGCCACCAGCCCGGGCACCGGCGTGACCGCATCGCCGGTGCGCGGATCGATGCGCGCCGTCGTGCCGCGGGCATCGTTGCTGTGCAAGCCACGCCCGGCGTTGACGAAGAACTCGGTCTTCGCCCAGGGCCCGGCGATCAGCGACAGCTTGGGCGACAGCTGGCTGTCGCTGCTGCGGCCGGAGTTGGCCGCCAGGGTCAGGCTGTCCACGCGCATGCGCACCTGGTCGGCCCGCAGGCCGACGATGCCGCGCAGCCAGGGCGCCAGCTCCAGCGTGGTCTGGCCGTAGACGCCCAGCAGGGTCTCGCGCACCTTGTCGGCGCGCACGGTGTGGATCACCCGGCGCGCCTGCGTGTCGTCCAGGCCCAGGCGCACCCGGTCATGGCGCAGCTGCAGGCCGAATTCACTGCGCGCATGCAGCCCGGCGATCTGGTGGTCCAGCGTCTGGCTGGCGCTGAAGCCCCCCACCCGGCGCGCATCGTGCTGGGCGAACTGGTCACCTGTGGCGGGCCGCTCCAGCGCGTAGGTGAAGTTCGAGAACAGGTCGAGCCGGTAGTCGATCAGGTACGCGGCCAGCTTGGTGGTGCCGCTGGCGCCCTGGCGCTGCCATTGCGCCGACAGGCTGCTGCGCCGGGTCTCGCCGCCGGTTGTCGCATCCAGGCTGTCGAAGCGACCGAAGGGCTGGCCGTTGAACGTGCCGGCGTCGACCAGGCGCTGCGGGATCTGGTCGGTCGCCGTCCAGCGCGCCTGGTAGTGCATCGCGCTGGCCTGCCAGCCCTCGGCCGGTGTGCCGCTGCTGAGCGTCAGCACCGCATTCGTCTTGTGCAGGCCCTCGGGCACGGTCCAGGGGCCGTCGTTGCGCTGCAGTTCCAGCGCACCCAGCAGGGTCAGCCCGTTGGACAGGCCGGTGGAGCCCCCCGCCACACCGCGCCGGAAGCCGTTCCGGCCCAGGGTCAGGCTGGCGAAGGGCGCGTCGAAGCGCGTGCGGTAGACCACGTCGGCCGAGCCTGCGGAGGCGAAGTCGCCGCTCTGCGCGAAATACGGCCCCTTGCGGTAGGCAATGCGGTCGACCAGCTCGGGCAGCAGGAAGTTCAGGTCGGTGTAGCCCTGGCCATGGCCATGGCTGGGCATGTTGACCGGCAGGCCGTTGACGCTGGTGGCGAAGTCGGTGCCATGGTCGAGGTTGAAGCCGCGCAGGAAGTACTGGTTGGCCTTGCCGTCGCCCGAGTGCTGGGTGACGATGACGCCGGGCACGAACTCCAGCACCTCGCCAGGGCGCAGCGCGGGGCGGCTCTGCAGCAGTTCGGCGCGGATCACGCCTTGCGAGGCGGCATCGGCCGAGCCGAGGGCGTTGTCATGGTGGCGGCCGGTGATCTCCACCCGGGCGACGGTGGTTGGCTGGGCTTGGGCGGTCGGCGCCAGCGCGGCAGCGGCCACGCAGGCCGCCACCTTGGCGATGGAAGTGCGGTTCATGGTGATTCCCGAGGGATGCAGCCGCCTGGCTCGGCCAGGGCGACAGGCAAGAAGGCGATTGCAGCCGACCGGTGCGGCCGTGCCACCGGGCGGACGGGCTGCCGACATCGGGCAGCCGGGTGCAGCGCCTCAGGCGCGCGGCGGGCGCTCGGGCAGGCGGCGGGCAGCGTCCTGCCAATGCGGCGTGCGGCTGCCGGGCCAGGTGGCCGGCGCCTGCAGCGGCACACCGGCGCGCCAGCCGGCGTCCAGCGCGAGTGGCTGCAGCAGGCTGCCGATCTGGCCATCGGACAGCGGGTCGCCATCACCGCCGCCCCGCTCCGCCGTCACCACGCTGCCATCCTGCGGCGCATGGTGGTGGCGGGCAGCGCCGTCGTGGTGGTGGGCCGCGGGCCAACCGGCAGCCTGGTGGTGGCCGTCGCTGTCGTCGTGCAGCGCGGCCGGGCCATGTCCGCCGACCAACGGACGGCTGGCCAGCATGCCGCGCCGCCAGGCCTGCAGCCGGTCCAGCCAGCTGTCGTCGACCGCAAGCTGCAGCGCCGCCGGGCGGTGCCAGTGCACGGCCCCCAGCAGTTGGCGCAGCACACCCGCCTGCGCCTGCAACAGCAGGCCCAGCACCAGCAGGGCCAGCAGGCCGCCACGCAGCAGGTGCCCGGGCGGGCTGGGTGGCTGGAAAACGGCAGGCATCGTCTTCGATTGTGACGGCATGGGGTGTGGAACGCATGGGCGGGCCAACTGGATGCAAGGCGATGCACGGCCACCCCCTAGACTCGCCGCCATGTCCGCCGATCTCCCCAGCACACCATCCGTCCGTCCCGCGGCCCCAACCCTGCTGCGGGTGGCCATCGTCGGCGGCGGTCCGGCCGGGCTGATGGCGGCCGAGGCCCTGCTGGCCGGTGGCGCCAGCGTCGACCTGTACGACGCCATGCCCTCGGTGGGCCGCAAGTTCCTGCTGGCCGGCAAGGGCGGGCTGAACCTGACGCACAGCGAGCCGCTGGACGCATTCACCAGCCGCTATGGCGAGCGCACCGACGCGGTGGCGCCGTGGCTGGCCGCGCTGCCGCCGCAGGCCCTGCGCGACTGGGCCGCAGCCCTGGGCATCAAGACCTTCGTCGGCACCTCGGGCCGCGTGTTCCCGGCGGAGATGAAGGCCGCGCCGCTGCTGCGCGCCTGGCTGCACCGGCTGCGCGCCGCCGGCCTGCGCCTGCACATGCGCCACCGCTGGCAGGGCTGGCAGCCTGGCGATGCACCGACCCGGCTGCGCTTTGCCGCACCTGCTGGCGAGGTGGTGATCGACACCGACGCCGTGCTCCTGGCCCTGGGCGGCGCCAGCTGGCCGCAGCTGGGCAGCGACGGTGCCTGGGCGCCGCAGCTGGCCGGCCGCTGTGTCGACGTGGCGCCGCTGCAGCCGGCCAACTGCGGCTTCGACGTCGGCTGGAGCGCCTACTTCGCGCAGCGCTTCGCCGGCGCGCCGATGAAGTCGGTGCGGCTGACCTTCGACGACGGCCGCGGCGCGCCGTTCGACAAGCCAGGCGAGTTCGTCATCACCGCCACCGGCATCGAGGGCAGCCTGGTCTATGCCGCATCGGCCCGGCTGCGCGATGCCATCGCCCGCGACGGCCGCGCCACGCTGCGACTCGACCTGCTGCCCGGCCGGTCGGTCGAGCAACTGGCCACGGCCCTGGCGAAAGGCCGCGGCGCACGCAGCCTGCCCAACCACCTGAAGGAGCACGCCGGACTGGACGGTGTGAAAGCTGCCCTGCTGCGCGAGACGCTGAGCGCCGAGGAACTGACCCGCCTGGTCGCCCACGACCCGGCCGGCCTCGCCCGCCGGCTGAAGGCCTGGCCGGTGACCGTGACGGCGCCGCGCCCGGTGGCCGAGGCCATCAGCACCGCCGGCGGCGTGCGCTTCGATGCGCTGGACGGCCGCGCCATGCTGCGCGCCCTGCCCGGTGTGTTGGTCGCCGGCGAAATGCTCGACTGGGAGGCCCCCACCGGCGGCTACCTGCTCTCCGCCTGCTTCGCCAGCGGCCTGGTCGCGGCACGCGGTGTGCTGGCCTGGCACGCCGAATCCAACACCGTTCCCAACACCGTTCCCAACACCGTTCCCAACACCCAAAGGACCTGACCATGCTGGTGGTGCATCACCTGAACAACTCGCGCTCGCAGCGGGTGCTGTGGCTGCTGGAAGAACTGGGCGTGCCCTACGAGATCCGCCACCACCAGCGCGATGCCAAGACCATGCTGGCGCCGCCCGAACTGCTCAAGGTGCACCCGCTGGGCAAGAGCCCGGTGATCGTCGACGGCGACACCACCGTGGCCGAGACCGGCGCCATCGTCGAGTACATCCTCGACACCTACGGCAACGGCCGCCTGCGCCCGGCCGCCGGCACGCCCCAGTTCCTGCGCCACCGCTACTGGCTGCATTTCGCCGAAGGGTCGGCCATGCCGCCGCTGCTGATGAAGCTGGTGTTCGACGAGGTGCAGAAGGCACCGATGCCGTTCTTCGTCAAGCCGATTGCCCGGGCGATCAGCAACAAGGTACTGGACATGCTGGTCTGGCCCAACCTGCGCCGCCAGTTCGATTTCATCGAGGCCGAACTGGCCCGCAGCACCTGGCTGGCCGGCGACGACCTGACCGGCGCCGACATCATGATGAGCTTTCCGCTGGAGGCGGCGAAGCAACGCGCCGGCCTGGATGCGCGGCACCCGAAGATGCTGGCCTTCGTCGACCGCATCCACGCCCGGCCGGCCTACCAGCGGGCGCTGGACAAGGGTGGTCCCTATGCGTTTGCCTGAGCGTCCGCTGAACTAGATCCGCGACGCACTGAACCCCGGCACCTTGGCGATCACCAGCGCCGCCGCGGCGGTGCGGGTCTCCACGCCCAGCTTGGGCAGGATGTGCTCCATGTGCTTGGTCACTGTCTTGGGGCTGGCGCCGAGGATGTCGCCGACATCGCGGTTGGTCTTGCCCTTGGCGACCCAGTACAGCACCTCGGCCTCGCGCGCCGTCAGCTTGAACTGCGCCATCAGCGAGGCCAGCACTGCGGCGTCGTCGGCTTCGCTGCCGACGATCAGCCATTCGGCATCGTCGGGGTCGGGCGGCTCATCGCCGCCGTCGCCGGCAGTGGACTCGGCCAGCTCGCCGGTCATCGCATGCAGGGCCAGGGTCAGCCGGCGGCCGCCGCGGGCCACCACCAGCGGCTCGGGTGGCGCGCCGTCGGCCACCGCCGCGGCCTGGCGGCGCAGCCAGTCGATCAGCGGCACCGGCGCGGCGCTGCCTTCGCTGCCGAAGTACTCGCGCAGCAGGCTGCGCGCCAGAGCGGTCTGCCACAGCAGGCGGCCATCGCCAGCGCGCACCACCAGGGTGGCGTGGCCGAAGGCGTCCAGCGCGTTGCGGGCCTGGCGCTGCAGCCGGGCGGCCTGCGTGTGCACGGCCATGCGCGCCAGCACCTCGCGCGGCTGCAGCGGCTTGGTGACGTAGTCGACACCACCGGCGCCGAAGGCCGCGACCACATGCTCGGTCTCGGTCAGCGCGGTCATGAAGACGATGGGGATGGCGGCAGTCAGCGGGTCGGCCTTCAGTCGGCGCGCCACCTCGAAGCCGTCCATGCCGGGCATCAGCGCGTCCAGCAGCACGATGGCCGGGCGCGCCTGGCGGGCGCGGGCGATGGCGCTGGGCCCGTCGGTGGCCACCAGCACGGTGTAGCCGGCCTCGTCCAGCGCGTCGTGCAGCAGGGCCAGGTTGTCGGGCAGGTCATCGACGACCAGCACCACCTCGCCGGCAGCATGGGCCAGCGGTGGCGGATTGACGGCGGCGGAATCAGGCGGCATCGGCAGGTGTGTCCGGAGAAGGTGCCGATGGTGCATCGGCCGTGGCCAGCGCGGCCTGGATCAGCTGCGCCATGGTGTCGAGCTGAAAGCCGCGGGCCAGGGCGCGCAGGCGGTCCAGCCAGGCGCTGCTGGCCGGGTGCGCAGCGGCCAGCGCATCCAGCTTCTTCTGGATGCCGCGCAGGTAGCCCAGGCGCACCAGGTCGTCCAGCGCCCGCAGGGCGTCGGGTGGTGGCGGCACCAGGGCCGGCGCCGCCGCGGCTTCGGCCGCCGGGGCGACCGCCTCGTCGCGCCAGGTGATGGCCAGCCGCCGCTCCAGCCAGCCCAGCAGCTCGGCCATGCGCACCGGCTTGACCAGGAAGTCGGCGGGCGTGATGCCCAGGTCGTTGTCCAGCCCCTTGTCGAAGGCATTGGCCGAGACGATGGCCGCCGGCGCGCTGCTCAGGCCCTCGGCCCGCAGCCGGCGCAGCGTGGTCCAGCCGTCGATGCCGGGCATGGCCAGGTCGAGGAAGACGGCGTCGACGGCGGTGGTCGCCAGCAGGGCCAGCGCCGCCTCGCCCGATTCGGCCTGCAGCAGGGTGAAGCCCAGCGGCGCCAGGCGGTCGACGAGCAGGCGGCGGTCGGCCTCTTCGTTGTCGACCACCAGCAGGATGCGGCGCGGCCCGTCATAGCCGGTGTGGCGCAGCGCCGAGGCGCGCGGCCGCTGGCTGGCGCGGGCCTGCAACTCGGGCAGGTACAGGCGCACGGTGAAGCAGCTGCCCTGGCCCGGCTGGCTCGTCACCGTCAGCTCGCCGCCCATCAGGCCGCACAGCATGCGGGCGATGGTCAGGCCCAGGCCGGTGCCGGTGCTGGCATTGCCACCGGCCGCGGTGCCGCGCACGAAGGGCTCGAAGATGCGCGCCAGCTCGCCCTCGTCCATGCCGGGGCCGGTGTCGGTGATCTCGAAGCGCGCCATCTCCCGGCTGTAGGCCACGCGGAACGTGACCTGGCCGCTGCGGGTGAACTTCACCGCATTGCCCAGCAGGTTGATCAGGATCTGGCGCAGCCGCTTCTCGTCGGCGCGCACCAGCTCCGGCAGGGTGCCGCTGGCCTCGTGCACGAAGCGCAGGCCGCGTGCGGCGGCCTGGGGCTCGAACAAGCGCACCAGCTCGGCCATGCCTTCGGCGAAGTGCATCGGCCCCGGCTCCAGGGCCAGCCGCCCGCTCTCGATGCGGGCGATGTCCAGCGTGCCCTCGATCAGGCTGAGCAGATGGTCGCCGCCGCGGCGGATGACCTGCACCGCATCGCGCCGGTGGGCCGGGATCGCCGGGTCGTCCTCCAGCAATTGCGCATAGCCCAGGATGCCGTTGAGCGGCGTGCGCAGCTCGTGGCTGATGGCGGTGATGTAGCGGCTCTTGGCCTGGTTGGCGGCATCGGCCTGCGCCGTGGCCTGCTGCAGCTGCAGGTCGGTCTGCTGATGGGATGCCACTTCGTCGCGCAGCGCGGCCGCCTGCTCATTCAAGGCCTGGGTCTGGCGCCGCGCCTCGGCCTGGGCCAGGGCCCGGCCGCGCTGGGCCAGCACCGCCCACCAGGCCACCATGCCGGCCAGCAGCAGCAGCACCGCAAAGGCCTGGCCGAAGCCGGTGCGCAGCAGCGGCGCCACCGCCGCGGCGCTGATGGCGTCCAGCGTGGCCAGCTGGCGGATGCCCAGCGCATAGAGCGCGACGAACAGCAGCGCCAGCCCCGGCACCACCACGCCCATCAGCAGCAGCCAGCCGGCCAGGCCGCCGTCCAGCTGCGGCGCCATGCGTGCCGGCAACAGGCGCTTGAGCAGGGCCAGCCACTGCTCGGCCAACCGCGCCTGCGGCTTGCACAGGTCGTCGCAGCGGGCGTCCAGCGTGCAGCACAGGCTGCAGATGCTGCAGCCGTAGGCCGGGCAGGCGGCCATGTCCTCGGGCTCGTAGTCGCGCTCGCAGATGCCGCAGCGGCGCAAGGCATGCGCCCCGAGGTATCGCCCTGCTGGCGCGTCCAGATCGGTCTGCAACTGCCGTGCGGCCGGCGTGCGCTGCGCCAGGTAGAAGCGCCCGCCGGTGGCCCAGGCGATCAGCGGCGACGCCACCATCGCCACCACCAGCGCGATCATGGCCGACCAGGCCTGCGCCATCGGCCCGAAGGCGCCCAGGTGCGCGGCGATGCTCAGGGCCGAGGCAATGCCCATCGCGCCCACGCCCACCGGGTTGACGTCGACCAGGTGGGCGCGGCGGAACTCGATGCCCGGCGGGCTCAGGCCCAGCGGCTTGTTGATCACCAGATCCGCCACCACGGCCATGATCCAGGCGATGGCGATGTTGCTGTACAGGCCCAGCACATGGCCCAGGGCCTGGAACACGTCCAGTTCCATCAGCACCAGGGCGATCACGGTGTTGAACACCACCCAGACCACCCGGCCGGGGTGGCTGTGCGTCAGGCGCGAGAAGAAGTTGCTCCAGGCGAGGCTGCCGGCATAGGCGTTGGTGACGTTGATCTTCAGCTGGCTGACGACGACGAAGAGCGCGGTGGCCGCCACCGCCCAGCCGTAGTGCGGGAACACGTACTCCCAGGCCGCCAGGTACATCTGGTTGGGATCGACCGCACGCTCGGGCGGCACCATGTGGGCCAGGGCCAGCCAGGCCAGGGCCACGCCCGCGCCCATCTTGGCCACGCCCACCAGCACCCAGCCCGGCCCGCCCAGTAGCACGCCGGCCCACCAGCGCAGCGCCCGGCCCGGCCGCTGCTCGGGCATGAAGCGCAGGTAGTCGGCCTGCTCGCCCATCTGCGTGACCAGGGCGATGCCCACCGTCAGCGCCGCGCCGAAACCCATGGCCGTGACGCCGGCATGGCGCGCATCGGCGCCGGGGTAATGCACCAGCCCGGCCAATTCGCCCGGGTGCTTCAGCGCCAGCCAGGCCAGCGGAAGCACCAGCAGCGCCAGCCACAGCGGCTGGGTCCACACCTGCAGCCGGCTGATGGCGGTGACGCCATGGCTGACCAGCGGAATCACCACCAGGGCGCAGATGCCGTAGCCCCAGGCCGGCGGGATGTCGAAGGCCAGCTCCAGCGCATAGGCCATCACCGCGGCTTCGAGGGCGAAGAAGATGAAGGTGAAGCTGGCGTAGATCAGGCTGGTGACGGTGCTGCCCAGGTAGCCGAAGCCCGCGCCGCGGGTGAGCAGGTCCATGTCGACGCCGTGGCGCGCGGCGTAGACGCTGATCGGCAGGCCGGCCAGGAAGATGATCAGCCCGGTGGCCAGGATCGCCAGCGCCGCATTGGCGAAGCCGTACTGCACCAGCAGGGTGGCGCCCACCGCCTCCAGGATCAGGAAGCCGGCCGCGCCGAAGGCGGTGTTGGCCACGCGCCATTCGCTCCACTTGCGAAAGCCCCGCGGCGTGAAGCGCAGCGCGTAGTCCTCCATGGTCTCGCGCGCCACCCAGCTGTTGTAGTCGCGGCGGAAGGTGACCACCTGCTGCGGCGGGGCACTGGCGGTGGCGGGCGGCGCGGTGGACATGGCCGCGCTGGATGCAAGAAGCGCGCCGACCGCCCCATCCCGGGGCGTCGCCATCGCCATCCGCCACACCCTGGTGCGAACCGCGCCAGCCTGGTGCAGGAACGGGATGTCGGCGGGCGCTCAGCCCGGCAATGGTGCAAGGCAGACGCGGTCGCGCCCGGCGGCCTTGGCCGCATACAGCGCGCCGTCGGCACGCGCCAGCACCACGTCTACGCTGGCATCGCCGGGCAGGATGGCGCTGACGCCCACGCTGACCGTCACCGACAGCTGCAGCCCCTGGTGCTGCAGCGGTTGCGCCCGCAGGCCGGCACGCAGGCGCTCGGCCAGGGCCAGGGCGTCGTCGGCGCCAGCCTCGGGCAGCAGCAGCATGAATTCCTCGCCGCCGCTGCGCGCCACCAGGTCGTGCTGGCGCGTCAGCCGGCGCATCAGCGCCGCCACCTGCTGCAGCACCGCGTCACCGGCGGCATGGCCGTGGTTGTCGTTGACCAGCTTGAACAGGTCCAGGTCGACCGCCAGCACCGCGCAGCGGTGGCTGCCGGCGCTGCGCTGCACGCGGTCGAACTCCAGCGCCAGGCACTGCATCAGGCTGCGGCGGTTGGCCACGCCGGTCAGGTCGTCGGTGCTGGCCTGGCGGTGCAGCTCGCGGCTGAGCAGCACGCGCTCGGTGATGTCCTCGAAGCTGGCGTACACCTCCTCGACGACGCCGTGGCGCCGCACCGGCGTCGCGCTGACCAGCAGCCACACCAGGCCGCGGCCGGGCACCGGCACGCCCATCACCACCTCGGTCACCGGCGCGCCGGTGCGCAGGGCCACGATGGCCGGATGCTGGTCGGCCGGCAGCGGGCTGCCGTCCTCGCGCTGCGCCTGCCAGCCCGGGTCGTCGCTGTGCTGGCCCTGCATCTGCGCCAGCGTGCGCCCCAGGATGCGCTGCGCCGCCGGGTTGGCCGAGGTGATGCGGCCCTGCGCGTCCTGGTAGACCACGCCCTGGGCCACCGTCTCGAACAGCGTGCGGTAGCGCTCCTCGCTGCTGCGCAGCACCGCCTCCATGTGCTTGCGTTGCGACACGTCCTGCAGCATGCCGGTCCACACCGACACGGGCTGCGCGCCGCGGTCGGGCACGGCGCGGGCGTGCACCCACTTGGGCGTGCCGTCAGCGGTGCGGATGCGGTACTCCTGCTCGAAGGCGCAGCCGGCCTGCACGGCCATGCGGATCACCGCGTCATGCGCCGGCCGGTCGTCGCGCTCGATGCACCGGCGCAGCAGGCGCCCGTCGGCGCACAGCTGCTCGGGCGTCAGCCCGCACAAGGCCTGGATGCCCGGGCTCACGTAGGTGAAGCGCCACTGGCCGCCGTCCAGGTGCTGCAGGCGGAACATCGCGCCGGGAATCGACGCCGCCATGTCGCGCAGCAGCGCCTCGCCGTCGCGCAGCGCGTCCAGCGCCGACTGCAGCACCTGCTGCTGCGCCCGCACGGCACGTTCGGCCTGCAGGCGCTGGGTGATGTCCTGCACATAGGCCAGGCGCATCGGCCGGCCGTCGGCACCGGTCACCGCCACCGACCGCATCAGCACGTCGAAGCGGCGGCCGTCGCGGTGCAGCACCTCGAACTCGCCGCCCATTGGCGCGCCGCCGGCCAGGAAGTCGTGGTGCCGGGCCAGCGCCGCGGCCCGGTGCTCCGCCGGCACGATGGCGGTGAATGGCTGGCCGAGCAGTTCGTCGGCGCCGTAGCCGTACAGCGCGCAATGCGCCGGGTTGACGCCGCGGTACAGGCCGTCGGCATCGATCACCGCGATGCCCATCGGCGCATGCGCCAGCACCAGCGCGCTGACTTCGGCGGCCGGTTCCGCCTCGGCGGCGACCGGCCAGGAGATCGTCGGAACCGTTGGACCCTGCATGCACGACCATGGCGCCGCGGGCGGCGCGCTCGCTCCAGGTGGCTGGCGCCCGCGCCCGCGGGCCCCTGACGCGCGCATTCTGGCGCCTGCCGCCGCCGCCGCCGGGCCGGCAAGCAAATTTGTCGGTTTTGCGGTGGATGCGGGTTGGGGCGACTCGTTCAGGCCAGCGTGATGGTCCGCGTGCCGGCGCCCTGGGCCAGGCGCTGGCGCAGCGGCGCGGCCGCCGCCCACATGCCCGGGCTGCGGTAGCGGTTGTGGCCCGGCTGCAGCAGCAGGGGCTGGCCGTCCAGCAGCACCGCGTGCGGCCCATGGCCGCGCGCGCCCACGCGGTAGACCACCCGCACCGGGTGGCCGTACAGCGGCAGCCGCTCCTCCAGCCCGTCCAGCGCGGGCGGCAGCACCGGGTCGATGCCCAGGCGGTGCGGCTGCTGCACCAGGCCCAGCAGGTGCTGCACCACCAGGCGGTAGGCGATGCCGGCGCCGCTGCTGTAGATGCGCCAGCCACCTTCCAGCGGCACGCTGCCGGCGGCGATGCGCCCGTACTGCGCCGCGGCGTCGTCGCGGTCGACGTAAGCCGCGTCGCAGCTGGAGTAGTCGCAGTTGTGCTGGCGCGGCGCGGCCTGCGGCAGCAGCGCCTGCAGGCCGATCGGGTCTCGGTCGGGTAGCCGAGCTGGCGAATCGTCAGGCCGACGCGCTTGCCCAACTTGATGTCGAGCCGTACGGCTCGAAGTCGATCTTCGTAGGAGTACATGAACGACCCCTCCGGGTAGTCCAAGAAATCGTCCGCACCCCCGGTGGCTTAGATTTGCATCGGCGCCCACACCCCAGGACCTGGCCGCCATCGCCCCGGTCTGCGGCGAGGGCGGCTGGCTGCGCACCCGCCGCATCGCCCACCTGCCGGTCTGGGCCTTCCACGGCGAGGCCGACACCGTGGTGCCGCTGGACGGCCACCGCAAGACCATCGACAGCCTGCGCGAGGCCGGCGGCACGCCGCGCTTGACCGTCGACCCCGGCGTGGGCCACGACGCCTGGACACCCGCCTACGCCGAGCCGGGCCTGTACGACTGGCTGCTGGCGCAACGGCGGCAACCCGATAGCGCACGCCGCGGGACGGGCGACGATGGCACCGTTCCTGCAACGGTGGCCGCCATGGACCTGACCCCGCGCGAGAAAGACAAGCTGCTGATCTTCACCGCCGCCCTGCTGGCCGAGCGCCGCAAGGCGCGCGGCCTGAAGCTGAACGTGCCCGAGGCGGTGGCGCTGATCACCGCGGCCATCATGGAAGGCGCCCGCGACGGCAAGACCGTGGCGGCGCTGATGAGCGAGGGCAAGACGGTGCTGAGCCGCGCCGACGTGATGGACGGCGTGGCCGAGATGGTCCCCGAGATCCAGGTCGAAGCCACCTTCCCGGACGGCACCAAGTTGGTGACCGTGCACCAACCCATTGCATGACGCGGCAGCACCACCGCCGGAACGCACCATGAACAAGCATTTCCTCCTCCCGCTGCTGGCCGCAGGCGCCAACCTGGCGCAGGCACACGAAGGCCACGGCCTGCCCGGCCTGTCGCACTGGCATGCCGGCGACGTGGCCCTGGTGCTGGCGGCCGTGGCCGTGGTCGGCCTGTGGCTGGCGCGGCGCAACAAGTGAAGGCATGGCGATGATCCCCGGCGAACTGCTGACCGACAACGGCGACCATGCGCTCAACCCCGGCCGCCGCAGCCTCACCCTGGTGGTGCAGAACACCGGCGACCGGCCGATCCAGGTCGGCTCGCACTACCACTTCGCCGAGACCAATGCGGCGCTGGATTTCGACCGCGCCGCGGCGCGCGGCATGCGGCTGAACATCGCCAGCGGCACGGCCGTGCGCTTCGAGCCGGGCCAGCAGCGCACCGTCGAACTCGTCGACTACGCGGGCGCCCGCGCCGTCTTCGGCTTCCGCGCACAGATCCAGGGAGCGCTCTGATGGCCACCATCGGCAGGCGTGCCTACGCCGAGATGTACGGCCCCACCGTGGGCGACCGGCTGCGGCTGGCCGACACCGCGCTGGTGATCGAGGTCGAGCGCGACTTCACGCTGAACGCCGGCGGCCACGGCGAGGAAGTGAAGTTCGGCGGCGGCAAGACCATCCGCGACGGCATGGGCCAGGGCCAGGCGCCCAACGGCCCCGGCGCGCACGAGGCGGCCGACCTGGTGATCACCAACGCGCTGATCGTCGACCACTGGGGCATCGTCAAGGCCGACATCGGCATCAAGCGCCACCGCATCGCTGGCATCGGCAAGGCCGGCAACCCCGACGTTCAGCCGGGCGTGGACATCGTGATCGGCCCGGGCACCGAGATCCTGGCCGGCGAGGGGCTGATCCTGACCGCCGGCGGCATCGACAGCCACATCCACTTCATCTGCCCGCAGCAGATCGACGAGGCGCTGTATTCGGGCGTCACCACGATGCTGGGCGGCGGCACCGGCCCGGCCACCGGCACGCTGGCCACCACCAGCACGCCCGGGCCCGAGCACATCCGCCTGATGCTGCAGGCGGCCGAGGCCTTCCCGATGAACCTGGGCTTCCTGGGCAAGGGCAACGCCAGCCGGCCCGATGCGCTGAACCAGCAGGCCGAGGCCGGCGCCATCGGCCTGAAGCTGCACGAGGACTGGGGCACGACACCCAGCGCCATCGACCAGTGCCTGCAGGTGGCCGACGCGCACGACATCCAGGTCTCGATCCACAGCGACACCCTCAACGAGAGCGGCTTCGTCGAGGACACCATCGCCGCCACCCAGGGCCGCACGCTCTGCGCCTTCCACACCGAGGGCGCCGGCGGCGGCCATGCGCCGGACATCCTGCGCGTGGTCGGCGAGGCCAATTTCCTGCCCAGCAGCACCAACCCCACGATGCCCTACACCGCCAACACGGTGGACGAGCACCTGGACATGCTGATGGTCTGCCACCACCTCGATGCGTCCATCGCCGAGGACCTGGCCTTCGCCGAGAGCCGCATCCGCCGCGAGACCATCGCCGCCGAGGACGTGCTGCACGACCTGGGCGCGATCAGCATGATGAGCAGCGACAGCCAGGCCATGGGCCGGGTCGGCGAGGTCATCATCCGCACCTGGCAGACGGCGCACAAGATGAAGACGCAGCGTGGTACGTTGGATGGCGACACGGTCCGCCACGACAACAACCGCGTCAAGCGCTATGTCGCGAAGTACACGATCAACCCGGCGTTGGCCAACGGCATCGCCCACGAAGTGGGCAGCGTCGAGGTCGGCAAGTGGGCCGACCTGGTGCTGTGGAAGCCGGCCTTCTTCGGCGTCAAGCCCAGCGTGGTGCTCAAGGGCGGCTTCATCGCCGCCGCCGCCATGGGCGACCCCAACGCCAGCATCCCGACACCGCAACCGGTGCACTACCGGCCGATGTTCGGCAGCTTCGGCAAGGCCGTCGGGCCCACGTCGATCAGCTTCGTCAGCCAGGCCAGCCTGGCCAACGGCGCCGCCGAGAGCTACGGCCTGGCCAAGCGCCTGGTGGCGGTCAAGGGCAACCGCACGGTCACCAAGCGCGACATGGTCCACAACGCCTACCTGCCCCGCATGCAGATCGACGCCCAGACCTACCAGGTGCGCGCCGACGGCGTGCTGCTGACCTGCGAACCGGCCACCGTGCTGCCGATGGCGCAGAAGTACTTCCTGTTCTGAGCCCGGCAGGCGCCCGGCGGCGCGGCCGGCCTGGGTGAAAATCCGACGATGGAAACCCCCGGCAATCTCTTCGTGGTCGCCGCGCCCAGCGGCGCGGGCAAGTCCAGCCTGGTCAAGGCGCTGCTCGAACTCGATTCGCACCTGGACGTCTCGGTCTCGCACACCACCCGCGCCCCGCGCGGCCAGGAGCAGAACGGCCGCGAGTACTGGTTCATCGCCAAGGACGACTTCCGCCGCATGGTCGATGCGGGCGACTTCTTCGAGTGGGCCGAGGTGCACGGCAACCTCTACGGCACCTCGCGCCGCGCCATCGAGGACCGCCTGGCCCGCGGCGAGGACGTGGTGCTGGAGATCGACTGGCAGGGCGCGCTGCAGATCAAGAAGCTGTTCGCCCACGCCATCCTGATCTTCATCCTGCCGCCGAGCTGGGCCGAGCTGGAACAGCGCCTGAAGCGCCGCGGCGAGGACGGCGCCGAGGTCATCGCCACCCGCATGGAGAACGCCCGGCTCGAAGTGGCCCAGGCACGGCACTTCGATTTTGTTATCATCAACGGTTTGTTCGAGACGGCGCTTTTCGATCTGAAAACCGTCGTGCACTCCCAGCGCCTGCGCTACGCAGCACAGCTTCGCAACAAGTCGCAGGTGTTTGCGGCGCTGGACCTGATCTGAATCACCCCCTCCTTCACGAAGGCAAGAACCATGGCCCGCATCACCGTCGAAGACTGCCTGACCAAGATCCCGAACCGCTTCCAGCTGGTGCTGGCCGCCACCTACCGCGCCCGCATGCTGAGCCAGGGCCACGCGCCCAAGATCGACAGCAAGAACAAGCCCGGCGTGACCGCGCTGCGCGAGATCGCCGCCGGCGAGGTGGGCCTGGAGATGCTGCGCCGCGTGCCGCTGTAAACCGGCGCGCCGCTGCACCCCGCCAAGGGCACCTTCGGGTGCCCTTTGTCATTGGCAGCCGGATGCTGCGGCGAAGCAGGCTAAATTCGGGTGCATGGGCATTCGATCCTTCGCCGCCGAACTGCTGCTGCCTGCGGTGCTGCAGGCACGCAACCGCAGCGGCACGCCGGCGGCCACCCCCGCCGATGAGGTCACCACCTTCGCCGCGCTGCAGGACAAGCTGGGCTACCTGAGCAAGGCCGAGGTCAAGCAGATCCGCGAGGCCTACAAGTTCGCCGACGGCGCGCACCTGGGCCAGTTCCGCGCCAGCGGCGAGCCCTACATCACGCACCCGCTGGCCGTGGCCGGCCTGGTGGCCGACTGGCACCTGGACGCCCAGGCGCTGATGGCCGCGCTGATGCACGACGCGATGGAGGACTGCGGCATCACCAAGGTCGAACTGATCGAGAAGTTCGGCGCGCCCACGGCCGAGCTGGTCGACGGCCTGACCAAGCTGGACAAGCTGCAGTTCAGCACCCGCGAGGAAGGCCAGGCCGAGAGCTTCCGCAAGATGCTGCTGGCGATGGCGCGCGACGTGCGCGTGATCCTGGTGAAGCTGGCCGACCGGCTGCACAACATGCGCACGATGGACGCGATGCCGGCCAACAAGCGCGGCCGCATCGCCCGCGAGACGCTGGACATCTACGCCCCCATCGCCCACCGGCTGGGCCTGAACATGATCTACCGCGAGCTGCAGGAGCTGAGCTTCGCCCACCTGCACCCCTGGCGCCACGCGGCGCTGGCCAAGGCGGTGCAGCGCGCCCGCGGCTACTGGCGCGACATCGTCGAGCGGGTGCGCGGCGATGTCGAGAAGTCCTTCGCCGCGGGCAAGCTCAAGGTGCAGGTCTCGGGCCGCGAAAAGACGGTCTACAGCATCTACCGCAAGATGCGCGAGAAGCATGCCGGCTTCGCCCAGGTCAGCGACATCTTCGGCTTCCGCATCGTGGTGCCGCAGCTGATGGACTGCTACCTGGCGCTGGGCATGCTGCACCAGCTGTACCAGCCGGTGCCGGGCCGCTTCAAGGACTACATCGCCATCCCCAAGGCCAACGGCTACCAGAGTCTGCACACCACGCTGGTCAGCCCGCTGGGCACGGCGGTCGAGTTCCAGGTCCGCACCGAGCCCATGCACGCGGTGGCCGAGACCGGCATCGCCGCGCACTGGCTGTACAAGCACGCCCCGAAAGCGGCGGCCAGGGCCAGCGGCAACGGTGCTGGTGAGGCGCAGCGGCTGGGCGCGGTGTGGCTGAAGAGCCTGCTCGACATCCAGGACGAGACGCGCGACGCCGCCGAGTTCCTGGAGCACGTGAAGATCGACCTGGTGCCCGAGGCGGTCTACGTGTTCACGCCGATGAGCAAGATCCTGGCGCTGCCGCGCGGCGCCACGCCGGTCGATTTCGCCTACGCCATCCACAGTGACGTGGGCGACCACTGCGTGGCGGCCAAGCTCAACGGCGAGCCGGTGGCGCTGCGCACCGAGCTGAAGAGCGGCGACGTGGTCGAGATCGTCACCGCGCCCGGCGCGCGGCCCAACCCGAGCTGGCTGAACTTCGTGCGCACCGGCCGGGCGCGCAGCAAGATCCGCCACTTCCTGAAGACCATGGAGCACGAGGAGTCCAGCGAGCTGGGCGCCAAGCTGCTGGCCCAGGCGCTGCGCGCCGAGGGCCTGCTAATGCCCTCGGCCGAACTGGACGACACGCAGGCGCAGGCGCTGTGGGCGCAGCTGATCCGCTGGAGCGGCAACCGCAGCCGCGCCGACCTGCTGGTCGACATCGGCCTGGGCCGCAAGATCGCCACCATCGTGGCCAAGCGCCTGGCCCAGCTGATGGCCGAGCGCGGCGCCCGGCCCGACGCGGTGACGCTGACGCTGACCCGCTTCGGCGCCACGGTGGACGGCCCGGACGACACGGCCGCACCGCCACCGGGCGTGGTGATCGACGGCACCGAGGGCGCGTCGGTGGTGCTGGCCAGCTGCTGCCGGCCCATCCCCGGCGACGACATCCGCGGCTACCTGGGCCGCGGCGAGGGCCTGCTGGTGCACACCGGCGACTGCAGCGTCGGCAAGCGCCTGGCCGACCGCGACCCCGAGCGCTGGATCGCCGTCGAATGGGCCGAGCAGCCCAGCCGCCACTTCGAGACCGGCGTGAAGCTGCTGGTGAAGAACGGCAAGGGCGCGCTGGCCCAGATCGCCCAGGCCATCAGCCAGGCCGAGGCCGACATCAGCCACATCGAGATGGACAACGACCAGCAGAGCGAATCCACCGAGCTGACCTTGCTGCTGTCGGTGCGCGACCGCCAGCACCTGGCGGATGTGCTGCGCACCTTGAAGCGCAGCCCGCCGGTGCTGCGGGCCGCGCGTGTGAAGCCCTGATCAGGCGCCGGGCGCGGGGTACTCGACCCGGATCACCTCCAGCACCTCCATCCCGCCCGGCGTCTGCAGCTTCACCTCATCGCCCTCGCGCGACTTAAGCAGCGCACGCGCGATCGGTGCGATCCAGCTCACCTCGCCGGCCAGGTTGTCGGCCTCGTCGATGCCCTTGATGGTGATGGTGCGTTCCTCGCCGCGGCCGTTGGCGTAGGTGACGGTGGCGCCGAAGAAGACCTGGTCACTGCCGTGGTGCGCGCTCGAGTCGGCCACCTCGGCGATGTCCAGCCGCTTGGTCAGGAAGCGGATGCGGCGGTCGATTTCGCGCAGGCGCTTCTTGCCGTAGAGGTAGTCGCCGTTCTCGCTGCGGTCGCCGTTCTTCGCCGCCCAGCTCACCGTCTCGACCATCTTCGGCCGCTCGTCGTCGATCAGCGCCATCAGCTCGGCACGCAGCCGCTGGTAGCCGGCGGGCGTGATGTAGTTCTTGCCGCCCGGCGGCAGCGGCGGCAGGCCGGGGCCGCCGTCGTCGTCGTCGGTGTCGCCGTCGGGTTCCTTGGTGAAGGCTTTGTTCATCGTCGTCGCTGTGGTGGACATGGCGGCAAGCCGATGCAATCATAGGCGCAGTCAAAGTGCATTCACCGTTGAAATCATGGCCCACCTGAGCATCCGCAGCCTCGACGACCAGGCACTGGCCGCGTTGAAGCGCCGCGCCGCCGAGCAGAACACCAGCCTGAACGCCGTGGTGCTTCACCTGATCGACCAAGGTCTGGGCCGTGCCCCGGCGCGCAGCAGCCTGCGACGCCACGACGACCTGGACGGGCTGGCCGGCACCTGGTCGGCGCAGGACGGCGCCGCCTTCGCGCAGGCGACCGCCGCCTTCGGCGAGGTGGATGCAGCCTTGTGGAAATGAAGGACGTGCGCCGTGCGCCCCCTGCTGATCGACACCAACGCCTACAGCGCCTTCATGCGCGGCGATCGCCCCATCGTCGAGGCCATCGCGCATGCCGATGCCCTGCACGTCAATGCGGTGGTGCTGGGTGAACTGCTGGGCGGCTTTGCGGCGGGCAACCGCGAGGCACAGAACCGTGCCGAGCTGGCCCGTTTCCTGGCATCACCCCGGGTGTCGGTGCTGCCGCTGACGGCCAACACGGCCGACAGCTATGCCCTGGTCTACGTCGGCCTGCACCGCCGCGGCCACCCGATCCCCAGCAACGATCTGTGGATCGCCGCCAGCGCGCTGGAACATGGCTGCGGCCTGCTGACGCTGGATGCGCATTTCCGGCAGGTCGACGGCTTGCGCTGCGGCGCGGTGCTGGAGGACTTCCTGCCCTGATCCGGCCTCGCGGACAAGCCGGCGGCGCGTTCAGTTCGGCGCCGCCCCCAGCCGCGCACTGCGCCAGGCACCCGGCGCGCTGCCGGTCCACTTGCGGAACGCCCGGTAGAAGGTGCTGGCGTCCTCGAAGCCCAGGCGGGCAGCGACGTCGGCCACGGGCAGTGTGCCGTCGGCCAGCAGCTGCAGCGCCAGGTCGCGGCGTACCGCGTCCTTGAGCGGGCCCCAGGCGGCGCCCTCGGCGTCGAGCCGGCGGCGCAGCGTGGCGGTGGACAGGCCCAGCACGTCGGCCAGTTCGGTCAGCGTGGGTGCCGGCAGGCCCTGGTCGAGTGCGGCGCGGCACAGGCGGCGGGCGCGGTCGCCCAGGCCGGTGGGCACCACCTGCTTGAGGAACACCGACTGCGGCGCATCGCGCAGAAAGGCCTTCAGGCTGGCCGGGGTGACGCTGACCGCGCCGGCCAGCACCCGGGCGTCGAAGACGGCGGCGGTGGCCGGGGCGTCGAAGCGCTGCAGCGGCGCGAACATGCGGCGGTATTCGTCGGCATGCGGCGGCTCGGGGTGGGCCCAGTCGACCCGCGCCAGCGGCACCCGCCGCGCCGCCAGCCAGCACAGCAGGCCGTGCAGCATCACCAGCAGGGCCTCGTCGGCAAAGCGGCGGGCGTCGGCTGCGGCGGGCGACGCATCCCCGGCCCGGATGCGGTTGCCGATCTGCAGCACGGCCTGGCCGCCGGCCAGGCGCAGCTGGGCGCCGATGTCGTCGAAGCACAGGCTGAAAGCCCGCAGCCCCAGCCGCAGCGCCGCGCCCACCGTGGCCTGGCCGGCCAGCGCGTGGCACAGCATGGCAAATGTGCCCACCTTCATGCGGCGGGCGTCCAGGCCGAAGAACTCGTCGTCCAGCGCCCGGGCCACCGCCATCCACAGCCGGGCGAAGGCCTCGGCCGGCACGCGGGCGCCGTGCTGCGCCAGCAGCGTGGCGTCGATGCCAGCCTCGCGCAGCACGGCAGCGCGGCCGGCGGCGTCCAGTGCCTGCACGGCGCTGCGCACGAAGGCGACCGAGACGCTGCGCGTGGGGGTGTCCGTCGGGTCGGCCATCGGCGGATTCTGGCAAATCCGATCAGGCGCGAGCGCGTTTGCGCCATCGCGGGGCGGCGGGCAGCGCCCTAGACTCGACGCTTGCCAGCGTCATGCTCGCCTCGAACATCCTCAGGAGACAACCCGATGACCGACCTGTCCGCCGACTACAAGGCCCTGGCCGACTACCGGCCCACGCACAAGGTGCGCATCGTCACCGCCGCCAGCCTGTTCGACGGCCACGACGCGGCGATCAACATCATGCGCCGCATCCTGCAGGGCATGGGCGCCGAGGTGATCCACCTGGGCCACAACCGCTCGGTCGACGAGGTGGTCACCGCCGCGCTGCAGGAGGACGTGCAGGGCATCGCCGTCAGCAGCTACCAGGGCGGGCACAACGAGTACTTCACCTACATGGTCGAGTTGCTCAAGGCCCGCGGCGGCGCCCACATCCAGGTCTTCGGCGGCGGTGGCGGCGTGATCGTGCCCGAGGAGATCAAGATGCTGTCCGAGCACGGTGTGCGCATCTTCAGCCCCGAGGACGGCCAGCGCATGGGCCTGGCCGGCATGATCGGCGAGATGGTGATGCGCGCCGACGTGGACCTGTCGGTGCATGCGCCCACCGCGCTGGCCGCGATCCAGGGCCACACCGAGGCCGCCTGGCGCAGCCTGGCCCAGCTGATCACCGCGCTGGAAAACGGCAAGGCCGACAGCGCGCTGGTGACTGAACTTCAGACCGCTGCCAAGGCCAGCACCACGCCCGTGCTCGGCATCACCGGCACCGGCGGCGCCGGCAAGTCGAGCCTGACCGACGAGCTGATCCGCCGCATCCGGCTGGACCAGGACGACGCGCTGCGCATCGCCGTGATCAGCATCGACCCCAGCCGGCGCAAGAGCGGCGGCGCGCTGCTGGGCGACCGCATCCGCATGAATGCCACGGGCCCGTGGAGCAACGGTCAGCGCGTCTACGTGCGCTCGCTGGCCACGCGCGACACCGGCAGCGAGATCAGCGCCGCCCTGCCCGACGTGCTGGCCGCCGCCAAGGTGGCGGGCTTCGACCTGATCATCGTCGAGACCTCGGGCATCGGCCAGGGCGACGCGGCGATCGTGCCCCTGGTCGACGTGCCGATGTACGTGATGACGCCCGAGTTCGGCGCCGCCAGCCAGTTGGAGAAGATCGACATGCTCGACTTCGCCGAGTTCGTCGCGATCAACAAGTTCGACCGCAAGGGCGCGGCCGACGCGCTGCGCGACGTGGCCAAGCAAGTGCAGCGCAACCGCAATGCCTTCAACGTGATGCCCGACCAGATGCCTGTGTTCGGCACCATGGCCAGCCGCTTCAACGACGACGGCGTGACCGCGCTGTACCAGGCGATCAAGGCGCGGCTGATCGAGCGTGGCCTGAAGTTGCACGACGGCCGCCTGCCGCTGGTGACCACCAAGCACAGCACGCACCAGACGCCGGTGGTGCCCGCGTCGCGCACACGTTACCTGGCCGAGATCAGCGACAGCGTGGGCGGCTACAAGGCCCGGGTGCGGGCGCAGGCCAGGCTGGCGCGGGAACTGCAGCAATTGCGATCGACGGCGGTGATGCTGGAGGCCGACGACGCCTCCAAAGACGGCGCGAAGAACACCGTGCTGCGCCTGGCCGACGAGCGCGCGACGCGCCAGGACCCGGCGGCCAAGAAGCTGCTGGACCAGTGGCCACAGATGCAGCGCGCCTATGCCGGCGACGAGTACGTGGTGACCATCCGCGACAAGGAGATCCGCACCAACCTGGTCCACACCACGCTGAGTGGCAGCAAGATCCGCAAGGTGGTGCTGCCCGGCTACGAATGCCACGGCGAGCTGCTGAAGTGGCTGATGCTGGACAACGTGCCGGGCAGCTTCCCCTACACCGCCGGCACCTTCGCGTTCAAGCGCGAGGGCGAGGACCCGACGCGCATGTTCGCTGGCGAAGGCGACGCCTTCCGCACCAACCGGCGCTTCAAGCTGGTGAGCGAGGGCATGCCGGCCAAGCGGCTGAGCACCGCCTTCGACTCGGTGACGCTCTACGGCAACGACCCCGACCGCCGGCCCGACATCTACGGCAAGGTGGGCAACTCGGGCGTGTCCATCGCCACGCTGGACGACCTGAAGGTGCTGTATTCGGGCTTCGACCTCTGCGACCCGGCCACCAGCGTCAGCATGACGATCAACGGCCCCGCGCCCAGCATCCTGGCGATGTTCATGAACGCGGCGATCGACCAGCAGATCGACAAGTTCACCGCCCAGAACGGCCGCGCGCCCACCGACACCGAGATCGCCAAGATCCGCGAATGGGCGCAGGCCAACGTGCGCGGCACGGTGCAGGCCGACATCCTGAAGGAAGACCAGGGCCAGAACACCTGCATCTTCAGCACCGAGTTCTCACTCAAGGTGATGGGCGACATCGCCGAGTACTTCGTGCACCACAACGTGCGCAACTTCTACTCGGTGTCGATCAGCGGTTATCACATCGCCGAGGCGGGCGCCAACCCGATCAGCCAGCTGGCCTTCACGCTGAGCAACGGCTTCACCTTCGTGGAGGCGTACCTGGCGCGCGGCATGCACATCGACGACTTCGCGCCCAACCTGAGCTTCTTCTTCAGCAACGGCATGGACCCGGA
>Ga0116180_1001151_pt1 | contig 22895 bp, 29 predicted proteins | sample AD_UKC073_MetaG_FD_89804 | JGI IMG/M metagenome (GOLD analysis project Ga0116180, IMG submission 89804) | Active sludge microbial communities of municipal wastewater-treating anaerobic digesters from USA - AD_UKC073_MetaG | ecosystem: Engineered > Bioreactor > Anaerobic > Digestate | place: USA...
AGGCGGGGCCGTGGAGATCTCATCCAGAAACAAGATCCCCTTCCCGGCTTCCGCCAACCGGCGAGCCCACGACGGGGCTTCCATACGAACCCCGTCATCACGGATCACCGGGAGGCCGCTGAAATCCGCCGGCTCCCTAAGGGAAGCCAGCACTACTTCCAAATGCCACCCGAGCTTCTCAGCAAGGGCCGTGATCACGGCCGTCTTGCCGGTTCCCGGGTCGCCCCAAGCCAGCACCGGCACTCCAGCCTGAAGCGCCAGCGCAAGCGCAGCCACAATATTGCTCATTTTAATACTCCTTTCTTTCACAGGCCAGGGCGCCAGTTGCAACGCTTCAAAAAGCCCGCGACATTCGGCAACTGACCTGCAGTTTTTAATACAAAGGCCGTTATGGGCCTTGTTTCCTAAAACAAGCAACGCGGCCCCTCAAAGGCCACGATCTGTACTTCCCTTTCCGCAACAGGAAAGTATTTATTAGCAACAATGCCCGCTATTAAAAAACAGAAAGCCGGCGGCACAACTCGCCCCAGCCTCCTGCTAACACGCAGCTTGCAAAACTTTTCTAATTAATTAAGCGCCTTGCCAGCTCCTTTTGACCAAACCGCCCACATGCTTTTGCCTATTCAAGATCAAACATGCTTTTTCCAATTTCGCTATTTTCTTCGTCCTCAACCCAGGGATAAACGAACACCACATTACATGCACCGCAAAGCTGTCCCTTGCGATCAGTCGGCACATCCACGTGCGTCAGATGCCCGCAGTGGGGGCAGGACACCATAACTTTCGACTTCTTCGCATCGCCATATTTCGCAACGTAATCCTCTATCCACCCCCGCACCAGCTCCGACGGATTCTGAGCATTTAACTCCACCACCCGGTAAAACTCTCTTTTCAACTTTCCACCAATGCGAATATTGAAGTTTTCATCTTTTTTCAAAGCAAAAACCTCCCGGCCATCTTTTATATACAACATAATAGCAACTTTGTACGCACATGTCAATACGTTTTTGTTTAAATGCCTGTCCAGGGATTTGCACCCCAAACAGGCAAGAAGAATATTCCAACAACCTCTACCAGTAGTACTCCCAATCCTCAGGAATGCTTTCTGTGGTCCAGTTGTCCCACGGAGCATTCAACAGTTCCGCCGCTGACATCTCTTTTACAACATCTGGCGGCGGATATTCATAACCAAAATTCGGCCCCACGCCATAACCCTTGTCACCTTCTGGCGGCAACCAGAATGGTTTAAGGTCTATTTTCAAAACTGCATTGGGAATATAGATCGTCTCTTCCGAGTGAAGCGGAAGAGTGTACAAATCTCCTACTGCTTTCAAAAAGCGCGGATCTTCGGGGTCCACAAAAACATGGTCAGCGTAAAATTCCCCGAACTCCGCCAGATCCACATAATGCCGATTCCGAAGAACATCTTCGAAATCAAATTCTTTTTTTATCTTCGCCTTTACCGGCAACTGTTTCCCTCCCTCCCTTTTTGTGCTTTAAACCTGCATTCCATGCACAAAGCGGCGTATTTGTCAGCACCGCCAATTACAACTAACGCATCCTCTTCCGATTTACGATGCGTCACCCAGGCGTCATCACCGCACTCCGCACAGACTGCGCTCAGCTTCACGCACTCATGAGAAAACGCAGCCAGGTGCATGGTCACGGGAAAAGGCTCCGCCCGGTAACTCATATCCAAGCCGCTGCATATTACGTCAATACCGTAAAAAAGCAAATCTTTAACCACACGGACAATTTCAGTTCCGGCGAACTGAACCTCGTCGATACCCACGACATCAACGCCAGGTTCCAATAAATTAATAATCTCCCCTGGTTTTTCAAACACAACGGCCTCTGCTTCTCGTCCTGCGTGGCTCCGCACACACGTACCGGCACGGTTGTCCACCTTCGGCTTGAACAACTGCACTTTTTTGCCGGCACGCATGGCACGGTTAAGACGCCGCAACAGTTCTTCCGTTTTCCCCGAAAACATACTGCCCCATATTACTACCAGCTTTCCCATCACATATCGCCTCCTGCAAGTTGGTTTTATCGCGAACTTCTTTTTACAAGTTTGGCCCCGAACCATGAAATCGGGGCCAAACAGCTGAATTATCGGATGGCGCTCAAGACGCCATCCAAGCGCCTAAATCAACACTCCTACTTCATCCTCCCGCCCGGGCGGGTTCAACTCGTCCCAGGTTCCAACCCGGAGAAGTTCCCCGTCCCAGGCGACGTAACACTCCTTGGGGCCGCCGTACAGACGCCCGTAACGGCGGACCCTGAAAACGCTGCCCGGCTCCATTATAACCAGGCGGGCCCAATGCGGCCCGCCGGCCCGGCCGGCAGCGCCCTCGGCGCCATAGCCCTCCGCCAAGACGGTGATCCCGGCAGGCGGAAAAGCGCCATACACCTTGACAAACCCCTCCTCCGGATGAATGTTTTCATCCGACAAGAGAAGTTCGTCATTTTTTGCGGGGTAATCCACCCCGCACTTACTACAACAAGAAGTAAATTCCGCATTTGCCCTGCCCCGCTCCGGGCAAGGCACAACCCTGCTCGTAGCAGCCGTCCAGTCGGTGCTCCCACGAAAGCCCCCCTCGATGGAAACCAGCACCAGCGCCCTTTTGTCAGCAGGGTCCTTCTCCTCAATCAAGAGGAGAGTCCCCTTGTGCGTCTTCAGGACGCTGGCACGCTCCAGCTGCCCGTACTTGGTCACTTCGCCAAAGTCAGGGTGAAGGAAACCCTCCCCCTCACCCTTCTGCAAGACCGTTCCACAATCAGGGCACCGACCCTGATTGTTCCAATATACAACGTGCCCTCTCCTAGGACAGGGCACGTAATCGGCCAGCGACTCCGCCAGCCGCTGGCCCAAGGGGAAACGCACATACTTGCGACCCCGCCCCTCTTCCCCCACCCCAACATGGGGATAGGGCTTTGCGACGACCTCAAGATAAGGCTTGATGTCGCCGCTTATAGCACTACTAGTAATGGTAAAACACCTCAAAATCTAACCTCCTTCTCGTCGGCCAGCTCACCCGCCGAAGCGCCAAGAGGCTCTCGACTACGGCTCCTGGCCTGCTTTTTAATACAAGAAGGCCGCACCGAGCCTTCATACCCAAATCCAACCGCAACCCCAAGGGTTGCTTTTACTGCTCCTTCCTGCCGCAACAACGCAACAAAAGGAAGGTGCCCTTTTATACAAACTGTCAAATGCCCCGGCCGAAGCCGGGGCCTAATGATTACTGCGCCAGCTTAAGCATGATCATGTGCGCCTCCATTTTTTCATCCCATTTCCGCTTATCCCGCTTGTGCGGAACCGGAAAGCCAAGGTCACGCAGCGCCATCCAGGCCGAATGCGGCGGCTTAATCCAGGAATTAAGCTTAATCCAGCCTGACGGGGTGCCCACGTACCAGCCATGCGTATCCGACGACCAGGCCAGCACAATGCCGCCCACATCAGGAATCACATCCACCACCCTCACGGGCGGCTTGGGCAAATGAGCTATAGCGGGACGGCACTTTCTACAACTCAAATAGTTCGTAATCTTTGCAGCTCGCGCCGGGAAAAACTTGCTGAACGCGCTCAGGCGATTCGCTTCATGTTTCATCTTGGCCACACTCCCATAAGGAACTTTTTGGGCCCATTCACGAGACGCCTCTACGACAACAAGTTTTTCCCCACGATAAGTAAGCCAGGCCACCATTAAATGTGAGGTCTTCGCGCCATAACGGTAAGACTTCGACACATGCCCCCCGTCGGTACGAATTACGCCATGAGGGGAAGAAGCCACATGGTCACAAATGGCCTCAACATGCGCCCGGTCAATCTTCCGGGCCGTGGCTCGCCTTTCAACTTCCGACAACCTCTCTACTATCTGCTTGCGCAACTCTTCACGGCTGTTAAACCGAAAAGAGATATCAATCGTTAACACGCCAACCCTCCTTTGCCGAAAACTGAACAACATAGATTACTCCGCAAGCGCAAACAAAGCCATCTGCATGCTCATCTTGTCATTCCATACCCGCTTTTCTTTTTGATGTGGGATAGAAAAGCCAAGATCGCGCAACGCCAGCCAAGCCGACTTCCTCCGCCGAAGGCCTTGGTTGACGCGAACCCAGCCCGACGGAGTACCCGCGAACCAAGCCCACTTATCCGTGCGAATCAGCACAATACCGCCCAGATCAGGGAGCACCTTGTCTATCGCCGCCACATGTACAGGCGGCTTGGGCAAATGCGCTATAGCAGCGCGAATCTTCCTTTGTTTCAGATAATCTCTAATTCTCGCCGCCCGCGCCGGGAATGCCGCATCCAAGGCCTTCATGCGGTCTCCCACATACGTCATTTCTGCCATTTCTGCCCCGGTTTGGCAAGAAGCCCTGTTGGCTGCCAGGCGCATGGCAAATACAAAGACATGCTTTACCCCGCGTAGGGTAATCCAACCCACATCCAGCCACAAGGTATACACCGGCTCGGGGCAAGATTCCGGCACAAGTCCTCCATGAGCGTTGATTACCCCGTGAGGCTCGGAAACCACGTAGTCACAAATACGCTTAACGTGTTCCGGATCTATCTTGCGATCACTATTACACCTTTCGACTTCGCACAACTTTTTCTCGATACGCTTCTGTAGTTTATCACGAATGTTAAATTCATCATGGGCATTAAATTCAAAATCAAAATCAAAAAACACACTTATCCTCCTCCTCAGCCTTTTAACCAGCCTTTTAACCCAGCCAGCACATACAAAGCCGCCTGCGCAGTCATTTTGTCATCCCACTTTCGCTTCTCCCGCCTGTACGGGATGGAAAAGCCAAAGTCACGCAACGCCATCCAGGCCGATCTTCGCCGCCCACCACGCTCAGTCCATACATTCACGTGCAGCCAGCCCGAAGGAGTGCCCACGTAGGCTCTCCCCCGGTCCGACCGGGCTAGCACTATGCCGCCCACGTCAGGGACGACTTCCACCATCCTCTCGGGTGGCTTGGGCAAATGAGCCATGGCGGGGCGGCACCGGCGATGCTTCAAATAGATTTCAAGCCTTTCCGCCCGCTTTGGGGAAAAAACATAAAGGGCGCTCAGACAATCCGTCTTGCACTCCAGGTCAGGACCGACCCCGCAGGACGTTTTCCGGGCGCGGCCGCGATAAACCTGGGCCGCCACGTGCTTGTTCCCGCGCAGGGTAATCCACGCCACATTCAGATACGTGGCATCCACGCAGGTGCGGTACGACTGCGGCGCACACCCGCCATCAACACGGATCACCCCATGAGGACGACACGCTACCTGGTCGCATATAAACTCCACGTGGGCAGGGTCAATCTTGCGAGCCCTAACCCACTTTTCCACCCTGTTCAAACTCGCCCACAAACGGCTCTTCAGGGCTTTGCGAGAAAGGAACAGGAAAGTTGACTCCACCGTGAACGAGTCAATTTTCCTGTTCCCCCAGTTCACCTTGTCAATAGATGGAAATTTTCTTATTGCCAACGCCTCAACTCCTCCCTGCAACAGGGCACAATACTTTCTTACCCGGCCAGCACAAGCAAGGCAAGCTGCGCAGCCATCTCTTCACTCCATTTCCGCTTATTCTTACGGCGCGGAACAGAAATGCCAAGATCGCGCAACAGCAGCCAAGCCGACTGGCAGCGCCAAGTCCTGGCTCTCATCTGTTCGCTCACCCTAAACCAGCCCGACGGAGTGCCTACATACCATTCACCGTCACCCCCCCGGACCAGCACAAGGCCCCCCACATCGGGGAACACTATTTCCAACCACGCCGGCGGTTTGGGCAAGTGAGCCACAGCAGGACGGAGCTTCCGGTGCGTTAAGTAGCTTATTAGTTTTCCAGCACGGGATGGATCTACCAAGCTGAAAGCGTCCATGCGGTTTGCCCTGCACTTCATCAAATCAGGACCGGCTTTGCTGACTGCCGTTCTCCACCCGTGAGTGGCCCTTACGGATACCTGTTTTTTCCCCCGCAAAACAATCCAGCTTATTACCCAGAAGAAGATCTTTGACATGCGCTCATCCAACAGCCGGAAGTCGTAGACAACGATAATGCCATAAGGCTCGCCGGCCACACAGTCGCAAATTTGCTCAACATACTTCCGGACATTCCCGCCAACGCCTACATCCTTATCAGCATTAAACACCAACCTCTCCAACCGCCTCTTTAAATCCTCGCGAGCAGTAAATTGAAAAACCACATCGCCCCTCCCCGGTCAAAATATTTTGGACGAGCCGGACCCCGGAAACACAAGGCCAGCCTATATTCATACCACAGGCAGCACCCGTACTTGCAGCCATCACGATTCGCCATCAAACAAGGACAGGACAAACACATCCACGTCCTCGCCCTGGCACCTGGCTTCTTCCTCGTAATCCAAACCATGCTCATCCTCCAGGTGCTCCTTTAAACAACACAACCAGTTATCCACCAACACAACACACCGCATTGCTGGCAGCGCAAAACATCCTCGCTGGGCTCCATCTTCACCATCCCCCCCTTCACTTCCGCAAACTCCACCAACAGGGCGCTCACGATCACCCCGTCGCCCAACACAACTCCTTCTTTTTTTTGTCAATAAAAGCCAGCTAAAATCCGCCCCCGCAAAAAGGGCGTGACCCCATACAGACAACACGGCCACGGCCAAAATAATTATGCGTCGTTTTTTTTGGCCGTTAGAAGCACAAAAACGGCCCGTTATGCGCCGTTTTTAACCTAATAAAGACACATAAGATCACTTATGAGTCGTTTTTTATAACCCCTAAAGTCAACCCCCCCCGCCATCACCCCGCCACAGATACCATAACCTTCCTGCCGGCGCTGACTTCCTTGATCATCCGGCGCAAATCATCCTTCGATACAGGCACAACAAAATCAGGATTCTTGGGCCCACCAGCTATCACCATCGTCAACTCCGGGTTAATATACACACCGGAACCATAACGCCGTCTCAGTTCAAGCCCAAAACGCAACGCCTCAATCGGCAAACACTTACCAGGCCTCACGGTTATCGCAAACGTCGCCTTTCCGTCTTGCCTTTCCTGGTAGCTAACGTACATGTCGTAGCCCAACTCGTAAGCCACCTGGCTGCCAGCAGGCACAAACTCATCAACAAACACCACTCCGTCAACCACGCTGGATTTTATCTTGCTAATCGCTTTTTCAATCACGCTTTTTTGTTTGCACGCCGCATCCTGCAAGCCGTACGTTTCCAAATCCATGTTATCCAACGTATCAAGCAGACGGCCATCATTCGCCAGCCGCCACAAAGTTTCATCATCCATATAACGAGCTAACGACAAAACGCTGCGGTAATCCAGAGGACTTACCCTGCGCTCCGCATAAGTATCTGCAACATCTATTACGTGAGGCGGAATGTCCAGCCCCAGCTTATCGCGAAGTATTTCCAGCGTGTTACTGTAACTATTAAAATGATGGTCTATCACCACAGTCCCATCATTAAAGAAAATCACCGGCTCGCTGCAACGTTTATCACCTACGTCCACGTTCAGCTTGCCTGCTACCGGACAGCCGGCCGACGTGCGCCCAATTACGGCATCCTGCGATATATAGCCCGCCAGCTTTAATGCATAGAGAGATAAACGATTATCAAGATCATCACCGTAATGAGTAACCACCCCAGCCAATGCCACCTTACGAACCTTGTCCCTTTCTCTATCGCTCAACATGACTTTTAACGATAAGCGCCCAAAGCCGGGCCTTATCTAAACTCACCCCTCTTTCTTTTTAAATTTTGTTATGGAGTTTCACATGATCTGCCTTTACAAAAAAACAAAATGCCCGTTCATCACGGACATCAAAAAAGAAACAATAAAGAATTAATGATTGTTATTCCCAGGACAGCTTATCCACGCTCTTTTCCAAATCAGACTCGCGCGGCACAGTATAACGAGCAGTCGTGTTCAGGCTGGTATGACCAGCCAACAACGCCACTTCGTTCAAAGGCACTCCCTCTTCAAGCAGCTTCCTGCAAAAAGTATGACGCAATGTATGGGGACTGACCCCAGCAAGCCCCGCCCTGCGAGCATATTTCTCAACTATCCGCTCGACGGCGCGGCGCTTCAACCCACCGCCCTTCTGGCTAAAAAACAACGGCCCTTCCTTGTTACCACGCTCCTCCAGCCAATCTAGCAACGCCCGCCTTGTAGTCGCATTGAGCGGCACCTGGCGCACCCTGCCGCCTTTGCCAAAACGCACCGTCACCCACCCGCTGCGCTCACGAATCATAACATCAGACAAGTCCAACCCACACACTTCCGACACCCGCAAACCCGCATGGAATAAAAGCGAGACCAGGGCAATATCCCGCTTCTTGCCTGACGCTGTAACGCTTCGCATCAGGGCAAGCAAATCCAGGCGGGTCAAGGACCTGGGCGCCAGTTGAACTTGCCGGACCATTTTCACATTGGCAACAGGATTCGATTCTGCCAGCCCATTATTCACAGCCCACGAGAAAAATGACGACAGCGCCGCCAAAGCGCGATTAATGGTCGCGGGCGACTGGTTCATGTTCAACAAATACCTCTTAAATTCCGCGATATCCAAAGAACCAATGGCCGAGATTTCCACCCCGCTGCCCGTAGTGCCCTCGTACCATCGACTAAATTTTTTCAAGTCCGATACATAGCCTTCGATAGTATGTTTGCTTGAATCTCTTTTTTCCAAGCAAGAACGATATTCTTGCAAAATGTTTTGCAGCATCGCAACCTCTCCCCTTTTTAAAGATAAAGCTTTTTTTATAATATAATAGCGTGGCGGCCTTAACAGCCGCCACGCATTACATCGCTAAGCATCGACGCGCTTGTTACTGGCCTCGTGTCCCACCTATATTTGGATCAACCCGTGGGCTGGGCACCACCACCATTACTCATCAATCAAGTCTCGCTCCGTCAATCCGCGAGCCAGGCACTGTTCCATATCAACACAATATAACCCTGTCCATCTCCAAAAAGCCGCCAATCGTCTCACTCGTTCGTGATCAACCCGTGAGCTGGGCACTGCCACTTCCAACATTTACCTTCTGTGTCTCACCTACTAAACCCGTGAGCTGGGCACTGCCAAGAATCCTACACCGCCGCCATCAGCCTCTCGCGCTCAGGCACGTCCTCATCCAGGCCGCGCTCCAGGATGTTCTTCGCGGCATTGAAGTCCTGGTCCCAGCGCAGGCCGCAATGCGGGCACTCGCGCTCCAGCATGGCCGAAGCGTTAAACTTCTCCACGCGCCCGCAACCGTGGCACTCCTGCGTGGTGTGCTGCGGTTCTATCCGCTTCACGTATATCCCCTCACGTTTGCAGGCAGACTCCAGGATGCTGCGAAACTCGCCCGGCGCCGCAATAACGCGATACCTGTTGGGAAGCGTCGAAACGGCTGTCCCGTCCTCCGGCTTGGGCTTCCTGGACATCCTGGAAAGATCGATGTCCTCCATGTAAACGCGCCCAAACCACCGCGCCACGCGAGACGAAAAAACCCGATACTGCTCCCACCGCCTGGCGTGTATCTGGTCCCTCAAGTTGGCCTCATACTGGTACAGGTGCCGTTCGCGCCTGTACCAGCACTCAAGCTCCCGGTAAATCTCTTCATCGCCGGAGAAACGCTCCCACTTCTTGACGAGCTTTACCAGCTTAACTATCGAGCGCCAGCGAGGACTCCAGATATACCGTTCCTCTTTCAGCCATTCAGGGATATTGTTATTTCGCACAAACGAGACCAGCTTTTCCTTGATCTCGTTAAAATAATTGTCCCGTATCGAGCGCAGGTCGTCCACCTTGAGGAACTGCGAGACTGTTTCCTCCTCCATGATGACCTCCCCGTGAGCGCCGTCAGAAGAATACCAGTAGGCCACCCTTACCCTGTTCTTGTCCAGCCGCCGCCAACCAATGTCCAGGGCGACGGACGGTCTGGAATCGTCCGGCTTGCAGGGAACATCCGGCACCATAACCCCAATGGAAACGCTGTACCGGGGCCAGCCGGCAATTACCTCGCGCCGAACAGAAACCGTCCTGATCTCCCCCGCAGGAAGAGGCCGGTGCATGCACATCGGCAGCTCCCCCCACACGGGACGGCGACCCTCCGATTGGATGCGCACCCGGATTTTTGTCCAGCAATGCCTTCGGCGCTCCCGCCGGCTTTCGCTGGTCCAGGCCCGCTCATCCACGGGAGCAATCTGGACCCAGTTGCTTTTTCCGTCAAACACCTCGGAAGCACTTAAAATCATATCTCGCATCAGGCGAAGATGGACTTTGCCGGTGCCGTCCCAGCGGCGAAACTTGAGATGCCGACCTTTCCGCAACGATTGTCGGCGAATGTAGCAATCATAGTTCCGGTTAATGTCGTCATAATTGCCCCAGTACAGGCCCTGTTCCACCATTTCACACCTGAGCTGCTTCCACCGCTCACTAAACTCCTGGTCGTTGGCGGCCAGTTCCTGCTTAATATGCTCCTGGGCCTTGTGCTTCTGGTAAGCCGGCTTGTAAACATCCCGGTAATAACGCCCGGCTTCCTTTTCCAGCTTTTTTATCTTCGCCTTCAGTTCTTTCCCATGCTTTGTCTTGTCCGACCCGGTACCACGACACTTCTGGCGCCCCTGCTTGAGCTGCTCGCGGAGCTCCTCCAGTTCCTTATACATCCCATCCAGCACATCCCGCTCAGGCACCCAGGTTATCTCCCGATACCTATCAATAAGATAGCGATTATGCAACTCCACAAGCCCGTTCCAGTACAGCCTTCTCAGCCTCAGTTGCTCCATGAACACATCCTCGTTCATGGTCGGCCGCCGGCAGCCGTACTTGCACACAATGTAAGCCATGCTATTACCTCCTTCTGGCAAAAAGATAAAAACAACCCGGCATACCGCCAGACTAGTTCCCAACCAAGCCGAAAGCCGGGTACACCCCGGCCAGAACAAATTAAACCCGCTTTGCCTCTTTATACATACTGGTAGCGGCACCCAGTACGTCGTATAACCAATTCACACCTTCAACCCCCTGCCTGGAAGAAAATAAAAAACGCCCGATGCTCAATCAGGCTGCTACCCGCACAAACAGGGACGCCGGGCTACCCCGGCACCATGCATACGCTTTGTCTCAACAACACCTCCTTACATATCATCAACTCTTATCGCTTCAATCTTCTTACCAAGCTTAAACAATTCCACGGCACGGCACAAGGCATTGCAGTTGAGAACATGGAACATGGGCCTCGCTATCTCACACCCGCATACAGAACAGTAACCAAACCTGTACACAACAGGTATGTCCCGCAAACGCATGTGCAAGCCCCCACGGTCCTTTTCAATATACCTGATCCGGCAACGTTTCCTAAACTTTTTCACAACTACCCACGACATCCTGCGGCAATGCAGGCAGAAACACTTCCTCGTAAAACCTTCGTCCGCTGCAACCATGAAATGCAAACGCCCTTTCATGCCCTGGAAAAACGCCTGCACCAAGTAAGCCAAACCGTTAACCAAAACCGCCTCCTTTTTCGCTTTGTTTTCCAATTTGTTTTCAAATAAAATTTGTAAAGGGGCCAAAGCCCCTTAAACAGTTTGCAGCTCAATCAAAAGATCAGACGAACCGTGCGGAGCTATTTTCACTCTCCCCCCGGCACGATCCACCACCTCAAAGATCTCCACGGGACAGTTTTCTATCAAAGCCAGCAGATCAGCACGCCCCACCGGAACACCCCGGTAAAACATCTCGCCTATGGGCCTGCTGGCAATTAAGTACCTTAAGACCGACTTGCGCATAACGTTTACCATATCAAAGCCCACAGACTTTACAAATTCCAAGGCTTCATCTACGCTGACCCGCCATTGCGCATTCCGGTGCTCCAGCACCACTTCCATCCCCGGACGGAAGACCCGGGTGAGCATAAAAGACACCCTAAGATAAAGCTTTCTGCTGGTGTCTTCCCCAAACATCTCAACCATCTCCCCTGCAGGGATGAAAAACCCAGGCGTGCGCACGGCCTGCTTCAACCGACAGCTCGCCACAAAAAACACGGCAGCACCTCCCGGCTTAATGCCATCTTATAATTTCCACCCCGCCGGCCGGCGTCAGGAGATCCAAATACCGGAAGGACACCCTTTCACGGTAATTGGGAAGGATAACGCTCAGCACAAATACGTGCCGCGACAACTCCTGCAGCACCGCCTGGCGCTCTATCAAATACCCGCCTACCCGCCGTTATCCCTAAACCGAACCCGCAGCAGCCGGCCCAGGTAAGGCTTCAATTGCCTTTTAACTTCATTTTTCTCTCGCACGTGAGCCGGCAACCTCAGTATCACCTCCCATCCAGGCTTAAAATCCTAAGCATGTGCTGCATGACAGCACAAACCTTTTCGCTCCACAATGGATCAGAAGCATAGCTTTTGCCTATGTCCTTGGGGGTCTCGCCCCGGTAATACCTGCCGCCGCAGCTAAGATAGTCACGCTTAAACAGCGCCGCGGCATAATCAATGCATTCCTCCTTGGAAGCAAAGGCAAAAGCCCTGCCCGGATCGTCGTCAAGGGCATTCAGCCCGAATATATTGTTTCTTTCAACCGCTAGGCGGGACTTGCCCCCGGCGCTCTCCAGGTAGGCCACCGCCGCTAGAAACAAACCATTAACGCCGTAGTCCCGCTCCGCCAGCCAAAAAGCCTTGCCCGTCCCCTTGAGGCCCTCAGCATCAAGCACTTCCCACAAATGCTCGTAAGCTTCCGGCGGCATACAAAAAAGGGAACGGACCGAACCTTCGCTCGCCGCTAAAAGATAAACATCTGGCAGATTTTCCAACGCCAGCTCCAACGCCCGAAGCCCGGCCTCAAGCTCCCGGACCTCGCGCTCCAGTCGCTCAAGCTCCCTGGCACTTTCCGCCGCCCGCACCTGGCCCCATAGCAAAAGGGCCAAAGCACACGACGACACAATTAAAAACAACAACCCTTTTCTCACGATTCGCCTCCTCGAAAGATTTCTTAAAACAAAAGTAGCGCACCACGCGCTACAATATGATCGCCCCTTAAATAAATTTAAGGCAATTATTCCAACATCATGAACCGGGGCATGCGCCCCGGCACAAATTATTCGCTCACAGCCGGCACGTCGAATTCCTCTTCTTCTTTCATTCCAAACTCTGCATCTACAGCCGATTCGCCCGCTTCTTCTTCTGCTGCCGGTTCATCATCTTCTTTTTCCCGCGGATCATCCATCTTGACGGGCAGGATCAAGCATAACCAATCGTTGGAGAACCCGTCATGGACAACCACCGACCCTAGGGAGCCGTTGAAGCACATGCGCACCTCGCCGCTGGAAACAGCCTTGAGCGCATCGAGGAGAAAACCTACGTTCAGGTAGACGCGGACATCTTCTCCCTCCTTGCTCTCCAGAACCGCTGTATCCATAACGCGGCCTAGATTGGACTTTGCATAAACCTCCAGGCTCTCCCCGGTCGTCCGCAGGCAAACCGCACGGTTGGCCCCCGCAGCAATAAGCGACACACGCGTCACTATATCGTAAAAATCTTTTGTTTTCAAAACAATCTGCGTTGTATGCTGCTGCGGGATCACTCTTGATAAATCAGGGTACTTTGCGCTGGCAAGGAAGGCCGCGAAGTAAAACTTCTTGGCCTTGAATACCAACCTGCCATCTGCCGGGAATACATCCACGGCATCATCGGCATCCCCAAGAAGCCGGATAAGCTCCTTCAACGAACTTGCCGGTACCAAGAAATCCTGGGTCTCGCCCAACACCTTTTGATTAATCCTGCGAGACAAACGATAGGTGTCGGAAGAAACCACCTGCACGTTTTTATTCGTGCAGCGAAATACTACGCAGTTAAAGGTAGGCTGGCTTTCATCCGTAGAAACACAGAGAATGGCCTCCTTTAACTGTTCCTTCAATTCCTTTTCCGTGAAGGACAGCGACCGCCCATCCGGCGACCGCTCCTCTATTACCGGGTAATCCCCGACGTCCCTCACGTATAAGGTGAACACCGACTTCCCACCGCTGAGCTTGACCGTGCCGGCGTCGCCATCCAGGTTGAACTCCAGCTCCACGTCCGGCGTGTCCAACGCGCTCAGCACCGGAATAAAGTTGGGCGGCAGCAAAACGCTCAATGTCTTTTCGGTGTCGAAATCCATCTTGGCCACCACCTCAATCTTGGTGTCCGTCGCCTTGGCTACCAGCTGACTGCCGGTAAACTCAAGGTGTAGATTTTCAATGAGCGGAATTACGGCGCCCTTTGGAAGCGCCTTCTCCGCCACCGACAAGACCTTCAGCAATTCCGCCCGGGAAACGGTACACTTCAAATCAAAACACTCCTTCCATGATTTTTCTTAAATACTCCCATCAGCATCGCAAATCGCTAAACATCCACCTCCCTAACGTTTTTCTTTCTATAAGTGCAAAATCGCACTCAAACAAAAACCCCCGGCAATCGCCAGGTTTCTTACCAACACACACCGGCGCCGGGGACAAGCCCCGGCTAAAATTAAACAAGCTGCATCTGCCCTTCCAGGGGAATGCCTCCACGGCGCTTCCTGCGGACAGATATCATCACGGGCAAGGAAATCTCATTTTCTTCCTCGTCCTTCGCCCCACGGAAAGCACGCCCCTTGAAAGATTCCACGTCCAGGACGATATCGTCATCGCCCCGGCCGCGAGTTTTCCGAGGAGCACGGCCCAGGGTGCTCAACACCTCCGCAGTCTGTTCGTACAACTCATTCAGCGCCTTGGCAATACTGCCAAGATCGCGAGCACCGCTGTCCTGCACGAGAGTCTGCAAAACGGCCAGGCGCTCCGCAAGGGCCCTGTCGCCTACCACGTTGTTCAGAGCATTGAACGCCTCGAAGGCGTCGTTCAACGCCCTCACGTTCGGCCCCAAAAGCGTGCCGTGCTTCTTCAAACACGCCGAGGCCGAAACCACAACGTCGTAAACGACTTGATGAAGGTGCCCGACAACGCTCTCCACAAAGGCATTTTTTTCGGCCACCAGCGTTTCTTTGATGTCCTGCAAAACCTGCAGGTCATCGCTGAAGCTGACCGAAGGCGCAGTGAAGGGCACCAGCATGGTCCGCACCTGGAAAACTGCCGCGTTTCTTACATCGTTAGCATCCGGAAACGCGTCCATGGCGTTTGTAACGAATTTGACCCGGAACTCCTGAAGCGATATTTCCAGGGCGGAATTCCGCTGGAGCATCCGGTAAATCTCTTCCGCCGCTTCGGTAAGCATATCCCAGGTGCGCTCCCGTATCAAAGAAAGCTGGGCTACAAGCTCGTCTGTGGCGGCTTCGTACTCGGCCGCATAGCCATCGAGCTCGTCCCGAAGCTCCCTGTATACATCAAGAGGCACAAAGCGAAGCACGTCTTTCCCAAACCCAAGCCGGATCGGGAAAGACTTGCGGATCAAAGCATTCCGCGCCCGCCCCTCAATGTTGTTCAAATCTTTCAGAAGCCGCTGGTACTCCGACGTGACCAGGCTGCGCTTGCCGAGATAAAGGGTCCTGAGGTACTCTTTGAACCCATCCGGCAAAAATTCCGTCGAAGTTCCCAAAGCCAAACCAACGTCCTCGGGCGACAGGCCCTGCTCAAAACGAGCCCTGCCGATATGAAGATCCACAACAACCCCCTTCTCGGCAATCTGCTGGGCAAGGCCTACCAGCCCAGTACTTACTTCAGCCGGGTCCAAGCCCAGCTCCTGCGCCACCTCCAACTTCTTCTGCTCAGCCTCCTGGCGCACCTCTTCGCTCAGAGTGCGCCCCAAAACCTCGGCGAGCCTCTCAAAATCCATTGGGCTACCTCCCCCTTTTTAATTACTCGCGGCGGCGCCTCAACGCCGGACGCAGCTCCTGCGGCTCCCCGTTGCCTTCCATCGCCGCAAGAGCACGCTCGCGGTAGCGAGGAGGCAAGTCGTCAATAAACTTGCACTCCTGCAAAGCTAGCCGGATATACATTTCCTGGCTAGCCCTGTTCAAGCGGTACATGGAAATTACGTATTGCAAGTCTGCTTCGGTTACGCAATTCCGGCCGTCATTCTGCGCCTTCTCAAAAGCACGCAAAACAACGGCCTCTATGTCCGCGCCGGTATAGTCTTCCGTCATACCAGCCACATTCATAAAATCTGCCATGTCATGCTTTATGTCGTACCGCCCAAAAATGGCCTCAAAAATCCCCGCCCGCTGCTCGCGCTCGGGTGGCAAAACCGGCACGATACGGTCAAAACGACCCGCACGCTTCAGGGCAGGATCCATCAGGTCGGGCCGGTTTGTGAGGCCGATAAACAAAATTTTGCCCCGATGGCTGGTGTCAGACATATACTCCAGCAGCATCTTAAACTGCCGGTTGCCGACACCGCTGTCGCCGCTGCTCTCACGAGACAAACCCATCTGATCTATCTCGTCAATTACAACAACGGTGGGGGCAAGCGCCTCAAAGCACTCGAAGGCGCGGCGCAGGTTGCGCTCGCTTGACCCAACCCACTTATCCGTAATCCGCGACATATTTAAGGCAACGCAGTTAAACCCAGTCGCCTTCGCCAAGTACTTTGCGAACAGAGTCTTGCCCGTCCCCGGGGGGCCGGCAAACAAGATCCCCATGGGAACACGGGCATAACTCCCATTTTTAATAGGCTCGACGACATTCTTGTTGAGCATCTCTATCAGATGTTCCATGCCGCCGATACCTAGATTGTCCTCCGGTTCAATGATCTCCAGGAGATCAGCAAACTCGGAGGCTACGATCTCTTTTTTCCGCCATTTAATCGCCGCCTCCGTTAGCGGCTCCCCCTCCACGTCACACCGAAGAATTATATCCTCGATGTGCACCAGCCTCAAAGCCGCCGTGAGCCGCGCCGCACGCTCCACATCAAGGCCCTCCAGGGCAACGCCCATCTCGCGAAGCTGAGCCTCGATGTGCTCGTGACGCTTCTCCAAATCGGGAAGCGGCACCCGAACTGCCTCAATCCGGCTGGACGAAGAACGCAGCGCTGGATGAACGTCCCCAATGTTCTCCGCCAGCAACACCACCGGCGCCCCCAGGTACGCCAGCTCCTTCGCCCAGCGAAGGATAGTGTTCAATACGTACCTGTCCCCAGGGGACATGGTTGAAACTTCCCCGTCCGGCACGAGCATGTCGGCATAATCAATGATCAGCCCAACACGCGGTATAGGATTGCCGGACTGGTCTGTTACAACTACACCATCCTCATACACCTTGGGCATCTTGAGCAGCCGCTCAAGCAGGCCCAGGGCCCCCTCGGGCTCACGAGGTACCTGGAGAGCAAGCGCCTCGTCCATTTCTTCCGGCGTGGGAACATCCAGCCCCAGAGCATCAAAGAAACGCTGCTTGTGATGCTCATAAAAGAACTGGATGCCCCCGGAGCGGTTATAGTGCAGCACTATATCCCGCTCCTTAAAAAGAGGCAGCTGCAACAGGCAATCCGTTACCGACAGCGCCCCCTGGACCACATCGCTCACATTGAAATGAAGCAAAAAAACGTGAGCAATGGCCGCACTATACTTCTTTTGAATCTCAGTGAGCCACCTCACCCTCTTATAACCCCCTATCTATCCGCAGTATGGATTTCTTGTGGCACACATGTAACACGGCCCCAATTCCTCTGCCCTTTTAAGATCAGCTGGGACATTGGGACCGTACTTCTCAAAGCCCCCGCCACGGCCGCAAAGCGCACAAATCATCGCCGCGATCTCCGGCGTCCACCAGTTCACCCTGACGGTCCCGTCAGGATGAAACTTCACCTCTACCTCTAACCTGCTGGCCTTGCCAGGCAGCTGGTCCATCTTTCATCTCCCTTGCAACGTCTTCCATCCCCAGCGCCTTCTCAAAAGGCAAACTGGCCTGCAAACACTCCTGGCCAACAAACCCCACCCCTTCGATCTCCACGCGGCCGTCGGGGTGGTACTTGATAACCAACTCCGTCATCTGCCAATCACCACCCGCTGAGTAATCACACCAGACTGGTGATCAACAGCCTGCTTCACCTGGTAGCCCCGAAGAAGTGCAATCTTGCGCCCCACCTCGGCGCCATATAAGGCCACCAGTCGGCCATAACTGCCGCCCAGCTCCGTTTCATCACCGGGCACTCCATAAACCCTCGCGACATGCCCGCCGAACAGGTCAGCATTAAATTCATAGTGCCCCTGCGAGTTCCTGTTCAGCGCCACATCATAAGGACTGTCCTTATGGCGCAGAACAATCTCGCCATGGTGCATCTGGCCGCCCCAGCCGCAAGCCTCCGCATTAAATAACACTTCGGCGCCTAACTTCTTGGCCGCCGAAATCAAAGCCGCCCTGTCCGTTATGGGAATGGGCGACCTCGTTGTGGTAACATGAGACATTTTTCTAACGCTCCTTCCTGTTTTTTAACCAAACAACGCCTGCTGCCTTTCCCACCTCGGCAGCTTCAACTTTTTAAAGCCAAGCTTTGCAAAAACAGCAGGCAGGCCGCTCCACCGCGGAAGCCGCATGTCGTCCAATTCCGCCTCAAGCGGCACATCCCGGCACAAAACGGCCAGTCTTTTACTCAAAAGCACCGCACGCTTTCCACAAAGCGCTTCCTTATCGCCTCCCTCAAACAGCTTGTCCAGCAAAGTTGCCGTCAAGTTATGTTTCTTAAACTCCGCCATGCGGTCCTCATAGCTCAACGGCTCCAGGAGCTGGTACATCTCCTCAACGGCACCGTACGCCTGCACCAACCTGAGCGCAGACTTCTCGCCCACTCCTGCAAGGCCCGGTAAGCCCACAGACCTGTCGCCGGCAAGCGCCTTCAAGTCGGGCACCAGGAATGGCGGCACGCCAACCAAACGCTCCACCGCCTCCTCCGTGTACTCAAAGACGCTATCCGGCAACGGCCCCAGGGGACGCACAAAACTTTCCGCATACCTTTTGGCCGCCTCCTTGTCATGCAGCCAAAACCGCACATTTGGGGCCACCACCTGCAGCAAATCCAGGTCGCGGGAGTAGACGCAAACCTCAACCTCTTTCGCAAACCGTTCCGCCAGAGTTGCCATCACGTCGTCCGCCTCGAAGCTTTCCCTGTCGCATTGGAAGACTCCCAGCTCCCCCAGCAGGCGCCGCATCAATTCCACCTGCCTGTTCACCTCGGGCAAAGACAGCACCCGCTTGGGCTTGTACCCCCGGTAAAGCTCCCGGCGAAAAGTATCCCGGGACGCGTCCCAAATTACCGCCAAATGCGACGGCTGCACCCTGTCAACCAGGGCAAACAGCAGCGCGAGCATCCCGTAAACACCGTTCACCATTTCGCCGGTCGGCGCCCGCATCGCCCGGGACATGGCCCGGAAACGCTCCCGGCGCGTCTTGGCCGCAAAATAGCTTTTCGGCATCGTCGCAAAAAAACAAGCATTGAAGATCGACGTGCCATCCACTAAAATTAGCATCGCTTCCGCACCTCCAGGTAGCACAGGTCTTCGTGAGCAAAGCTGAAGCGACCGCGCTCGGGAACAGCCCCCAGACGCTCGCCAACCACTTCCAGCCCGCGAGCGTCAACCCTTACCACTCTAGCGGAATAAACGCCCCTGTCCCACGCGCAAAGATTCACGCAATCGCCGGGCGCAACATCCGCCTTCCTGTACTTCCGGCTGCCGGCATTACACAGCCTTATTTCCAACTTCAAACCTCCCTTTTGGATTGGAAGATAGTTAAACTCTGCCGGCAATCGCGCCGGCACATTTGAATCAACACCGGCAGCCGGAGTTAAGCCTCCGGCTACACCACATAAAACATAAACGGCTATGCCACATAAACACCCACACGGCCCTCATCGTTCCAGGGAATCTCATCCACCTGGGCCATCAGCGCCTCCGCCTTGCCCACGGTTATTGTCGCTGCACGGCTCATAATGTAAGCCAGAACGGCGCTTTCCAGATCACCTCTGGAAATCACGCCGATCCTGCGCGGCTCCAAACGCGCAGCCACGATACCCGCCACGATCACCGACGAGGGAATTACCACGGGGCCATCACCCCATGTTTCTCATACAGGCTCCGGGCCAAATCCAAATCCCTGTCGCGGATCGCTTTCTTGAGGCGTGCATAATGTTTTGTCTTGTACTTTTCCCAGACATCACACATGGCAGTGTTAATGTCTGAGTAATCCCCATGAAGCCAGTACACAACGTCCCCGTACTCGGCGCTCCGGCAGCCACAATCCCTGTCAAACTGCCGAAAAAACTGAATAGTCATTTCCGGCTGGGAAAAGTAGTAAGCATAAAACCCCAGCCTGTTATAATGCGCTATAAACGAGCAATGCAGGTGAAGATGATCATACAGCCTCTTCGTAAAACATTTTTCCTTGAAATCGGAGCGAATAAACCGCTCCCAATTTTTCAACACCTTCTCCTTCTCTTCTGCGGACATAAACTTGGTGTCCTTAAATTTGTAATCCAAAAAACCGCCTCCTTTTTAATACTTTCCGGCTAAAAGCCGGCAAAATAAAAACAACCGCCAGCATAAGCGGTTAAATACCAACACAATAGGAAGCTGAAACCCAAACGGGCTTCAGCTCTTCTTGAGCCTGCGAATCGGAACGGTCTTCGTTTTGCCAGTAAGAATATCTGTCGCCGCCATATGGAAGGGTATCTTGTGATGATTAATAATGCTATTTAAGGCGACATTTACAAGAGTCGCCGTCGCAAAGTTGGCCATGATTGACTGCCCATCCCTGAGCGACAGGTCGGCGCACGACAAACCGGACTCCTCTTCCTCATCCTCGGGCTCCAGCAAATTCGGCAATATCTTGCCCGCAGGCTCCGCAAACACCTCCGAGACTTGGGAACAAAATATTTCCTTTTCCACCTTGCCTTTTACGCCAATAACTACCTGGCCAGTGGCCTCTCCGTTACCGGCGTCGATGTAAATAAGCGGACCGCGAAGGTCCTCAAAGGTTTCGTGAAGCGCACGCCTCGCCACATGGTTGTCCACGCACCCCACAAGAATGGGAACAACCATGCCCAGATACGGACGATAGGTATACCGAAGCAGGTGCTCCAAACAATCAACGTCAGCATACCTGTCGTAATACTCAACGTGAATACCGTAGGCCGTAGAATACCGCCGCGCCAGAACGTAAGCCTTATTAAGCCCTACGTCCGATTCTATGAAATTCTGGCGGTAAAGATTCTTCTGCTCCACGGTGTCCCCGTCCACAAGAACAACCGTTGTGCGCTTACCGAACTCCTTTTGGAGTTCGGTAAACATAAGACGCGACAAGTAGTAAAAAACGTAACTGCCCGTCCCGCCACAGCCTACCAGGACCACGTGAAAACGAGCTGCTTCCACCCTCACAGCAGCACCGCTCCCCGGTAAGGAAGCTCAAACACTTCCGCCGGGTCCACGGGCACGTAATTCCCGCCGCACGAAAACCGCATGGCGAGATCCGGCACGGCACGGCCCACAGCCACCACGCCGTAAAAGCGCTCGCTTTCCATCTCGTTCTTGTCGTCAACGGATGAAAAGCCCGCCCTGTCCGAGAGGTGGCTGTGCAGGTCCACCACCAGCAAATGGCGGCGCTCCAGCTCCACAGACCGCTCTGTGTCAAGTTGAACTGCTGTTGACACAAAACGGGGCATATGCCCAAAGTAAGACCCGGTATCGCGGTTCCAGAAAACCTGGTACCGCGCTTCCACGCCCTTCTCCTTGTAGGCGTAAAATAAGGTAAACGCTTCCTGGAGAAGGGAATACGGCACCTTGGGCAAATTGAATACCACCCCCTGACGCATGGGCTGCAGGTGCAGCACGGGCCGCCTGGCACGGGCTATAAACGTGCCTATTTCGCCCACGCGAACATCGTACAACCCATCGCGGCCCGCAACAATGTAATTGTCGGGCTTGCTAAGCTGCTGCAGCAGCTCCTGGGGGTCCCTATTCCATATAAACTTCACAGGCAGCCCCCTTCCTGTCCCCCACCACCACGGGGACAATAACCTTCTTTTTCTGGTCATAGTTAAACACTGTTTTGACCACCCCAAACTCGGGGAACTCCTTGGCTAAAACAGTTTTCAAGCTTTTTTCATTATGCTTTTTGAGCCCCAAGTTCCGCACTAGCCGGGTCTTGCCAGCATAAAAAACCACCCAGCTATCGTCAAACTGAGGGCTCTTATCTTTTTTCTCTTCAGGCTTTTCCGAACAGCCTTCATTAGCCTCACCGGCATCGGAGTCCAGGCAATACTCGCACTCCTCGCCGGCATCACTTACAACATCCTCGCTCTTTTCTTCTCCTCCACCAAGCAAATCCAATAAACTCCTCTGGTCTTTGCCCATGTAATACCTCCTCTTAAATTATTAATAATAAGACAGCTGGCCCTGCTTGAGCCAGGCATACTTACAAGAAAACGGCTCAAGCAACCGAGAGGGAAACACCGGTTTCCCGTTCATATGCTCAAAGATATCCCGGTTCCCTCCGGTAAACGGCAACTGCAGGAAATATTCAGGCAGGCTTGACAACTGGCGCGGAGATTTTATCTCCGGCAACCGGTTCGTGCCATGACACATTCTACCGTCCCCGTATACATTCTCTCCGTAGGGAAAATGGTAAAGCATTGTGTCGTCCCTGAGCAGACCGGGATCGCTCAGCTCAACTGCAAACACGCAAGACGAACTTATCTTTGCGTCCGCCAACAAATAGTACTTGAACAGCAGCGGCGGCAAAGGCACGGTATACTCATCATCAAAAAACAGGACCTTCCGCACCTGCGCCGGCCGAAACAATATAAAACTGGACCCCAGGACCGCCCCATCATTATTATTAGCATCATAAAAAATTTGAACGTGAACACAAGACTCGGGCAGCTCCATAGATATCTGGTGCCCTTCAACAGAAAAAAACTTCATGAAAAGCCGCGCCAGTTCATACGG
>Ga0116180_1001152_pt1 | contig 22884 bp, 20 predicted proteins | sample AD_UKC073_MetaG_FD_89804 | JGI IMG/M metagenome (GOLD analysis project Ga0116180, IMG submission 89804) | Active sludge microbial communities of municipal wastewater-treating anaerobic digesters from USA - AD_UKC073_MetaG | ecosystem: Engineered > Bioreactor > Anaerobic > Digestate | place: USA...
AACCGGTCCCCGGCACCGGCCTGGGCATCCTCCGCGGAGACATCGAGCCTGACACCAGCTTCCAGGCCCTGCCTGACCCGGAGCAGAACGCCCGCGGCTCCTCCGATCTGATCGTCTTCACGAAGGACACGAACCGGGCGAGCGTGCACCGCCGTACGCTGCTCGACTACGTCGGCGTCCGCGTCTTCGACGACGCTGGACGCGTGGTGGGGGAGCGCCGGTTCCTCGGCGTGCTCGCCTCCGGCGCCTATGCCGAGTCGGTACTGCGCATCCCGGTGCTGGCCAAGAAGACCCACGACATCATCGACCGCTCTGGCTACGACCACGGCTCGCACGGGGCGAAGTCGATGCTCGCCGTGATCAACACCTATCCGCGTGACGAGCTCTTCCGCGCCAGCGCTGAGGAGCTGTACCCGATCGTCGAGCGCATCGCGGGCCTGACCGAACGCCGCCGGGTACGGCTGTTCGTCCACAAGGACCCGTGGCAGCGCTACGTCAGCTGTCTGGTCTACCTGCCGCGTGACCGTTACACCACGAGCGTGCGGGAACGGATCCAGGACGTGCTGCGTGACGCGTTTGGAGCCGTATCGACCGAGTTCCAGGTGCAGGTGTCGGAGTCGGTGCTCGCCCGGCTCTACTTCGTCGTCCAGCTCGAGCCGGGGTCCAACCCCGATGCGGTCGACCTGGTCGCCCTGGAGGGAGAGCTGACCCGCGCCACGCAGTCGTGGGCCGACGGCTTCCTCGATCTCGTGCACGACTGGCCGAGCGAGGATCGTGGCGTCGAGTTCCCGGACTCCTACCGGCAGGAGTTCAGCCCAGACCAAGGTGTGAAGGACCTGGTGGTGCTCAACTCGTTGCAGCGGCCCGGTGACATGGCGTACTCGCTGGCCGGTGCTCATCTGGATGACGACGCCGCCGACGTGCGGCTCAAAGTCTTCATCAGTGGCCGGCTCGACCTGCACCAGGTGATGCCCCACCTGTCGCGGCTCGGCGTCGACGTGGTCGACGAGTGGCCGTACGAGATCACCGTTCGCGGCGAGGAGCGGATGATCTACGAGTTCGGGCTGAAGCTGCCGGCCGGTCAGGCTGACCAGCCGTGGACGGAGGCCGACCGGGAGCGCTTCGTGGAGGCCTTCGAGGCGTCGTACGACGGCCGTTTCGAGCTGGGACCGATCAACGCGCTGGTCACCCGCGCTGGTCTGACCTGGGAGGAGGTGTCGTGGCTTCGTGCGATGAAGCGCTACCTCAAGCAGGGTGGTCTGACGTACTCCCTCGACTACATCTCGGCTGCCCTGTTGTCCAACCGTGAGCTGGCAGCCGAGCTGGTGCAGGCCTTCCGTACGGCTCATCAGCCAACCGGGGACGACTCTCCCGAGGCTCGCCGGGCTGCCGCCGAGGTGATCCTGACCGGAGTGGAGCAGGGCTTGGAGCAGGTCAGCTCCCTCGACCACGATCGGATCCTGCGGGCGTTCGTCGCATTGCAGCGAGCGATCGTCCGGACGAACGCTTTCGCCGACCGCGGCGACATCCCGTTGGCGATCAAGCTGCTGCCTCGTCAGGTGGAGCTCCTGCCGCAGCCACGGCCTGCGTTTGAGATCTGGGTCTCGGCCCCGCGGGTCGAAGGCGTCCACCTCCGGTTCGGGGCGGTCGCGCGTGGCGGCTTGCGCTGGTCGGACCGCGCTGAGGACTTCCGCACCGAAGTGCTGGGTCTGGTGAAGGCGCAGATGGTGAAGAACGCGGTGATCGTGCCGGTCGGAGCCAAGGGTGGGTTCGTCGCCCGACACCTGCCGGACCCCGCCGTCGACCGAGCGGCGTGGCTGGCGGAGGGCGTCGAGTCGTACAAGCTCTTCATCCGCGCCCTGCTCAGCCTCACTGACAACATCGTCGACGGCGACGTGGTGCCGCCATCGGACGTCGTCCGGCATGACGCCGACGACCCCTACCTGGTGGTTGCGGCAGACAAGGGCACGGCGTCGTTCTCGGACACGGCCAACGCGATCTCACTCGAGCATGGCTTCTGGCTCGGTGACGCGTTCGCCTCCGGCGGGTCGGTCGGCTACGACCACAAGGGCATGGGCATCACGGCCCGAGGCGCGTGGGAGTCGGTCAAGCGACACTTCCGCGATATGGGTGTCGACTGCCAGACCACCGACTTCACCTGCGTCGGTATCGGCGACATGTCGGGCGACGTGTTCGGCAACGGGATGCTGCTGTCGAAGCACATCCGGCTGGTGGCGGCGTTCGACCACCGGCACATCGTCATCGACCCGGATCCGGACGCCGCATCCTCGTGGGACGAGCGGTCGCGGTTGTTCCAGCTGCCGCGATCGTCGTGGGCGGACTATGACACGTCGTTGATCTCGGCCGGCGGTGGTGTGTATGCCCGTACGGAGAAGTCGATCCCGGTGACCGCGGAAGCGCGCCGGGCCCTCGGTTTGGCAGACGACGTGCACGCCCTCACCCCGACCGACTACATCCACCAGATCCTTCAGGCGCCGGTCGACCTGCTCTGGAACGGCGGCATCGGGACGTACGTGAAGGGGTCGACGGAGTCCCACGCAGAGGTGGGCGACCGGGCCAACGACTCGCTTCGGGTCGATGGCGGCCAGGTCCGGGCTCGCTGCGCAGGTGAGGGCGGCAACCTCGGCTGGACGCAGCTGGGGCGGGTGGAGTACGCCAAGAACGGCGGACGGATCAACACCGACTTCATCGACAACTCTGCAGGCGTGGACACCTCCGACCATGAGGTCAACATCAAGATCCTGCTGGCCGAGCAGATCAGGGCCGGCCGGCTGACGCTGGAGGAGCGGAACGAGCTGTTGCCGATGATGACCGATGACGTGGCAGCGCTCGTGCTGGCCCACAACATCGACCAGAACCGAGCCCTGGGCAACGCGGTCGTGAAGGCTGCCCCGTTCGCCGGGGTGCATGAGGACTGGATGCGGGTGCTGGAGGCGGCTGGTTACCTCGATCGCAAGGTCGAGTACATGCCGTCGAGCTCCGAGATGAGGCGTCGCATCGCCAATGGGGAGGGCCTGTACAGCCCGGAGCTGGCCACGCTGCTGGCGTGGACCAAGATCCGCCTCGCCGACATCGTGATCGAGTCGGACCTGCCCGATGACCCGTACCTTGCCGACAGGCTGATCCAGTACTTCCCGCCCCAGCTGCGCGAGCTCTTCCGGGACTACATGCCGGAGCACCGGCTGCACCGAGAGATCATCACCACCGTCGCGGTGAACCGGTTCGTCAACAGCCAAGGCATCTCCTCGTACCACCGGCTCTCCAACGACACGGGTGCCTCCGCGGCTGACGTGATCAGGGCGCAGCTGGCCGCCCGCGCGGTGTTCGGGGTGGGCCTGATCGAGGTGCAGACGGCCCGTGCCGACATCGACGCGGCTGTCCAGACCGATGTCATGCTGGCGGTCCGGGCACTGGTGGAGCGCGGCACGAGATGGGTGCTCCACCACGAGCGCGTGCCGATCGACGTGCCCGCCGTGGTCGAGCGGTACGGCGAGCGCACCCGGTCGCTGATGGGCTCGCTCGTCGAGTACCTGACACCGGAGGGTCAAGCAGACTTCCTGACGGCGGTCGGTGAGTGGCGTGACCGAGGCCTGTCGGAGGACCTGGCTCGCACGATGGCAACGCTGCCTGTGGCGCACCTGCTGCCCAGCGTCGTCGCGATTGCCGACGACCAGGCCACGATGCCTGACCGCGCTGCTGCGGCCTTCTTCTCGGTACGGCAGCGGCTTGGGCTCGACGACCTGATCCATGCTGCCGATGCGTTGCCGCAGGACGACCGGTGGGGTCTGATGGCGCAGGCCGCGACCCGCGACGAGCTGCTCGAGCTGCAGTCCCAACTGGCGGCCCAGGCACTGGCTGGCAGCGCCGCCCTCGACCCCGGAACACGTGCCGACGTGACCATGCTGAAACAGCTCGCAAGCGATGAGCCCGACCTGGCGCGGCTGTCAGTCGCGCTGCGTGTCCTACGATCCATGCTGAGGACCTGACCTGGACCTCTTCCCGGGCACCTGGCGGACCAGCCGCTGCCCTGTAGCGAAGGCCTCCTCGACACGCCATCGTACGTCTGGGAGCCCGGCGTCATCGTGACGGTCAGCCCGTCCTCCTCACCGGCGACGACGCCAAGGCAGCGGCGACGAGGATCGCGAACCTGAGCTGCTGAGCTCGTCAAACGCGATCCACGGTGGAGTGGGGTCAACCTTCTGGTGGATGGCTCGGCCGCGAGCCGGGCTGAGGCTTGAGCCATGCTTCCAGTTGCCATCATCCTGATCACCTCCGCGCTCGCCTTCTACACCCTCGGCGTCTGGGCCGAACGCCGCTCCGGCACGCTCAAGCGGTGGCACGCCGCCAGCTTCCTCCTGGGCCTCGTCTTTGATGCCTCGGGGACGTACATCATGAGCCAGATCGCCGCTGCCGGGGGTACGGGCAGCACCGGCCTTGCCGCGACCCTCTCGTCGGTGATGGCCGTGACCGGGGCGGTCGCCCTGCTGCTGATGCTCGTCCACGCCGCGTGGGCAGTCGTCACCCTCGTGCGGAACCGGCCGGCCGAGCTGAAGGCGTTCCACAAGTGGTCAGTGATCGTCTGGCTGATCTGGCTCGTCCCGTACTTCACCGGCATGGCCAGCGCGATGGTGAAGGGCTGACTGCCTCTGCCCAGTACGGTGGCAGTTGTGAGCGGGATCAAGGTGATGCGCTTCGGAGTGCATGTGCTGTTCGGCATCCTGCTGGTGATCGGGATCGTCCGGGGCGCGCTGCTGTCGTCGTACCCCATGGTGGCCACCATCCTGGGGATGGCGCTTGGCTGCTGGTACGCGTACGGGGTGGCGGCCGCGGGTAGCGAGATTCGTCGTCGAGCCGCCCAGAGCTGGTTCGCCGTCCTGCTCGTGCTCTGGGTCGCTGCAGTCTCGCAGACGACCGAGTACGGGTGGCTCGCCTTCGTGCTGCTCCTCCTCGCCGTTCCGCTGTTTCGCTGGCCGCTGCTTCTCGTCGTGTCCGTTGTCGTCACCGGTGTGGTGATCGCCAGCCAGTTCCGCAGCGGTACCGCTGGTCCTGGCGCGGTGCTGGGTCCGGTGGTCGGCGCGGTCGTGGCACTGGGCACGTCGGCGGGCTATCGGTTGATCGTCGTCGAGTCCGAGGCACGGCGAAAGCTGGTGGCTGAGCTGATCGCGACCCAGGACGACCTTGTTCTGGTCAACGAGGAACTGGCGGCCGCCCAGCACCAGCGGGGCGTGCTGGCCGAACGAGCCCGTCTGGCTCGCGACATCCACGACACTCTGGCGCAGGGTCTCTCCTCGGTGGTGCTGCTCTCCCGAGCCGCCTCGGCCAACCCTGAGCGGTCGGGGGACCTCTTGGCGACCATCGAGCAGACCGCAGCCGAGAACCTGGCGGAGGCACGTCGGGTGATCTACGACCTTTCCCCTGCTGCTCTCGACAACACCCGCCTGCCCGCGGCCCTCGGCCAGCTGGTCACCCGGTTCGCCGACCTGAGCGGTATACGAACGGAGCTGCAGGTGGTTGGCAGCCCGGTCGCCACGCCGGCTGCCCAGGATGCCGCCCTGCTGCGGGTGGCACAGAGCGCACTGTCGAACGTACGGCTGCACGCCGACGCCACGAGGGTCGATGTGACCCTGAGCTACGACAAGGGTGTCAGTCTCGACGTCGTCGATGACGGTCGCGGCTTTGACCCCGATCTGTTGCCCGCTCCGAGTCAGGCTGGTGGGTACGGACTGCGGGCCATGGCGGCCCGGCTCGCGAACCTCGGCGGTGACTTCCACGTGGAGTCCGCCCCGGGCGACGGCACCGCCGTCGCGGCAAGGTTCGACGCATGACCACGGGTCAGGTCGTGACGGTGATGGTGGTCGACGACCACCCTGTGCTTCGCGCCGGGATCGTCGCCGTGCTGGCTGGAGAGGCGGGCGTCCGGGTCGTCGACGAGGCCGCGTCAGGCGAGGAGTGCCTAGTGCGGGTCGGACACTCTCGGCCAGCAGTCGTGCTGATGGACCTGAGGCTCGGAGCGGGGATGGACGGCGTCGCGACCACAGCGTCGCTGAGAGCGGAGCCAGAGCCGCCAGCCGTCGTCGTGCTGACCACCTATGACACGGAGACCGACATCTTGCGCGCCGTCTCGGCTGGTGCCGCCGGGTTCCTGCTCAAGGACGCTCCGACCCGCGAGATCGTCGCCGCAGTGACGGCCGCGGCAGCAGGCAGGTCGGCCCTGAACGAGCGCGCCAGAGCCGTGGTCAGAGCCGCCGAGCATGAGGCGGCCCTGTCACCACGCGAGCTCGAGGTGGTTGCTCTGCTGGCAGATGGCTTGACCAACCGGGCGATCGCCCAACGGCTGCATCTGTCGGAAGCGACCGTGAAGACCCACCTGATCCACATCTTCGACAAGCTCGGTGCCGACAACCGCACCGCGGCGGTCGCGGAGGCTCGGGGTCGAGGACTGGTGCGCTGAGCACCGACCGAACCAGCTGGGGCCGCTCGCCGATCTGTCGGAGGCTGCTGACAGGATGGGCTCATGTTGATCGACCTCCACGTGCACTCCTCGGTCTCCGACGGCACGACGAGCCCGACCCGGCTCGTGTTCGACGCCCGAGACGCCGGTCTCACCGTGATCGGGCTGGTCGACCACGACACGTTCGACGGCATCACGGAGGCGACCGAGGCCGGTCACCGGGCGGGAGTCAGCGTGCTGCCGGGGGTGGAGATCTCCTGCGAGCGTGACGGCCGCTCGGTCCACCTGCTGGGGTACGGGTGTGACATGCGCGACCCAGCCCTCCTCGCCGAGCTGGCGAGGTGCCGCGCCGGGCGTACGGGGCGGGTCCAGGCGATGCTCGACAAGCTCGCCGAGCTCGGGGTGCCGCTGACCGTGGACGAGGTGATGGAACAGGTCGGCGCTGCTCCTTCCGTGGGCAGGCCCCACTTCGCCGACGCGATGGTCGCGAAGGGCTACGTCAAGGACCGGACTGAGGCCTTCGAGAACTACCTCGCCGACGACAAGCCTGCCTACGTGCCCCGCTACGCCACCGAGGTGTCGGACGCGATCCGGTTGGTCCGGGGGGCAAAAGGTCTCGCGGTCCTGGCCCACCCCTGGGGCAGGGGCATGGATCAGACCCTCACCTCCGACGTGATCGCTGAGCTCGCAGAGGTCGGGCTGGAGGGGATCGAGGTCGACCATCCCGACCATGACGACCAGACCAGGTCATTGCTCAGTGCGCTGGGGGAGCGGTTGGGGCTGATCCGTACGGGCTCGTCGGACCACCATGGCGAGGGCAAACGCAACCACCTCCTCGGCGCCAACCACACCCGGCCCACCGCCTACCGCGAGATCCTGCGTCGACTGAAGGTTCGTGGTGGAGTGCTGCCGCACTGACGCGGTAGGGTCACACCATGCAGAGCGTGAGCTGGTGGCCGAGACACTGACGGCGCCCTGCACACCACTCGGAAGCGACCGTCCAGCACGGTCGCTTCGTCATGTCCGGCCGTGGTGGGCGAACAACAGGAGAAGCAATGACCAACCTTGAAGCCCCGACCGACACTGCCGGCGACGACCTCGCCCAGTCCACCTCCGACGCGTCCTTCGCACGGTCTCTCGCGCGCAGTAGGGAGATCGAAGCCCAGATCGCGGTCGACCCGTCAAGGTTCCGGATGCTCACCGGTGACCGACCGACCGGCAACCTCCACATCGGTCACTACTTCGGCTCGCTGCTGAACCGGCTGCGCATGCAGAACCTCGGCGTCGAGACGTTCATCATCGTCGCCGACTACCAGGTGATCACCGACCGCGACGGCGTCGGTCCTATCCGTGACCGGGTGCTGTCGCTGGTCACCGACTACCTCGCGATGGGCATTGACCCGGCCCGCACGACGATCTTCGCGCATTCGGCCATCCCGGGCCTCAACCAGCTGATGCTGCCCTTCCTGTCGCTGGTCACCGACGCCGAGTTGCGGCGCAACCCGACGGTCAAGTCTGAGCTGGAGCTGACCGGCGACCGGCCCATGTCAGCGCTGATGCTGACCTACCCCGTCCACCAGGCCGCCGACATCCTCTTTTGCAAGGCCAACCTCGTTCCCGTCGGCAAGGACCAACTGCCCCACATCGAGCAGACCCGCGTCGTCGCCCGGCGGTTCGACGAGCGGTACGGCCGGGTGAACCCAGACGAGCCAGTCTTCCCCGTGGCCGAGGCACTCCTGACCAACGCAGCGGTACTGCTCGGCATGGACGGCACGAAGATGAGCAAGTCCAAGGGCAACGTCATCGAGCTCGGCATGACGGCCGACGAGACGGCCAAGCTGATCAAGCGGGCAGTGACCGACTCCGATCGGCACATCACCTACGACCCGGTGAACCGGCCTGCGGTGTCGAACCTGCTGTCCATCGCCGGCCTCTGCCTTGACCGCGACCCGGTCGATCTCGCCGCTGAGCTGGGCGACGCTGGCGGCGGCGGCCTGAAGAAGCTCGTCACGGAGGCGCTCAACGAGCGGCTCGCCCCGCACCGCGCGAAGCGTGCGGAACTCGTCGCCGATCCCGGTCACGTGCTTGACGTGCTCCGCGCTGGCAACGCCCACGCCAACGCGGTGGCCGACGCCACCCTTGATGACGTCCGTACGGCCATGCAGATGGTCTACTGACCGGTCGGGGCCGCGATCGCGGTGAGGTAGGCGTCGACGAAGGCGTCGACGTTCTCCAGGAAGGGCAGGTGGGTCGCCTCGGGGATCACCACCGGCTCGGTGCCGAGCCGAGCCGCCATCTCGTTCTGGGTGGTCTGAGCCCAGGTGCCGTCGTGCTCTCCGTACATCACCACGACCGGCACTCTGGTCGCGGCCAGGTCGTCGACCACGTCAGCCGCTCCGAGCGCGTCAGCGATGTTCTGGACGGCAGCCGCATGCGAGCCAGCAACGAACCGGGAGCGCAGGAACGAGGCCATCGCCTCATGCATCTCCACGTTCTCGTGGGCGGTCTTGAGGTCCCACGCAGCCTCGAGGTCATGCTCGCCCAGCAAAGCCTGGAAGGCTGAGACCCGCTCCATCGTGATCGGGATCCGATCTGCCGATGCGCTGAACCCCGCGGGGCCAGAGCAGACCAGGGCCAGGCTGGTGAACCGCTTGGGCTTGCGGATCACCGCACGCTGGGCAACCAGCCCGCCAAAGGAGTGGGCGACCAGATGCACCGGCCCGGTGACGTGGCGGGCGACGGCGTCAACGTCTCGGGCCAGCGTCCTGAGGTCAAACGGCCCGTCCGAGGTGCTCGCATGTACCCCACGGGCGTCCAGTGCGTACGCGGCATAGCCTCGGGCGGCGAGCTCCGGCAGCAGGAAGATGAAGTCCTCCTTGGCGCCAGTGAAGCCATGCACGCACAGCACGGTGCCATGCCGTTCACCCTCAGGGATGGCAGCGAGCAGGCTCAGAGCCGTACCGTCGGGTCGGTCGAGAGTGAGTGTGGCGAGGGAGGAGAACAGGTCGAACACCCTCTCACCGTACCCAGAGCGAGACCGGTGGCCGCGACTCCCAGCCTCGGCCACGGGTGACCCCGCCACCACGAACGGGGGGCGTCGCATGAGAACAGGCCGCTCGGTGAACTAGTGTCGCCCGCATGAACTTTGAGAAGGTCGTCTTCGGGTTCTTCGTGGTGCTGGCCGCCACGCTGAACTTCGGATTCTGGATCGGTGACCTCGGTGACCCGCGCTTGCACAACGTCATCGAGTTGTACGCGGCCGTGGTGGTGAACCTCGTCGCCACGGTCCTGAAGTTCGGGGACCGTACCCAGATCGGCGCCATCCACCTCGCCACCAGCCTCGTCGCCGACATCCAGCTCCTCGCCGCGGCTCTGGTCTACGTGTGGGCCACCCAGGGCGGCCAGGAGATCACCGTCGACCACATGGCGACCGTGGTGTCACTGTCCGGTGGCGCCCTGTTCGCCAACGTCGTCTCCGTCGTGCTGCTGATCATCGAGACGATCGCCTTCCGTCGGCGCTGACCATGGCCGTCTCCCGTCGCGTCCTCCACGCGGCCCCCAGCAACATCGAGCGCGCCGCCGACCTTCGTCGGCGGCAGGTCGCCGTCCCCGTCGCGCCACGAATCGACGCGCTGTTCCTGGTGCTGCGCCGGATGCGGATGCCCGCGTTCGTCCTGATCACCCTGCTGGTCGTCGGAGTGATCGGGTTCCGGCTGATCCCTGGCGTCACCGACCAGGGAGCCGCCTACCACATGACCGTGTTCGAGGCGTTCTACTTCGTCTCCTACACGATGATGACGATCGGGTACGGCGAGTACCCGTTCGCGTTCACCACGAACCAACGGTTGTGGGGCTCCGTGGTGATCTACAGCTCGGTCGTGGGCTGGGCGTACGCCATCGGCACCTTCTTCTCGCTGATGCAGGACTCCTCGTTCAAAGGTGCCCTCGCCCGGCAGCGGTTCGCTCGACGGATCCGCGCGTTCCGGCACGAGTTCGTGATCATCGCCGGGTACGGGCACACAGGCCGAATCATCGCCCAGGCGTTGGACGAGCGCGGTCGACGGATCGTGGTGCTCGACCGGCGCCAGGAGCGGATCGATGTGCTGGAGAGCGACTCACTGATTGGTGACGTGCCTGGGCTCGCGGCGGACCCGGGCAGCGTGCAGACCCTCGGCCTGGCTGGGCTTGGCCATCCCGAGTGCCGCGCTGTCCTCGCCATGACCGAGGATGACCAGCAGAACCTCGCCATCGTGATGGCCGCGCGGCTGCTGCGTCCCCAGATTCGCGTCATCGCCCGCTGCGCCAACCGCGACGCCGCGCGGGAGATGGCCCTGTTCGACCCTGAGGGGATCATCAACCCCTTCGACCGGTACGGCGCCTACCTCGTGCTGGCGCTGCATCGTCCTGCGGTCTTCCAGCTCGTCACGTGGCTGCTCGCCGAAACCGGCGAGCCCCCCAAACGGCGTCCCAGCGGCCTGGCCGATGGCCCGTGGATCGTGCTGTCCGACGGCGAGTTCGGGTCGGAGTGCGCGTTTGACCTCCGTCGCGAAGGACTCGAGGTGCGCGTGATGCATCCGGATGACGCCACCCCCGACCTCACGGGCGTGGTCGGCTTCGTCTCGGGGTCGTCGTCGGACACCGTCAACCTCGCCGCCGCGGCGCAGGTACGGCGGACCAACCGTGACATCTTCCTCTGCGTGCGTCAGCAGGAGCACACCAACCGCGCCCTGATGACGGCCTTCGCGCCCGACTCGAGCTTCTTCCCGTACGAGATCGTCACCCAGGAGTGCCTCGCCCGGATGGTCAGCCCCGGTTACTGGGCTTTCATCGACTACGTGATGAAGGCAGATGACGAGTGGGCCGACTCGGTGATGCGCACGATCACCAAGAAGGTAGGCCGGTCGTCGCCCGACCACCAGATGATCACCATCGGTGACCGCGACGCCCCTGCCGTACGGCGCTGGCTCGGCAGCCGCGAGCTCACCCTGGGTGAGCTGCTGCGCGACCCGGCTGACCGTGACCAGCACCTGCCCGTCGTGGGCGTCGAGATGCTCCGGCACGGCGAGCGGACCATCCTGCCCGCGCTCGACACCAAGCTCGCGGTGGGCGACAAGATCGTGCTGGTGGCCAGCCCGCAGGGCCTCACGGCACTCGGCGAGGCGTTGTACGACGACTCGACCCTGCAGTACCTGGTCACCGGGCGTGACGTGCCCACCTCGCTGATGTGGCGCCTGGCCACCAACCGGATCCTGGTCGGCGACCGCCGCGACAAGGGCGGGGAGCTCTAGGCGGCGCTGCCTACTCGGTCGCGCCGGAGCGCCGCAGCACTTCGGACAGCCGCTCGGCCGCCGCCATCACAGCCGCGGCGTGCAGACGCCCGGGCTGACGGGAGAGGCGCTCGATCGGGCCGGACACGCTGACCGCGGCGATCACCTTGCCGCTCGGGGAGCGGACGGGCGCTGACACCGACGCCACGCCCGGCTCACGTTCGGCGACGGACTGCGCCCAGCCACGGCGCCGTACAGTCGCCAAGGCGACGGCTGAGAAGTTGGCGTGCAGCAGGCCCTTGGCGATCCGTTCCGGCTCGTCCCAGGCGAGGAGCACCTGGGCTGCAGAGCCGGCGTTCATCGTCAGCTGGGAGCCGATCGGCACAGTGTCGCGCAGGCCAGAGGGACGCTCGGCCGCCGCCGCGCAGACACGCGCATCTCCTTGGCGGCGGAAGAGCTGAGCCGACTCGCCAGTGATGTCGCGCAGGCGTGCCAGGATGGGGCCAGCCGTGGCCAGCAGCCGATCCTCGCCAGCCGCGGACGCCAGTTCGGTCAGCCGGGGGCCCAGAACGAAGCGACCATGCAGGTCGCGGGCGACCAGACGATGGTGCTCCAGCGCCACTGCCAGGCGGTGAGCCGTGGGGCGCGCCAGTCCGGTGGCGGTGACCAGCCCGGCCAGGGTGGTCGGGCCGCTCTCGAGGGCGCTGAGTACGAGCGCTGCCTTATCGAGGACGCCTACGCCGCTCGTCGAGTCCTTGTCCATATTGTGATACTAACGTCTCAACAGATGGGCGTCCAGTGGCTATCCTTCCCGCATGGGCAGAACGCTGAGCGAGAAGGTCTGGGACGACCACGTCGTCCGAGCTGGTGACGGCACTCCGGACCTGTTGTACATCGACCTCCACCTCGTTCATGAGGTGACCTCCCCGCAGGCGTTCGACGGCCTCAGGCTGGCCGGTCGGCCGGTGCGTCGGCCCGACCTGACGCTGCTCACCGAGGACCACAACACCCCCACACTGAACATCACCGCTCCGATCGCCGACCCCGTGTCGCGGCTGCAGGTCGACACGCTGCGGGCCAACGCCAAAGAGTTCGGGCTGCGGATCCACTCGCTGGGTGACCGCGACCAGGGTGTCGTGCACATCATCGGCCCGCAGTTAGGCATCACCCAGCCCGGCATGACGATCGTCTGTGGCGACTCCCACACTGCCACCCACGGCGCCTTCGGCGCGCTGGCATTCGGCATCGGCACGTCCGAGGTCGAGCACGTGCTCGCCACCCAGACCCTGCCGCAAGCCAAGCCGAAGACCATGGCCGTCACCATCACCGGCGACCTGCCCGAGGGCGTGACCGCCAAGGATGTCGTGCTCGCCCTGATCGCCAAGGTCGGTACCGGCGGCGGCGCTGGCTACGTGGTCGAGTACCGCGGTGACACCATCGAGAAGCTCTCGATGGAGGGTCGCATGACGATCTGCAACATGTCGATCGAGTGGGGCGCCCGCGCTGGGCTCGTCGCCCCAGACCAGACCACCTTCGACTACCTCAAGGGCCGCCCGCACGCCCCGGCCGAGGGCGAGGACTGGGACGCCGCTGAGGCCTATTGGCGCACGCTGTTCACCGATCCAGACGCCACGTTTGACCGCGAGGTATTCCTCGACGCCACCCAGCTCACCCCGTTCGTCACCTGGGGCACCAACCCCGGCCAGGGCGTCGGGCTCGGCGACACCGTGCCGAACCCTGCCGACTTCGACGACCCGGTCGAGAAGGCCGCAGCGGAGCGTGCGCTGGAGTACATGGCCCTCGAGGCCGGTACGAAGATGCGCGACGTCAAGGTCGATACCGTCTTCCTCGGCTCCTGCACCAACGGCCGGATCGAGGACCTGCGGCTGGCCGCATCGGTGCTCAAGGGCCGCAAGGTAGCCGATGGGGTGCGGATGCTCGTCGTACCCGGCTCAGCTCGGGTGCGCCTCGAGGCGATGGTCGAGGGCCTCGACACCGTGTTCAAGGAGGCTGGCGCCGAGTGGCGTGAGGCCGGCTGCTCGATGTGCTTGGGCATGAACCCCGACACGTTGAAGCCGGGGGAGCGCAGCGCCTCGACCTCGAACCGCAACTTCGAAGGCCGGCAGGGCAAGGGCGGCCGTACGCACCTGGTCTCCCCAGCCGTCGCCGCAGCCACCGCCGTCACCGGCCACCTGGCTGCTCCGGCAGACCTGTGATCCCCGACCTGACTTCTCGAAGGACGCACTGACATGGAACCGTTCACCAGCCACGCCGGGATCCCCGTACCCCTGCGGCGCAGCAACGTCGACACCGACCAGATCATCCCCGCCGTCTACCTCAAGCGGATCACCCGTACCGGCTTCGAGGACGGACTGTTCTCCGCCTGGCGCGACGATCCCAGCTTCGTGCTGAACCAGTCGCCGTACGACCAGGGCACCATCCTCATCGCTGGCCCTGACTTCGGTACGGGCTCCTCGCGCGAGCATGCCGTCTGGGCCCTGCAGAACTACGGCTTCAAGGTCGTCATCGGCAGCCGCTTCGGCGACATCTTCCGGAGCAACTCCGGCAAGGCTGGCCTGGTGGTCGCGACCGTACCGCAGGCGGTGGTCGAGGAGCTGTGGGCGTTCGCCGAGCAGAACCCGGGCGATCCCATCGAGGTCTGCCTCGAGGACCGGAAGATCTCGACCAAGGCAGCTGAGTACGACTTCGCGATCGACGACTACACGCGCCACCGCCTGCTCAATGGCCTCGACGACATCGCCGTCACACTGCAGAACGAAGCAGACATCACCCGCTATGAGCAGTCGAGGCCCGCGCTCAAGCCGGCCACGTTGCCCGTACGGACGGCGGGCTGAAACCTGTTGAACCCTTCACTCACAAGGAGTGAAGGAGTATTCTCACCCGTGCCACCCCCGTGCGCATGCAGTATCGCCGTCAGTGATGGGGAGAATGGGTGTGAACAAGGTCGAGCTTGTCGAACTTCTGGCCACACGGCTGGGCACCAACCGGATTGAGGCCAACCGCGTGCTGAACGCGGTGACGGACACGATCATCGAGCAGACAGCCGCGACCGGGAAGGTGTCCATCACCGGGTTCGGCGTCTTCGAGCGGGTCCACCGTGAGGCACGCACCGTACGGAACCCGAAGACGGGTGCGAAGAAGCCGGTCGAGGCCATGGACTACGTACGGTTCCGCCCGGGCAGCATGCTCAAGCGGGTGGTGTCGGGGGATGGATCGTAGGGGGTTTCGGCGACGCTGGTCTGGGCCTGCGCCGGTCAGAGCCGCGCGTGGCTGACCCTCCCGTCCTCGCCGCACGTCGCCGTGAGTCGTTGCCCTGCATGCAGGGTGAGCAGCGTCGCGTCCAGCGCCGTCTGCGGCAGGAACCAGCGTCTGCCCTGCGTGTCGACCACATGCCAACCGTCCTCGGCCGCCTGGCCATTTGACACGACCGTGACAGCGATCTGGTCTCCCTCGTCGGGGCTGGTGGTCATGGCTCCATCGTCGCATCCGGTCCGCTACAGTCACCACGACTGCGACAACCAGGTCTCTTCGGGAGGGTCATGACCACTCATACGGGTCTCGCATTGCCGCGAATCCCCTCCAACGAGACCGCGGAGCCCGTCTACCGGGGTCTGGCGAAGGTGGTCCGGGTGATCATGCCGCTGCTGGGCACGAGCCAGTGGCAAGGCTTCGAGAACCTGCCTCAGCAGGGTGGCATCATCTGCGTCGGCAACCACATCTCCCACTTCGACCCGCTGGTGTTCGGGCTCAGCATGATCCAGAACGGTCGGTGGCCCAGGTACCTCGGCAAAGTACAGATCTTCCGGTCACCCTGGCTCGGCCCACTGGCTCGGGCGTGCGGCCAGATCCCGGTCGACCGCGGTTCCGTACGGGCTGCCGACTCGCTCAAAGCGGCAGAGGTCGCGATCGCCAAGGGCAAGGCCGTCACCCTGTACCCCGAGGGGACGCTGACCGGTGACCCGGACGGCTGGCCGATGTCTGCCCGGACAGGGGTGGCGCGGCTCGCGCTCGACACCCGCGCGCCGGTGATCCCGTTCGGGCAGTGGGGCGCCCAGGACCTGATGCCCGATGGCAAGAAGGGCTTCCCGCTCGTGCTCGGGCGCCGGAAGAAGTTCCGGGTGATCTGCGGGGAGCCGGTGGACCTGTCGGACCTGTACCACCTGCCCGTCACGCGCGAGGTGCTCGAGTTGGCGACCACTCGCGTCATGGATGCGATCACGGCCCTGGTCGAGGAACTGCGCGGCGAGAGGGCCCCGGCTGATCGGTGGAGCTTCCGGACGAAGCGACGCGAACCGGTGGTCCGGACACTGCGCACTAAGGTGTCAGGCGAGAGCGACGACCTCGTCGCCGACGCCGACCAAGGAGCCTGATGACCCCACGCACCCGCCTGCTGCTGGTCTTCGGGGGTGACTCGTCGGAGCACGAGATCTCCTGCCTGACGGCGAGGGGAGTGCTCCAGGCCGTCGATCCTGACCGGTACGACGTGACCTGTGTCGGCATCGCGCGGGGTGGGCGCTGGGTACGGGTCGACCATGAGGTCGTGGCGGCCTACGCGATCCGCGATGGCAAGCTGCCGAGTGTCGAAGCTGACCTGCAGGAGGCCGTTCTGGTCCGGCACCGCGGGTCGGTGTGTGTCGCTGGCCGGGATGGGGACCAGCTCGTTGACCTGACCCCGGTCGATGTCGCCTTCGCACTGCTGCACGGGCCATTCGGCGAGGACGGCACCATCCAGGGGCTGTTCGAGATGTACGGGCTGCGCTACGTCGGCGCTGGCGTGCTGGCCAGCGCGGTCTGCCAGGACAAGGTCGCGATGAAGCAGCAGCTCGTCGCGACGGGACTGCCCGTCGGCCCGTACGTCACCGTCTCCGACCTCGACTGGCGTAGCGATCCCGAGGGCTGCCTCGACCGCATCGACACGCTCGTCTACCCCGTCTTCGTGAAGCCTGCTCGGGGCGGATCGTCGATCGGGATCAGCCGGGTGGTTGATCGTACCGGCCTGTCGGCTGCCATCGAGGTTGCTCGCGAGCACGACCCGAAGGTGATCGTCGAGCAGGGTTTCGTCGGGATGCGCGAAATCGAGTGCGCGGTGCTGGGTGCTCCGCACGGTGAGCCTGCAACGTCGCTGCCCGGTGAGATCGTCGTGCACACCGACGACAAGTTCTACGACTTCTCCCTCAAATACCTGCCCGACCAGCCGGTCGAGGTGGTCGCGCCCGCACTGCTGGACGAGGCTGTGGCCGAGCGAGTCCGGGTCGTGGCGCGGGAAGCGTTCCTGGGCCTTGGACTGGAGGGGCTGGCTCGCGTCGACACGTTCGTTCTGCCAGACGGCGAGGTGGTCGTCAACGAGGTCAACACGATGCCTGGCTTCACGCCCACCTCCGGCTACCCGCTGATGTGGCAGGCGAGCGGACTCGACTATCCCACGCTCGTGTCGAGGCTGGTGGAGCTGGCATTGGCCCGGCCGGTGGGGCTGCGCTGATGAGCTCCCTTCGCAAACAGCGCGCAGCGGCCTGGTCAGGCGCGGCGGCGGCTGAGGCGTACGAACGGCTCCGCCCGGGCTATCCGGCCGAAGCGGTCGAATGGCTGCTGCCAGACGATGCCGTACGGGTGCTCGACCTGGGCGCCGGAACAGGCAAGCTGACCCGTTCGCTGCTCGAGGGTGAGCGTGAGGTTGTCGCGGTTGATCCCTCCGCCGAGATGCTCCAGGTGCTCGCGGCCGCTGTGCCTGGTGTCGCGACGCAGGTGGGGACAGGGGAGTCGATCCCGCTGCCGGCCGGGTCGGTCGACGCCGTGCTGTGCGCCCAAGCCTGGCACTGGGTCGACGCTGAGGCGGGCTGCGCTGAGATCGCGCGGGTGCTCCGGCCGGGTGGCAGCTTCGGGCTCGTGTGGAACGCTGACGACGTCCGGGTGGGCTGGGTCGAGGAGCTGCAGGCTCTCAAGCACGGTGCCCGGGGTGCGTCGACGGGACAGGGAGCTGGCGGAGAGGTGCTGACCGGCGAGCTGGGCATCAGCGATGCCTTCCTGGAGCCGGAAGAAGCAGAGTTCGAGTGGAGTGTGCCGTACGCCCCTGACGACCTGGTCGATCTGGTGGCCACCCGCAGCTACATCCTGACCGCGCCGCCAGACGAGCGGGACCGGCTGGTGGCGGAGGTCCGTGACCTGCTCACCAACCATCCGCAGACGGCGGGCCGCGCGATGATCGACCTGCCGATGGTGACAACGTGTGTACGAACCACTGTCCGGAGTTGACTGACCCGAAACCGGTAACGTGATGGCCATGCCACCCAGCAACGAGACCGTCGCGTCTGTGGGCGAGTTCGGCCTGATCAGCCGGATCACCGCCGGGTTGACCCAGGGACCGAACGTGAGCGTGGGCCCTGGCGATGACGGGGCCGTGTTTCTGGTCAACGGCTCCGCCGTCACAAGTGTCGACGTGCTCGTCGAGGGTGTCCACTTCCGCCGCGACTGGGTCCCGGCTGAACGGCTGGGCCGTCGCGCCGTCGCCGTCTCGTGCGCTGATCTGGAGGCCATGGGTGCCGACCAGGTGGCCGTGTTGGTGGGCCTTTCCGTACCCGCTGAGTGTGAGGCTGGGTGGGTAGCCGAGTTGGCGGCCGGGATCAGGGCTGAGTGTGAGGCTGCGGGCGCGTCGCTGATCGGCGGTGACATCACCCGGTCCCGTGACATCACGATCGCGATGACCGTGGTCGGTGAGCTGCGCGGCCGGTCACCCGTCCTCAGGTCGGGCGCAACGCCAGGAGACGTGGTTGCCGTACGTGGCCGACTGGGCTGGGCCGCCGGTGGGCTCCAGGTGCTCAAGCGCGGCTTCCGATCCCCGCGTGCGCTGGTGGAGGCCTACCAGTGCCCGACGGTGCCGTACGGGGCTGGCGCCGACGCGGCGGTGGCAGGCGCGACGGCGATGATCGACGTCTCCGACGGTCTGTTGGCCGACCTGGGGCACATCGCCGCGGCTTCCGAGGTGGCGATCGACCTCGACTCGGGCCGCTTCGAGCTGCCCGACCCGATCAAGGCCGTCGCCGCGGCCACGGGCGGTGACCCGCTCACGTACGTGCTGACCGGCGGCGAGGACCATGCCCTGGCCGCCGCCTTCCCGTTCGGCACGGTGCCCCCCGAATGGCTGGTGGTGGGCACGGTCAGTGAGGGTGACGGCGTGACGGTCGACGGCAAGGAGTGGAGCGGCGACAAGGGATGGGACCACTTTCCGCGCTGATCGCTCCGCGACGATGCGGCCAGCTCCGCTCGAAACGACCTCAGGGAGGATGACGTGACGCAGGAGCGACCCGCGCCCCATTCGGATCGGCTGTCCATGGTCGATCTGCCACGCACGACGCGAAGCCATCCGCGCGGGCTGTCGATGTTCGACCTGTCCGGGAAGGTGGCGCTGGTCACCGGGTCGAGTCGAGGGATCGGTCTGGGGTTGGCAGCTGGACTGGCGGCCGCCGGGGCGCATGTGGTCGTCCACGGCCGGGACCACGACCGGGTCGCCGAGGTAGGCGACCGCCTCGCGGCGACTGGCGGCTCCTCCTCGGCGGCTGCGTTCGACCTCACCGACGCAGCCGAGGTGACCAGGGGGATCGCGGCCCTCACTGAGGAGTCTGGCTGCCCGGACATCCTCGTCAACGGCCAGATCATCCACGGCGACGGCGGGATGTCTGCCGTCGTCTGATTGGTCGACGTCGGCTCCGCCGCGCTGAGGGAATCGAACGGCGTGGGTCCGTGACCATGTCGGTCGTGTCCCGTACGGTTCTGGTATGGCGACCCGTGCACCTTCCCCGGCACGGCCGCGAAGCAGCGCCCCCGCGAAGGGTGCCTCCTCGCGCACGACCGGGACCCGAAAGACGACCACCACCCGTAGGCCTGCGCCCAGGAACCGGGGACTGTTCCCAACGCTCGGGCGCGGTCTCGCGGCGATCTGGCGCGGAGCGGCCAGGGGTCTCGGTGGCCTCGTGCGCGGTGTCGGCCACGGTGCTCGCGACATCGACCCGAAGGTGCGTCGCGACGGCGCAGGGCTGCTGTTCGTCGCCCTCGCGATCGTCGTCGTCGCGGTGTTCTGGTTCCAGGTGCCTGGCCCGGTCGGGGAACACCTGCGCGAGTGGATCCAGACCGTGGTCGGGTACTACGCGTCGTACGCCACTCCTGTCCTGCTGGGCGTGATGGCTTGGCGGACGCTGCGTCACCCTGACAAGAACGGCCCGTGGGGACGGCAGGCGGTGGGCTGGTCGTCGATCCTGCTCGGCGTGCTCGGCATCTTGTCGATCGCCAACGGGCTGCCCCGGCCGAACGACATGGTCAAGGTGCGCGCCTCAGGCGGCATTGTGGGGTTCCTGTCCTCGTCATTCCTGGCTGACCTGCTGACCGCCTGGGTCGCCGTCCCGCTGCTGGTGCTGCTCACCTGCTTCGGCCTGCTCGTCGTGATTGGTCGCCCGATCGCCGACCTGGTCGACGGCGCCAAGGGCCTGATCGGGCGGATCCCGCTCCCTGAGCCCAAGCCCGAGCTTGAGCTCGGTGTCGATGAGGCGTACGACACCCCGCTGGTCGCCGATCCGAACGAGACGTATGACGAGCCGGAGCCGTCCTCCGCGCAGCCCGAGCATGACCCGATCGCGGTCGCCCAGGCTCAGGTGACGACCCCCCGTGCTGAGGCGTTGGCCGTACCTGACAAGCCGGTGCAGGACGCGCTGCCGGCGCCGATCCACTCCGACGGGCCGTTGCGCGGTGCTCAGGAGCCGCTCGGCGGAGACATCGCCTACGTGCTGCCTGACCCGGCTGTGCTCAAGCCCGGTTCCGTACCGAAGGCGCGGTCACAGGCGTCCGATCTGATCGTGGGAAGCCTCAGCGAGGTGCTTCGACAGTTCGAGATCGACGCCACGGTCACCGGCTACACGCGTGGCCCGACAGTGACGCGGTACGAGGTCGAGCTCGGCCAGGCGGTCAAGGTCGAGAAGGTCACCGCGCTGAGCAAGAACATCGCGTACGCCGTGGCCAGCCCTGATGTTCGCATCCTGTCGCCCATCCCGGGCAAGTCGGCGATCGGCATCGAGATCCCGAACAAGGACAAGGAGGTCGTCTCGCTCGGCGACGTGCTGCGCTCCAACGCCGCACGCAACGACCACCACCCGATGACCGTGGGCCTGGGCAAGGACGTCGAAGGTGGGTTCGTCGTCACGAACCTCGCCAAAATGCCCCACCTCCTCGTTGCCGGTGCGACCGGATCAGGCAAGTCGAGCTTCGTGAACTCGATGATCACGTCGATCATGATGCGCTCGACCCCCGACGAGGTGCGCATGCTGCTCGTCGACCCGAAGCGCGTCGAGCTGAACCACTACGAGGGCATCCCGCACCTGGTCACGCCGATCATCACCAGCCCGAAGAAGGCTGCCGAGGCGCTGCAGTGGGTCGTGCGCGAGATGGACATGCGCTACGACGACCTGGCCGCCTTCGGCTTCCGCCACGTCGACGACTTCAACAAGTCGGTCAGGGCCGGCACCCTGAAGCCGCTGCCAGGGTCAGAGCGCGTGATGGCGCCGTACCCGTACCTGCTCGTGATCGTCGACGAGCTCGCCGACCTGATGATGGTGGCGCCGCGCGACGTCGAGGACTCGATCGTGCGGATCACCCAGCTCGCGCGTGCCGCGGGCATCCACTTGGTGCTGGCGACGCAGCGGCCGTCGACCGATGTGGTGACCGGCCTGATCAAGGCCAACGTGCCGTCGCGGCTCGCGTTCGCGACGTCGTCGATGACCGACTCCCGGGTCATCCTCGACCAGCCTGGCGCCGAGAAGCTGGTCGGTCAGGGCGACGGTCTGTTCCTGCCGATGGGTGCGGGCAAGCCGATTCGCGTTCAGGGTTCCTGGGTCACCGAGCATGAGATCCGGCAGGTCGTGAAGCACGTCAGCGGGCAGCTGCAGCCGCAGTACAAGCCCGAGGTGACCGCCGCGGCCGAGAGCTCGACGAAGGTGGCCGAGGACATCGGCGACGACCTCGACCTCGTGCTGGAAGCGGCCACCCTGGTGGTCAACCTGCAGCTCGGCTCGACCTCGATGCTGCAGCGCAAGCTGCGGGTCGGGTTCGCCAAGGCTGGTCGCCTGATGGACATCCTCGAGACTCGCGGCGTGGTCGGTCCTTCGGAGGGCTCGAAGCCCCGCGAGGTGCTGGTCAAGCCCGACGATCTCGACGAGTGCCTGATGGCGTTGCAGGCTGGCTGATGGGCTCGTCCGGGTCAGCTGACCGGGTGGACGGCTCGCCGTGGACGGAGCCGACCACCCCGTACTGGCAGCGTCTCGTGCCGCTTGCTGACTGGCAGGGCAGCATCACACCGCCGTACCGGTACACCTACCCGGTGGTCGTTGACCGGCAGATCCTGGGCCTGCCGATCCGAGCGCTGCCTGATCGGCCCGGGCGGGCTGTGGCGTCCTTCATCGCCAACCAGGCCTCCCTCGACGTCGTCGACGCGCTGGCCAGCCGAATGGGCGAGCTCGTCCGCCCGCTCGCGTCAGACATCGTCGTCGGCCTGCCGACGCTGGGGATGGGCTTCTGCCCAGGGGTCGTGCGAGGCCTCGGCCAGAGCCGCTGGGTGCCGATGGGCTACTCGCGGAAGTACTGGTACGACGAGGCGCTCGCCACCCACGTGTCGTCGCTGACCACGCTGGCCTCGAAGACGGTCTATCTCGACCCGAACCAGCTCGACCTCGTTGTCGGTCGGCGCGTGCTGATCGTGGATGACGTGGTCAGCACCGCCCGCACGCTCGTGGCCGTCTGGGACTTCCTCTCCGCCCTCGGCGCCGAGGTGGTCGGGGGAGTGGTCGCCATGCGGCAGACCCACCGCTGGGCCGAGGCGTTGGGGCCGGAGCGGTCGCAGCGGGTGTACGGAGTCTTCGACACCCCTGGCCTCGAGCTCCGCGATGACGGCTGGTGGCCCGTGTGACGGAGCCCGCGAGGCGCGACACGGCTCGGGCGCTGCTCTTCGACGAGGAGGGCAGGCTCGTGCTGATCAGACGGACTCGGCCGGGCTGGTCTCCGTACCTCGTGACTCCGGGGGGAGCGATCGAGCCGGGCGAGGACTCGGTTCAGGCAGTCGAACGGGAGTGCGCCGAGGAGGTGGGAGCC
>Ga0116180_1001162_pt1 | contig 22836 bp, 21 predicted proteins | sample AD_UKC073_MetaG_FD_89804 | JGI IMG/M metagenome (GOLD analysis project Ga0116180, IMG submission 89804) | Active sludge microbial communities of municipal wastewater-treating anaerobic digesters from USA - AD_UKC073_MetaG | ecosystem: Engineered > Bioreactor > Anaerobic > Digestate | place: USA...
CCCACCCCGGGACCGGGACCCACACCAGTGCCCGACAACGGCACTGACACACCGCTCCCCCACACCGGAAACGACAGCACCGGCCTGATCGGCTGGTCGCTCGGACTGGTCTCCCTGGGCATGCTCCTTCTGGCAGCCACTCGCCGCCGCAAGGACGAGGACACCAGCACCACCCGATAACAGGGAGCACACAAGGCCAGGGGGTCCTCGGAAACGAGGGCCCCCTGACCCATTCCCGGGCAGCAAGCGAAAGCCACGGTATGCCGGTCAAGGAGGCAGTTCCCGGGAGTCACGGCAGTCACGGCATACGGGAAAGGCGGGAAGCGCGCGGTGCGCTTCCCGCCCTTTCGTGGCGTCGGATCGAGTTGGGGTCAGCCGGTCAGCGGCTCGGCCGGGTTGAAGGTCGGGACCGACACGGCCCGACTGCGCACCCGGGATGCGATGCGACTCAACCCCACCGGAGTCACGCCGAGGTAGCGAGCGATGTCCTTCTGCGGCACGACGCCGATGAGATCGTCGTGGTCGTCGAGGAACTGGCGGTAGCGCTCCTCCGGGGTGAGCGTCAGCAGCTCCCGCTCGCGCTGCTCCTTGGCGAGGGTGTGCAGGATCATCGCGTTGTAGACGGCGAGCGCCCATTGGGAGTGTCGCGTCATGAGGCGTTCCATGATGCGGAAGTCCAGGCGTTCCAGCTCAGTCATCTCCAAGGCCGTGGCCCGGCTGTTGGTGACACCGACGCCGGCCGTCCCGCGCAGCTTGGTGATGCCGTGCGGCAGGTTGGACAGGCGGCGCACCCCGGCCGGCACGATCGCCGACACACTGGCCAGCATGTCCGGCGGCCGACAGAAGGCCAGCAGGCACTCCCGTCCCTTCTGGTCGGCAAACCCCACGCGGATCGAGCCGCGGCGCACGACATAGATATAGGGATGTTCGACCCCGGCTTCGAAGAGCACTTCGCCGGGACGAAGCCGCACGAGGCGGATGGTGCTTGCGAACGAGTCCCACTCCGGCAGCGGACCACCGGCGAACATCTCCAGGAATGCTCGAGCGACGCTCTGGGTCGGTGTTCCGAGACCTGCGCCGAGGGAACGGGCCGGGCTGGGCGATGGCGTGGCTATCCCGCCGAGTGACTTCACGTTGACTCCTTGTGCTTCACACTTCGAGCACCGGCCGTCACTCCCAGCGACGCTGGACCCCCGAGTGTCGACGTGCTCCCGCAAGGTGGTCCCCACCACCGGCCTGCGGATCCGGGTGGTGATGCGGACCATCCGATTCCTTTGGCTGGAGCACAGACAATCCGACTGCTAAACCCCAATCAACAGGTCATGGCCACCTGACAGCCGAGATCATCTGGTCTTGATGAGAGCAACTCCTCAACTTGAGGAGTGAGACGGGCCTCCCCCAACGGGCGCAACCGGATCCGGCTGCGTATGATGCGTGAAGCCTTCGTCGCCCCCGCGAAGACACTCACTTTCCTTGGCACGGACGATGCCGCACGGCATACCCGGGTCAGGTCTTCGCTGGGCAAGGGGCGGGGGAAACCACAGGGTCAGTTGAGTCAACGAAGGGGGGTCGGCGGATGCGCGCGCCAGAGGCATCCCGGCCCCGTTTTCCCCGCGCGCGGTTGGTCGAGCGTCTGGACCGGGTGCGGCCCGGCTCGGTGGTCCTCATCACCGCTCCCTCTGGCTACGGGAAGACCGACCTCCTGCTGGCCTGGTCGCGGGCCAGTCAGGTGCCGGCCATCCGGCTGACCCTGCGGCCCCACCATGACGCGCCGGGGGCGTTCGTCGCAGCCCTCGCCGATGCGCTGGCCCCCGTCGGGGCGGAGCCCACGATCGGGCAGCCACTCTCGCAGTCCCACGCGTCCGCTGTGGATGCCTCCGCTGCGGTCGCCGGCCTGCTCGATCAGCTCGCTCGGCGCCGCCTGTTGCTGCTGCTCGATGACGTCCACCGGCTCACCTCTCCCGAGGCGCTGGCCGACCTCGACGCCCTGGTCGCCGGACTGCCGCGCAGTTGTGTGCTGGCCCTGGCCGGGCGTCGGCGGCTGCCGCTCGCCACCGCCAAGCGGGCCATGGAGGGGTCGCTGCTCGTCGTCGAGGCCGATCAGTTGCTGCTCACGGTCGACACCGTCGGCGCGGTCGCCGGGTTATCGCGATCGCAGGTCGACCGGGCCTTGGAGCTCACCGGCGGTTGGCCGGCTGGTTTCGGCATGCTCACGGTGAACGGCGCGGACGCCCAGCACGGCCCCGATGGCGCGAGCCCTGACGGGGCGGGTCTCGACGCCGCGGGTTTCGACGCCGCGGGTCTCGTCGCCGAAGGACTCGTCGAAGCGGCCATCCACGAGGCCTTGCTGGTCGACCTCGACCCGCTCGTGCGCGCCTTCCTGCGCGATGCTGCGGTCCTCGGGTCGGCCGACGTCGAAGTCCTCGACCACGCTCGGCAGGCCAACGACGCGCGCAAGCTCGTCGAGCAGCTGCGCGCCCAGCCGTTGCCGATGGTGTCGATCACTGGGCGCGATCTTCCCATGGTCCGCGTCACCGGCTTGCTCCGCGCATCGCTGCGACGCGAGGCCGAGCGTGAGGATCGACAGCGGGTGCGTGACATGCTCAAACTCGCCGCCGCCGTATGGGAGATGCGCCAGGACGTCCTCCCCGCCCATGACGCCCTCACCCGACTTGGCGACAAGGCCGCACTGGTCGCTTTCCTCACTCGGGTCGGGCCGTTCGTCATCCTCGAGGGGCGCATCGCCCTGGTTGCCGGGTGGCTGAAGGCCTTCGGCGGCGAGGACGTCAACACCTTCTCGGAGCTGCCGTTCCTGCACTCGATGGTCGAAGGGGTGAGCGGCAATTTCGACCTTACGCAGCGCTGGTTGAAGCTGCTGGACAACCACCAGGTCAGCGACATCATCCAGGCGCAGCTCAAGCCCGAGCTCAACCCCAACACCGTCGCCCGCCAGGCGCTCAACTTCACCACGGTGGGCGACGAGGTCGAGCAGGCGTCGACGTCGACGAGTTGGTGGGCCATCGTGTCGCAGTTGACTCTGTCCACTGCCGCCTTCAGCCGCGGCGACGTCGAGATGGCGCGCGGCATCCTCCAACTGCTTGAACCCTTCACCCGTGATGTGCACCTGGCCGACTCGTGGCGCTTCGCCCTCCTTGCGCTCGTGCAGGCGCGCGCCGGCCGCCACGACCAGGCCCGCGCTCAACTGGTGCGGTGGCAGACGCTGATCGACGAGTACGGCCTGCGCGCGCAGCCCACCACCGTGGGTCTGGACTGCGCATGGGCCGTGTATGCCGTGCACGACGGCGACCGCGAGGCCGCCATGCGTCACTATGCCGACGCGATGGTCAAACTACGCCGGTTGGCGCCCGGCATTGCGCTGCACCTCATCGGGGTGGCGGCGCCGTTGGCGTTGGCCATGGAGTTTGTCCACATCCCGGCAGCGCGGGAGATCACGACGCTGTTGCTGGGGCTCCCGGTGACTGCACCCGAGGCGCCGGCGCTCGTCCCCGAGTTGCAGGAGCTCGCCGCGCGACTGGATCGGGTCGATCTGACTCTGGACGCCGCGGGCCTGTCGCCCGCGGAGGCCAAGGTCTTGGCCCAGCTCGCCACCCACCTGCCGGTGCCGAAGATCGCCGAGGAACTGTTCCTGTCACCGGCGACCGTGCGCACCCACGCCTCCAACATCTACCGCAAGCTCGGCGTGCACTCGCGCAGCGAGGCCGTCGACGCCGCCCGCGCGCGGGGACTGCTCAGCTAAGGCAGACCGGCAGACTCGTTTCGCACCCGCGTCGCGATCCGGCTCAAACCCACTGGGGTCACGCCGAGGTAACCCGCGATATCCTTCTGCGGGACCACTCCGATGAGGTCGTCGTGGTCTTCAAGGAATTGTCGATAACGCTCCTCGGGAGTCATCGTCAATAACTCACGCTCGCGCCGTTCCTTGACCAGGGCATGCAGCACCACGGCGTTGTAGACGGCGATGGACCAAGACGCGTGCCGGCCCATGAGTCGTTCCATGACGCGAAAGTCCAGGCGTTCCAACTCGGTCGCTTCCAGGGCGCTGGCCCTGGTGGCGGTGCGTCCCACGCCGATGGTGGCGCGCATCTTGGTGATGCCGGTCGGCGGCTCCGCCAAACGCCGTAGCCCGGGCGGCACGATCGCCGACACACTGGCCAATAGATCCGGGGGCCGGCAGAAGGCCAACAGGCACTCACGGCCACGTCCGTCGGTGAAGCCCACCCGCACCGAACCCCGCCGCACGAGGTAGATATAGGGGTGTTCCTCCCCCACGTCATAGAGCACCTCTTGCGGGCGCAGCCGCATGATCCGGATCGACCGAGCGAACGAATCCCATTCCGGCAGAGCGGCACCCGCGAAGAACTCCAAGAACGGGCGGGCCAACGACGTCGTTGGCTGACCCGGTGTCGGAACGGTCCCCCGCAGGATCGCCGACGAGTCGAACGGCACCCCATCCAGCGTTCTCACAGCGTGCTCCTCATGTCTTAAACCCCCGCGCAGACGTCAGCAGTCGGCCCCAGTTCCCCCCGGGTCCGATCTGTCCAACTGCCATGCTCTCCCCCATGCGGCCGGCATACAAGCAGCCCTTAACTCAAGCTAAGTGAGTCGAACTCAGGTCATGTCCGCTCGGTTTGCACCCAGATCAGCGCTCATTGATTCAGATCATTCGACGATGATGGACATCATTGACGATAGTAAGCAAACGGTCAGGTTTGAGTAAATCTCCCACCGAATTGTTCCGGATCATTTCCTAGTTTGACAACCCACTACTGCGCAAGTCCAACAAAAACGACAATTGCCGCAGCGGCATGGTGCCGCTTCCGCTGTGCGGGGGTACCGAAAGGGACGCACATGTTACGTCACACCTGGGGTGGTCGGGCCACGGCGGCGTTGGCCGTCGTGCTGATGTCTGCGGTCGGGGGAGTCGTCGGCGCGGCTGAGGCCAGCGCCGTGCCCGTCACCGTCACCGTGTCACCCGTCAACGGGGCTCGCTCCGTGACGGTTTCGTCCAATATCGTCGCTGTCTTCAACACCGCGGTGTCGGGGGTCGACGCCACGAGCTTCACCCTGGTCGACACGGTCACTGGCACGCCAGTCCCGGCAGTTGTGACGTATGCGAGCACCACCCGAACCGCCGTCCTCAATCCAGATGCCAACCTCACCGCAGACCACACCTACCAGGCGACGTTGACCAGCGCGATCAAGTCCGGCAACGACCTGTTGGCACCCACCACTTGGCAGTTCCTTACCGGACCGGCACCATCGCTGATCTACCGTTGGCCGGATGTGGGGGCGAAGGCTGTCGAGCCCAGCACGGTTGCCCAGCTCACCTTCAGCGAACCGGTCACCGGTGTGACATCGTCGACCTTCTACATCCAGAACATGTCCACCGGGGCCATCGTCCCGGCGAACCTCATCAGCACCAGCTCCGGTCGGCTGTGGCAGGTGCAGCCCCTTGCACCGATCGCCGAGGACACGTGGCACAAGGTCGTGGCGGTCGGTGGCATCGCCGGCATCCGCGACCTCGCGGGTAACCCGTACGGCGGCACCTCGTGGACCTTCCTCAGCGGCTGGCGGCCCTTCCTCACCTCGTGGACGCCCTCGACCGGCGCGGTCGGCGTCTCGACGACCAGCCCGATCTCCCTCGGCTTCAGCGAGGCCATCACCGGCGTGACGGCAGCCACCTGCTACCTCACCGACCAGGTGACCGGCGCGCTTGTCCCGGCGACCATCTCGTCCAACGCCGCCGGCACCGCCTGGACGCTGCAGCCCAACGCCCCGCTCGCTTCCGCCCGGCAGTACCGCATCACCCTGATCGGGAGCACCGGCACCGCCACCTCGTCGATCCGAGACCTGGCCGGCAACCCGTTGGCGTCGATGGCCTGGAACTTCACCACCGGCTAATCCGGCCGGCTGACGCACAACCTGACACCGAGCTGTCCAGCCCCAACCTGGGCACTGGCTGGACGGCGGGACGCGGACCGGGCACCTCGCCCGGTCCGCGTTTCCGTATGCCGTTTGAGACCATCGACTCATGGGTTCCCTCCCCGCTGGCCAGGCTCAGCCAACGCCCGTGCCGGAGCACCTCGTCCGATTGCTTCGCCAGGCGCGTCGAATCACCGTTCTCACCGGTGCCGGCATGTCGGCCGAGTCCGGCGTCCCGACCTTTCGAGATGCTCAGACCGGCTTGTGGTCGCACTTCGATCCCGAAGACCTGGCCACCCCTCGGGCCTGGGCCCGCGACAAGGCGCTGTGCAACGCGTGGTACCTCTGGCGGGTCCACCTGGTCCGCTCCGTCGAGCCCAACGCCGGCCACCGGGCGCTCGCCGAGTGGGCGCGGCGACCCGGCATACAGCTGCGGATCGTCACCCAGAACATCGACGACCTGCACGAGCGCGCTGGTTCGGAGGTCCTCGCGCACCTGCACGGGAGCCTCTTCGCGTGGCGTTGCGACACGTGCCATGCGCCGGCCCCGACCCCGCACGCGCCGGCCGAGCCCCACCAATACATCGACCCCGACCGCTGCCGCCACTGCGCCGCCGGCGATATCCGTCCGGGGGTGGTGTGGTTCGAAGAGCCGCTTCCGGCAAGGGAATTCGACCAAGCCATCGAGGTATGCCGGGACGCTGACCTCGTCGTCGTGGTCGGCACGTCGGGGATCGTCCAGCCTGCAGCGAGCCTCCCGCACCTGGCCGGCGCGAACGGCATACCGATCGTGGAAGTGGACCCACGCGAGACGCTGCTGACCGAGGCTGCGACCGTCAGCCTGCGGGCGACTGCAGCAGGCGCCCTGCCCGCCATGGTGCGCGCCGCCGTAGAGTGAGTAGGTCGGGGGCACCGTACCGAGAGGTCAGGGGGGCCACACATGAGCGAGCCGGACGGGATCGCCTTCGCGCAGGCGTTACGGCACGCGCTGACCGAGCGTGATCTCACGCTGGACCGGGTGCAGGCGCGGCTGGCCGAGCGCGGCATCAGCGTCGGGCGCAGCACGCTGAGCTTCTGGCAGAACGGCCACCGCACTCCACGCGGGGCCGCGTCGCTGCGAGCGGTCGCGGCCCTGGAAGAGGTGCTCGAGGTGTCGCCCGGGCTGCTGACCGACACCCTCGGACGGCCGCCCAGCCAACTGCCCGTGGTGATGTCCGAGGATGCCGAGCCGATGCAGACCGTGCTGCAGGCGATCAACGGCGAGCGGCTGATGGACAACGTCCGGATGCGCCAGGCCATCACCCGGTTGTGGGTGACCGAGCAGGGGTGCATCGAACGCGTCGAGACCCAACTCGTGCTGCGGGTCGTGCACCCCACCAACCGTTTCGCCTTTGTCGCCGTCGGTGAGCCCGGTGCCGACGCCAGACTGGTGAGCCCCAGCGTCGAGGGCGGCCGGATCGGCCGGGTGGCAGCCCATGCCGAGATGCTCGGGGTGGAAATCCTGCTTGAGCAGGACCACCGCCGGGGTGACTTGTTCCTGCTGCGGTATGCCGTGCAGGACGCCAACCGCGTGCCGGCGACTCAGTTCGTGAAGTTCTCCGTCGGCGGTGCCTCGCTCAACGGGCTGATCGTGTCTTTCAACGAGCAGCGACTGCCAGTCCAGGTGGAGCACTTCCAGCGTGCCGAGGCCACGGGGTCAGACCTCATGGTCGTTCCCCTGTCCCTCAACGCCGGCCACCGGGTCTCGGTGCTGCGCGAGCGGGACCGCAGGGGGATGATGGGCGTCCGCTGGCGCTTCGCCGACGGTGACGACGGGAGTCAGCGCGACGGGAGTCAGCGCGGCGGGATCGAGTAGGTGAGCGAGGCGTCGGCGACGAGTTCCTGACTGCCCTCGGCGTGGATGCGCACATGGCCCACCGCCAGCCGTGACCCGAGCTTGAGCAACTCGCCCTCGGCCACCAGGTCGCCGGGTGGCGGTTTGCGCAGGAAGTTCATCCCGACGCTCGTCGTGACCGCGAGGGCCACCGGCCCGATCTGGGCCAGCACCAGCAAATAGACGCTGACATCGGCCAGCGTGAACATCGTCGGCCCCGAGATCGTGCCGCCCGGGCGCAACGTCGACTCGTGCGCCGGCAATCGCAGCCGGATATTCCGCTCGTCGACGTGCTCGACCCGCAGCGAGAGCCCCCCGACCTCGGGGAACTCGCGCGCCAAGAACTCCTGCAGGTCGCCGGCGCTCATGACGGTCACACGGCGATGGTATGCCGTGCCGCTCACCTCCCAGCCTGAGCCTGCTCACCCGATCTAGCCTCCGCGCTCTCTGCCCAAGCCATCCGAGTTGAGTCTGCATTCGATCCCCAAACTGACGCGTTTGGGTGCTTCGACCCTGCCCAAGCAACCAAACGCGTCAGTTCGGCCCGGCGCATGGGCTTCGTGGAGCTGAGACCGAGCGCCATTTCACGCAGCTGGCCCCTTGAGAGCCCGGAAAGGGCCAGGTGAGTGATATCGCCGAGTCCGGGAGGTGAGGCGAGACGGCATACCGGGCGGGAGACGCGCGCGAGGGGTGAGACGGGACGGCATAGCGGAGATATCGGGCGTGTCCGGCCCGGAGAACCAGCGCGAAGCTCAGCGAGACGGTGCCCGGGCCTTCGCTGCGCCAATCGCGACCCCCAAACTGACGAGTTTGGCTGCTTCGACCCTGCCCAAGCAACCAAACGCGTCAGTTCGGCCCGGCGCATGGGCTTCGTGGAGGTGAGGCGTGACGGCATACAGGGCAGGTGGCGAGAGCGAAAGGCGAGGCGCGACGGCATACCGGGGCGGGGGACGCGCGCGCAGGGGTGAGGCGTGACGGCATACCGACGCGGCGGGCAACCTGCCCACGAACCGGGCAAAAGCGTGGGAGGCTGTAACCCCGGAACGACTCATCGTGACGGGAAGGAAGCCCCAACTCATGGCGGCATTCGGCTGGAAGCTCAAAGGCGACGGACACCGGCTCGCGCCGGGTGAGGTGGTCGCTCCGGACGAGCGGCTCTCGTGGGGCAAGACGGTAGGGCTCGGGGCGCAGCACGTCGTCGCGATGTTCGGGGCGACCTTCGTCTTCCCGATCCTTATGGGCCTCAATGCCCAGCTCGCGATCATGATGAGCGGTATCGCGACGATCATCTTCCTGCTCATGGTGAGCGGGCGGGTGCCGTCCTACCTCGGCACGTCGGCGTCGTTCGTCGGCGTGGCGGCCGCGATCCGGGCGCAGCCGGGGGCCGACTCCAGCACGGTGACCGGCGCGATCCTCATCGGCGGTCTGGTCCTGGCGCTCGTCGGCGCGGCGATCCACTTCCTCGGGTCGAGCGTCATCCACAGAATCCTGCCGCCAGTCGTCACCGGCGCGGTCGTCATGTTGATCGGGTTCAACCTTGCGCCGGTCGTCGCCAATGTCTACTGGCCGCAGGACCAGTGGGTGGCCCTCATCGTCATGACCTTCGCGATCGTCTGCGCGGTCGCGCTCAAGGGCTTCCTCGGACGGATCTCGATCTTCCTGTCGCTGGTGTTCGGCTATCTGCTGTCCTGGCTGTTCGACCGCGGCTTTGGCCAGATCACGTCCTTCGACCCGGGCGCTGGCAAGGCCACGACGCACTGGCGGGTCAACCTCGAGGGGGTCGCCAGCTCGCCGTGGTTCGGCTTCCCGAAGTCGACGATGATCGCCGACGGCAAGGAGGTCGTCGGGATGCACGCGCCGACCTTCTCGTTCGCGGCGGTGCTCGTCGTGCTGCCGGCGATCATCGCGCTCATCGCCGAGAACACCGGCCACGTCAAGGCAGTGGCCGAAATGACCGGCGCCAACCTCGACGACGTCATGGGCCGTGCGATCGCGGCCGACGGTGTCGCGACGATGGTCGCCACCTCGGTCGGCGGCTCGCCCACGACGACGTATGCCGAGAACATCGGCGTCATGGCAGCCTCCCGGGTTTACTCGACGGCCGCCTACTATGTCGCCGCGCTGATCGCCATCATCTTCGGTCTGTCGCCGAAGTTCGGTGCGCTCGTCGCGGCCACGCCCGGTGGCGTCCTCGGCGGCATCACCGTCGTCCTTTACGGGATGATCGGCCTGCTCGGCGCCAAGATCTGGAAAGAGAACAACGTCGACTTCGCCAACCCGATCAACCTCGTGCCCGTGGCCGCGGGCATCATCCTCGGCATCGGCAACTCGTCGCTGAAGATCTCCGATACCTTCGAGTTGGCCGGCATCGCCTTGGGCACGATCGTGACGATCGCGGCATACCACGTGGCCCGTGCCTTCGCCCACTCCGAGCTGCGGGCGGACGCCGACGGTGGCGCCATGCTGACTGTCGGCCCTGAGGGCAGCGATCGCGTGTGACGGACGCGATATGGGTGTGAACACCCATTGCGTTCGCCTCGCTTGACGGACACAATCCGCGCTCTAGAGTGGAGGCGCTCCCCGCGTGCTGCGGGGGGCGCCTTCGCGTCGCCACGCTCCACTTCTCGTTCCTGCAACCCCGGGGGTATGCCGTGCTGGAAGCCGTGCGGCATCCCGGCCGCATCGTCCCAGTGTTGTTCTCTGTCTTCCTGACGGTCGGCACGATCCTGCTGTGCCTGCCGATCTCGCGCACCAACAGCGACGAAGCGCCCAACGTGCTGGCCGCCGCTTTCACCGCCGTGTCCGCCTCGTGTGTGACGGGCTTGGCGGTCGTCGACACGGCGACCTATTGGTCGACCTTCGGGCAGTTCGTCATCATGCTGCTCATCCAGGTCGGCGGCTTCGGCATCATGACGATGGCGACCCTGCTCGCCATCCTCGCCGGGGGCCGGCTGGGGCTGAGCACCCGGCTGGTCGCGCAGAGTGAGTCGCACGCGTCGTCGATGGGCAATGTCAAGGCCATCCTGCGGACCATCGGCACGACCGTCGTCATCACCGAGGGCGTGGTCGCGCTGGTCCTCGCGGCGCGGTTCTACTTCGGCTACGGCTACTCAGTCGGATCGGCGCTGTGGCAGGGGGTCTTCCACTCGATCTCGGCCTTCAACAACGCGGGGTTTGCGCTGTATTCGGACGGCCTCATGGGGTTCAACCAGGACATCTGGATCATCGGCCCGATCTGCGCGTCGATCGTCGCCGGTGGCCTGGGCTTCCCGGTGTTCTACGAGCTCTACCGCCGTTGGCGGGTCCCGGACAAGTGGACCGTCCACGCCAAGGTGACGATCCTCGGCTACTTCTCGCTGTTGTTCGTCGGATGCGTGGGTTTCGCGGCGTTCGAGTGGAACAACGACGGCACCATCGGGTCGATGTCGTTATGGGGCAAGTTCATCAACAGCCTGATCGGTGGGATCACCCCCCGCACCGCGGGCTTCAACGCCATCGACTACGGCAAGGCATCCCATGAGACCTGGGCGCTGGACGACGCGCTGATGTTCATCGGTGGTGGCTCCGCTGGCACCGCGGGCGGTATCAAGGTCGGCACCTTTATCCTGCTCGCCTTCGTCATCTGGAACGAGATCCGCGGTGAGGCCGACGTGGTCGTCGGTAATCGCTCGGTCCCCCGTGAGCTGCTGCGCCAGGCCGTCACCGTCGTTCTCTTGGCGATCGGCGTGGTGGCCATTGGCACGATGGCGCTGCTCATCCTCACCGACTACTCGCTCGACGTCATCGCTTTCGAGGCGATCTCGGCGTTCGGCACAGTGGGCCTGTCCACCGGCATCACCCCCGCGCTGCCTGGCGCCGCCCAACTCGTGCTGATGTTCCTCATGTATGTCGGTCGCATCGGCACAGTGACCACCGCCACCGCTCTGGCCCTCAACACCCGTCACAGGCACTTCCGCCTGCCCGAAGAAAGGCCGATCATTGGCTAACCCATTCCGCCGCGACGACGACAACTCGCCCGTCCTCATCGTGGGGCTGGGCCGGTTCGGCTACTCCGTCGCTCGCTCCCTCGTCGCCATGGGCCAAGAGGTCCTCGCCGTCGACACCGATCCCGTTCTCGTGCAACGGTATGCCGACGAACTCACCCACGTGGTGCAGGCCGACGCGACCGACCACGACGCCCTTGAACAGCTCGGTATCAGCGACTTCGACAAGGCCGTCGTCGGAATCTCGGTCAACGTCGAAGCCAGCGTGCTGGCGACCATCGCCCTGTCTGAGGCCGGCGTGCAGGACATCTGGGTCAAAGCCAGCAGCATCGACCACGGCAAGATCCTCGAGCGCATCGGCGCCCACCACATCGTCTACCCCGAGCGCTCGATGGGCGAGCAGGTCGCCCACATGATCGTCGGGGGGATGAGCCAATACCTCGAGTTCGACGACGACTTCGCCATCGCCCGCACCATGGCTCCCCCGGAGCAGTGGGGAAAGACGTTCAGCGAGACCGGGATTCGCGCGAAGTACGGCGTGACGATCGTCGGGGTCAAGCGGATGGGCGAGGACTTCGTGTATGCCGTCCCGGAGACTCTCGTGGAACAGCACGATGAGCTCGTCGTGTCCGGTCCCACGAAGAGGGTCGAGCACTACTGCGCGCTGGCCAAGCCCAAGCTGCCCCGCCCCCGCACCTGACCGAGGGGGACTGGTCGGCGCACGACGCCGGGGTGTCGCGTGGGTCACGTTGCCGCGCAACAGGCTTGGGATGTGTCCGGGCCCACTACCCGCGAGTAGCTCCCACGCGCCAGCGCTGCGATAGCGGGCGTTAGTCTGGAGTGGACGGCATACGGATGCGCACCGACGCGCTTGCCTGGGGAGGGTTGACGTCATGACAGGCCGGGTCACCGAGATGACCAACGCGGACTGTTGGGAGATGCTCCGGCGGCAGGAGTTCGGCCGGCTGGCATATCACCTCGGCGAGGGCGTGCAGATCGCGCCGATCAACTACGCCGTCGACGGTGACTGCATCGTCTTCCGCACGGCAGAGGGCTCCAAACTCAGCGGCATCCTCGGCAACGGCGACGTGGCCTTCGAGATCGACGAGCTCATCGAGGACGCCGCCGCCAGCGTGGTCGTGCGCGGGCGGGCCGTCGAGCTCACCGGCGACGCCGCGATCGCGGTCGATCAGTTGCGGTTGCGTCCCTGGGTCCGCACCGTCAAGAACCACGTGGTCTCGATCAAGGTCACCGAGATCACCGGCCGGTTCTTCATGCTGAGCAAGCCCTGGCTGCACATGGTGCCGAGCTGATCGGCCTAGTGCTCTTGCGCTCGCGCTTCTGAGAGTCTGCGCCCCCCGGCGGTGGTCCCCCACGGGGGGCGCAGTGATGTTCCAGGGTCGGCATGACTGCCGCTCCCAGACACTCCAGACAGAGGTATGCCGTCCGGTCGGCGACCGGACGGCATACTCGGGTGTGCGGGGCGCGGGTGTGCGTGACGACGAGCGTCACGCCGCGCCGCGATCAGTCGGTGGCCTGGTCCTTGAGTTCCTTGGCCTTGGCGGCGACGTCGTCGGCAGCCTCCTCGACCGCGTCCTTGGCGTCTTCAGCGGCGTCAGCGAGGTCGTTGCCGGCTTCGTCGATCGCGTCGCCCAGGTCGTCGGCGACGTCGGCTGATGCGTCGGCCGCCTGGTCTACCGTGTCGGCGACGGCTTCCTTGACCTCGGCAGCCTTGTCCGCGGCGGCGTCCTTGACCTCGGTCGCAGATGGCACTGGTTGGTCGAGGTAGCTCTGGGTCTTGGCGGGCGAGAGGTAGGTCGGCTCGCCGGCGGGGGCTGCCCAAGGGTCGTCCTTTGAGCGGGTCGCGAGGTAGGCAGCGATAGCGGCACCCACCCCGGCGCCGATCCCGAACAGCAGGAAGATCCCGCCCTTGCGGCTGCGTTTGCGCGAGGCGGGTGCGGCCTCGGCTACCGCCTCCGCCACGGCCTCCTTGACGGCCGCGAACGTCGCCGGACCGTCGGCGACAGCAGCCGATGCGGCTGCCGAGGCAGCGTCGGCAGCCTGCGCCTTGGCGGTGCCGGCAGCGGCGACCAGGCTCGACACGGCAGCAGCAACCTTGGGCAGCAGGTCCTCGACGATGTGGTCACGAGTGGCGTCGACCTTGGGGCCGAAATCCTCGACGGCCTTGACGACCTTGGGCCCGGCCACCTCGACCCCGTGCTCCAGCTTGGGCTTGGCCCACTCGACGCCGGCCTCGACATAGGGCTGCGCCTTCTCACGGCCGGCTTCGACATAAGGGGTGGCCTTCTCCAGCCCGGCCTCCAGCAGGGGCGCGGCCTTTTCGCGAGCCTTGTCGCGGGCCTTCTCTGCTGCGTCCCGAACGACGGGCGCGGCCTTGTCCGCGGCAGCCGACGCCCGGTCGGCAGCCGCGGCGGCCTTCTCCTGGGCCACCGGCGCATAGGTCCGCGCCACCTCGGCCGCCGCTGCGGCTGCCGCCGTCGCCGCAGCCACCAGGGCGCCGGCCTTCGACTTCGCGACGGGCGCATAGGCCTTGGCCTTCTCCGCGCCCATCGCTGCCGCGGGTGCAAGCGATGCGCGCAAGTCGCTGAGGCGCTCAGCGGCCGACGTCCCGTCGGCGTTCTTGGTCATCCGGAACACTGGGTCCTCCCAAAGGTCGACTGTCAGGCCTGGTGCCCACCTCGCGTGCAGGACGCTAGGCGCGCGGCTCGGTTCCATCCTGCCCTGTTCGGGGGACAACTACACCTCCCGGGACCGGGATTCCCGGTATGCCCTCCCACCCCTGCACCTTTTGGTGCGGCAGATCATGCGCCAGGGCGCCAAGTCCACCGCACCAAAAGTTGCGTGGGATTCCCGGTATGCCGGCCCACCCCCTGCACCTTTTGGTGCGGCAGATCATGCGCCAGGGCGCCAAGTCCACCGCACCAAAAGTTGCGTGGGAAGATGCCTCCCATGAAGGCAACCTTGCATACCAACCATGGCGACATCCACGTCACGCTCTTCCCCAACGAAGCCCCCAAGACGGTCGACAACTTCGTCGGGTTGGCCAAGGGCACCAAGAAGTACAAGGACGAGGCCGGACGCACCGACCCGACGCCGTTCTTCGACGGGCTGATCTTCCACCGCATCATCGACGGCTTCATGATCCAGGGCGGCTGCCCGCTCGGTCAGGGCTATGGCGGCCCGGGCTATGCCTTCGACGACGAGCCGCACCCGGACAAGACGTTTAACAAGCCCTACCTGCTGGCCATGGCCAACGCGGGCAAGCGGATGGGCAAGGGCACCAACGGGTCGCAGTTCTTCATCACCGTGTCGACCCCCACCTATCTCAACTTCAAGCACACCATTTTCGGCGAGGTCGCCGACCAGTCCAGCCGCGATGTCGTCGACGCGATCGCCAAGGTCCGCACCGACCGCAACGACAAGCCGCTGCAGGACGTCGTCATCACCTCGGTCACCATCGAGGACTGACGCTGAGCACGCCCAGCGGGTACTCAGGGACGGGCGCTCCGGCGCCCGTCCCGGTCTGCTCGCGCCATCCCGAGCGGCCGTCCTACGTCCGCTGCCAGCGCTGCCACCGGCCCACCTGCCCGGAGTGCCAGCGACCGGCGCCGGTCGGCATCCAGTGCGTCGACTGCGTCGCCGCCGCAGCCGCGAGTATGCCGCGCCAGCGCTCGGTCCTCGGCGTGCCCCTCTCGGGTGACAACCGTCCGACGGTGACCATGTCGCTCATCGCGGCCTGCGTCGTGGCCTATGTCGGGCAACTCATCTCGCCGCAGGTCACCGCCAACTTCGCCTTCACGCCCTATCTGGGCTGGTCCGAGCCCTGGCGGGCGTTGACCGGGGCATTCCTGCACTCGCCGACGATGCCGCTGCACCTGGCGCTCAACATGCTCTTTCTCTGGCAGGTCGGGCCGGCCCTCGAGCACGCCCTCGGGCGGGCCCGCTACCTCGCGCTCTACCTGCTCAGCGCGCTCGGGGGCAGCGCGGCGGTCGTCCTGCTGGCCAAGGCACCCACCCGGGTGCTCGGGGGCGCGGCGGAGGCCACGGCATACCAGTCCTGGGTGCAGGGGGTGGTGGGCGCGTCGGGCGCGGTGTTCGGGCTGTTCGGGGCGCTGCTGGTCATCAACCGGCACGTCGGGCGCTCCTCCACGGCCCTGTATGCCGTGCTCGCCATCAACCTCGCGTTCGGCTTTCTCTACCCCGGGATCTCCTGGCAGGGTCACCTCGGTGGCCTGGTCACCGGGATCGCGGTGGCCGGCAGTGTGCTCGCCCTGCGCAGCCCCGCCCGACGGCCCTACCAGTGGGCTGCGCTGGGGTTGATCCTCGTCGTCGTGGTGGGCGTCGTCGTGGCGAAATACCTCACGGTGCCGGTCTACTACCGCTGACCCGTAGAACTGGGCAAGAAGTTATCCACAGGTTTATCCCCAGGGTGGGGAGAACTACACAGGTGTAACTCGCGGGCGGTGCGCCTGGAGCGCCGTCTGGCGGGCTACTTCCACTTCATCGTCATGGCGAACCCGGTCAACAGCAGCCCGAACCCGACGATGAGGTTCCAGTAGCCGAACGCCTGGATCGGCCAGGCGCCCTGGGTGACGTAGAAGACGACGATCCAGATCAGGCCCAGCACCAAGAGCGTGACGAACACCGGCGCCCACCAGGTGGGGTTGGGAGCAGCCTCGGCGCGCGCGCGGCGCCGGGCCTCCTGCTCGGCGGCGGCCCGCTTGGCGGCGGCCTTGGCTGCGGGGGGCACGACGGCCGCCTTGGCGCCGTCCTGGGCCCGGTCGCGGTCTGCGGAGTCGGACACGAGGTCTCCTTGCGTGGGTGCTGGTGTGCCTTAGCGTAGTTGTCGACCCGCACGCTACCGTCACGACAGCGCTCGGCTCACCCGAGCAGGCGCAGACGAGAGGAGGACCGGTATGCCGTCCCCCTCACCGTCCCCTGCACCGATGACGCCCGCCACCCCCTCGCGCTCGGTCTGGCGTTGGCTGGCCCCGGTCATCTTCGCGGTCGCGGGGCTGTTGTTCACGACGAGCTTCCAGACCGCCCGGGGCACCGACCTGCGCAGCGATCGCGGCCTGCCGGGGCTCATCGATGCCGGCACGCGGGCGGTGGCCGACAAGGCCGCCCGGGTCACCACGCTGCAGACCCAGATCGATGACCTCACCGCTGCGGCGGCAGCCCGCGGCGACACGACGGTCAGCAAGCTCACCGCCTCGGCCGATGAGATTGCCCCGTCGGCCGGGCTCACCGAGGTCGATGGACCGGCGGTGGTCGTCACCCTTGATGACGCCAAACAGGGGTCGGCCCAGTTGCCCGACGGGGTCACCCCTGACGACCTCGTCGTGCACCAACAGGACGTGCAGGCGGTCGTCAATGCGCTGTGGCGTGGGGGCGCCGAAGCGATGATGATCCAGGATCAACGGGTCATCGCGACCTCGGCGGTGCGGTGCGTCGGCAACACGCTCATCCTGCAGGGGCGGGTCTACTCGCCGCCCTTCGTCATCAAGGCGATGGGCAAGATCGATGCGCTCAAGGCGGCCCTCGATGCCGACCCCAAGATCGAGATCTATCGGCAATATGTCGATGCGATCGGCCTGGGTTATGACGTCAAGGTCATCACCAAGACCCGATTCCCGGCGTTCACCGGAGCGATTGGGCTGAGCCAGGCCGTCGTCGCGCGGTAACCTCCCGTGCATGGGCCCTGACAGCAGCATGGGCCCAGTGGGCCACGAGCGCCGGGGGGCGCGGCATACAAGGAGGACGTCGGTGGCGGGGAGGCGCTGGCGCGCGGTCGTCGGGGGGATCGGGGAGCTGTTCATCACCGTCGGGGTGGTGTTGGTGCTCTTCGTTGTCTGGCAACTGGGCTATGTCGCGGTCGTTGATTCGCGCGCCCAGCTCGGGGTCGTCGCCGAGGGCGAGGCGCAGTTCGCGGCGGGCGGGGCCAGCCTGCCGGACATCCCGCTGCAGTCCGACCCGACGGCCACCGGCGGCGCCGGCGGCACTGCCAGCACAGCACCCAAGGTCACCCTCGAGGATGGCCGGGTCTTCGCGATCCTGCGGGTGCCGCGGCTTGGCGGCCCGACCTGGGCCCGCCCCATCTACGAGGGCGTCGGCCTGCCGGTGCTCGCCAAGGGCCTGGGCCGCTACCCCAACACCGCGCTGCCCGGCGCGATCGGCAATTTCGCGGTCGCCGGCCACCGCGCGGGCCACGGCAACCCGCTCATCGACATTGACGCCATCCGCAACGGTGACGTCATGATCGTCGAGACCCGCGCCGGCTGGGTCGTTTACCGGGCCCAACGGCATACCATCGTGCCGCCCACGTCGGTCGACGTCGTCGCGGCCGTGCCGCAGAAGCCCGGCGTCAAGCCGACTGAGGCGTGGTTCACGCTCACCTCGTGCGACCCGCGGTTCTCCTCGACCAACCGCTACATCGTCTTCGCCAAGCTCGAGCGGGTCATCCCTCGCGCCGAAGGCCTGCCCGCCGACCTGCTCGCCGACCCGAGGTAGGACAGCCCATGTATGCCGCCCTGTGGCGCCGGCTCCCCGGCAACCGTCTGGTCAAATCCCTGCTCGCGCTGCTGCTCTTCCTCGCGGTGGTTGCGGTGCTCTTCATCTGGGTGTTCCCGGCGATCACGCCGTTCCTGCCGTTCGAGAACGTCACGGTCGAGGGCGGTCCCTGAGGGATGATGGCCGGTATGCCGTCCGCCCCCCGCATCCTCGTCGTCGACAACTACGACTCGTTCGTCTTCACCATCGTCGGCTATCTGGAGCAGCTCGGCGCGGAGTGTCATGTCGTGCGCAACGATGCGGTGACCCCGGATGAGGCGGCCGAATATGACGGGGTGCTCGTGTCGCCCGGGCCTGGGACACCCGAGGACGCCGGGGTGAGCATGGCGATGATCGCGGCCTGTGCGCAGCGTCGGCAGCCGATGCTCGGGGTGTGCCTCGGTCATCAGGCGCTCGCGGTCGTCATGGGCGCCACCGTCGGCCGGGCGCCAGAACTCCTGCACGGCAAGACCTCCCAGGTCGAACACGACGGCACCGGGGTGCTGGCCGGGCTGCCGCAGCCGTTCCGCGCGACCCGCTATCACTCGCTGGCCATCGACCCGTCGACGTTGACCGAGGCGCTTGTCGTCAATGGCCGCACCGCGAGCGGGATCGTTATGGCGGTGCGCCACCGCGACCTGCCGCTGCATGGCGTGCAGTTCCATCCCGAGAGCGTGCTGACCGAGGGCGGGCACCGGCTCTTCGCCAACTGGCTGGCCGAGTGCGGATCGGCCGATGCGATCGAGCGTTCGGTGGGCCTCAGCCCGCTCGTCCACCAGGCCGGCTGACCGGCTGACCGCGCCGGGCCGACCTCGCCCCGTCGAGCGACCCGCGCGCGTCAGGGTGAGGTCGAGGCCGACGAGGTCGAGGTGGATGTCGAGGTCGTCGGGGGCGTCGATGGCGTGAAGGTCACCGTGGCAGTCGGCCGGCGCGAGACCGTCACCTTGACCGTCGACCCGACGTCGACGAGGGTGTCCGGCGGCACGTCCTGGGCGACGACCGTGCCCTCCAACTTGGTGTCGTCCTCGACCCGGGTCGTGTCGTCATAGACCAGCTTGAGCCCGGTCGCGGTGCTGCGGGCCGTGTCGGTCAGCAGGTCGACCAACCGTGGCATCTTCACCTTGCCGCTGGCGACGCGCAGGGTGATCGACTGGGTGAGCGGGACGATGGTGCCCACGGCCGGGTCAGTCGAGACGACCGCCCCCTTGGCCTGCGACGGGTCGTCGACCTCGACCGACCCGGTCACCGTGAACCCGGCGGCGGTCAGCACCTGCTTGGCCGCCTCCAGCTGCTGACCCACGACATTGGGGACCGGCTTCTCCCCCGGCCCGGAGGACACCTCGACGGTGACCGTCGATCCGACCGCGACCTGAGTGCCCCGCGGGGGTTTGCTGTCGACGACCAGGCCGACGGCCACGTCGGCGTTCCGCACGGGTTCGGCCGCCATGACCAGATTCTTAGCGGTGAGGGTGGCGCGGGCCTGGTCCTGGGTCTGCCCGGCCAGTAGCGGCACCTCGACGAGCGTCGGGCCCGGGTCGCGCAGGAGTCCCTGGGTCAGCACGATGGCGAGCACCAGCGCGAGGGCGGCTCCGATTCCCAGCAGCACGTATGCCGTGCGCCGCCGCCTCGTCGGCCGGGTCGGCCGTCGGTTGACCGCAGTCGTCGGCGCATCGCGGCGGGCGCGCGCCTCGGCACGGGAGGTGGGCAGCGGCGCGGTGTCGGCGGACGGCATACCGGCGTGGCTTGGGTCTGCCGCTGACCCCGCGCCGGCGGCCACGGCGCCCAAGCCACCATCGGCGTCGTGCCCCGTCGACGGAAGCACGCGGGTCGCTGCGGTGCCGAGGGCGGCGGCGCTGATCGGCTCGCCGGTGCGGGCCCGCGCCAGGTCGGCGCGGAACTCGGTGGCGTCCTGGTAGCGACCGTCGCGGTCCTTGACCATGGCGTGCAGGGTGATCGCGTCGAAGGCGGGCGGCACATCGGGTTGCAGGGTCGAAGGGGCGACCGGCTCCTGACCGACGTGTTGATAGGCGATTGCGACCGCCGTGTCGGCGACGAATGGCGTTCTGCCGGTGAGCAATTCGAAGAGCATGCAGCCGGTGGAGTAGAGATCGGACCGGGCGTCGACCGGCATACCTTGGGCTTGTTCGGGGGAGAGATATTGCGCCGTGCCGATGACCGCGGAGGTCTGGGTCATCGTCGCCGCGGTGTCGGCGATCGCGCGGGCGATGCCGAAGTCCATGACCTTGACCTCGCCGGTCGGGGAGAGCATGACGTTGCCGGGCTTGATGTCCCGGTGGACGATGCCCATCGAGTGGCTGTAGGCCAAGGCGCCCAGGACGCCCTCGGTGATGCGCGCGGCCTCGGCCGGCGGCAAGTGACCGGCCTCGTTGAGGCGCTCACGCAGGGTGCGGCCGCGGACGATCTCCATGACGATGTAGGGCACCCGGATCGGGTTGCCGTGTGGGTCGAGGCCCTCGTCGTCGCCGGAGTCGAAGATCGCGACGATCGACGGGTGGTTGAGCTGAGCCGCCGCCTGCGCCTCGCGGCGGAAACGCACGAGGAAGTTGCCGTCGCGGGCCAGATCGGGTCGCAGCAGCTTGATCGCGACCGGCCGCGACAGCCGGGTGTCATAGCCGGAGTGGACATCGGCCATCCCCCCGCGGCCGATGACGTCCCCGAGTTCGTACCGACCACCCAACAGTCGGGTCATGCCTGCCTTTCCAGCGTCATGCCGGTCCCATCGAGGTCACGGGGTCGGCCCGGGCGTCGTGCCGCCCGGCGGCGGCGTCGTGACCGGCGTCGACGGGGGTGGCGTCGTGGGAGCCGGCCCCTTGGAGACCGTGATGGTGATCTGGGCGTCGATGGCGACCGTGCCAGTCGGCGCCACCTTGAGCACAGTGCCCTTGGGCTCGGTCGAGAACGCGTCGACGGTGCGGATCTTGGTGAAGCCCAGGGCGGTGAGGGTCTGGCGGACCGTCCCGATCTGCTGGCCGAGGTAGTCGCTCTCCTGGATCACCTTGGTGGCTACCCCGGTGGTGGTGGGCGCGGCCGAGGTGGTCGTCGGGGCGGCCGACGTCGTGGTCGGGGCCGCCGAGGTGGTCGTCGTGACCGGTGTCGTCACCGAGGGCGTCGGAGTCGGCTTGGCGGGCGCGCTGTCGCGGGTCTGCCAATAGAAGAAGCCCCCGACGAGCAGGGCGACGATGATCGGCACCAGCCACCACCATCCACGGCCGCGGCGCTCGTCCTCCTCGTCGTCGTAGTACTCGTCGTCGTCATACTCCACCGGCACGGGCGGGTATGCCGTGTAGCTGGGTGCCCCGGCCGGCAGCACCGCCGTGGCGGCCGCCTCCGGGATGGGCACGGGTGCGACGACAGGGACCGGCACGACCGGCGGGGCGGTCGACGGCGCTCGGACCGGCGCGGGCGCACCGGGCGAGGGGACCACCTGGGTGGCGTCGCCCTGGGCCGGCCGCGGCGGGGTGGGTCCGGGGAAAGCCTGGGTCACTCCGAGGTCGCTGATCGGGACCACATGGGTGGCCAGGCTGGCCTCGTGCACCCCGGCGACCGGCATACCGAGCAGGGCGGCCAGCGACGCGGCACTGGCCGGACGCTGGGCGGGCTCCTTGGCCAGGCAGGATTCGATGGCCGCCCGCAGCGGGTCGGTGACGTGCTCGGGCAGCGGCGGCGGGGCGTCGTTGATGTGCGAGAGGGCGGTCGCCACCGCGGAGTCGCCGTCGAAGGGCCGCTTGCCGGTGAGCATCTCGAAGCCGACCACGCCGAGGGCGTAGAGGTCGGTGGCGCCGGTGACCGGGCGGCCGAGGGCCTGCTCGGGGGCGAGGTATTGCGGAGTGCCCATGACCTCGCCGGTGCGAGTGTGCCCGGAGCCGTCGGTGGCGCGCGCGATGCCGAAGTCGGTGAGCTTCACCTGGCCCTCGGGGGTGACCAGGATGTTGGCCGGCTTGACATCGCGGTGCACGACCCCGGCCTCGTGCGCGGCGGCCAGCGCGAGGGCACATTGCCCGAGGATGGTGCGCACCCGCTCGACGGGCATCGGACCCTGCCCGATGATCGTCGAAAGCGGCTCTCCCGGAACGAGTTCCATGACGAGGTAGGCCGTGCCATCGTCCTCGCCGTAGTCGTAGACCGTGGCGATATTGGGGTGGGACAGCCCAGCGGTATGCCGTGCCTCGTCCCGGAAGCGCATGGCGAAGGCGGTCTCCTCGTCGGCGCGCGGGCGCATCACCTTGACGGCGACGATGCGGTGCAGGACGGCGTCGCGGGCGGCATACACATCGCCCATGCCACCGGTGGCGATGCGCTCGGTGAGGGTGTAGCGACCTCCGAGCGTGCTTCCGATCGTGGGACTCATCGGGTGATCACCGCTTCCATGACGGCTTTGGCTATCGGTCCGGCGAGACGGCCGCCAGCGGCCTCCTCGCCCATATTGCCGCCGTCTTCCACGACGAC
>Ga0116180_1001165_pt1 | contig 22813 bp, 22 predicted proteins | sample AD_UKC073_MetaG_FD_89804 | JGI IMG/M metagenome (GOLD analysis project Ga0116180, IMG submission 89804) | Active sludge microbial communities of municipal wastewater-treating anaerobic digesters from USA - AD_UKC073_MetaG | ecosystem: Engineered > Bioreactor > Anaerobic > Digestate | place: USA...
CAAGCACCATTTCACGCTGGTGTGCAGCGAGTTTGCCCAGCTGGGCCAGTACGTGCAGATGAACAACGACGTGTTCCGCGCAGTGAAGGCGGCCACACCGGGCGCCTACACCTTCATCCTGCGAGCCACCAGGGAAGCGCCGAAGGTGATGCTGCATCCGAAGAAGAAGACGGTGGGTGTCCGGGTGCCGGACCACACCACTGCGTTGGCGTTGTTGCAGACGCTCGGCGAGCCGCTGATGTCCTCGACACTGATCCTGCCGGGTGTTGAGCATCCGATGACCGACGGCTGGCAGGTCAACGACGAGATCGGCAACCAGCTGGACGCGGTGCTGGACTCGGGGGACTGCGGGCTCGACCCCACGACCATGGTCGACCTGAGCGAGGACGAGGTCGAGATCCTGCGCTACGGGGCCGGCAACCCGGGACCGTTCGAGGACTGATCCCGAGCTCAGGCCTTCGGCGCAGCGTGGGTCGAGCCGCGCACGATCAACTCCGGACGGAACAGCAGTTCACTGCGCGGCCCAGGGTTGCCGTCCAACTCGCCGAGCACCGCGGAGACGGCCGCTTGGCACATCGCGCCGACCGGCTGGTGGACAGTGGTCAGCGGCGGGTCGACGAATGCGACCAGCGGCGAGTCGTCGTAGCCGACGACCGAGACCTCATCCGGCACGGACAGCCCGAGACCGCGCGCGCAACGGATTGCACCGAGTGCCATCAGATCAGAACCGCAGACGATGGCGGTATGCCCGGACGCAAGCAATTGCGCGGCTGCGGCGTGCCCGCCTTCCAACGTGTAGAGCGACTTGCTGATGTGCTTCTCGGGCTTGGCCACGCCGAGGTGGTCGCGCACGGCTGCGCTGAATGCTTCGATCTTCGTACGAGCCGGCACCAGCCGCTCGGGACCGATCGCCAGCCCGATCCTCGTGTGACCGAGGGCGGTGAGGTGGCGCACGACGACGTCCATCGCCGCCGTGTCGTCGGTGCCGACGAAGGTGCCGTCCACTCCGTCCGCCCAGCCGTTGATGAAAGCCAGTGGAATCCCGCGGGCTCGCAGGTCGTGGTAGCGCTGCAGGCTGGAGGAGGAATCCGCGTGCCGGCCGGAGACGAAGATGATGCCGGAGACACCATGGTCGAGCAACAGGTCGATGGCCTCATCTTCCGTTGTCCCGCCAGGAAACTGGGTGCACAGTAGGGCGGTGAAGCCGAGTTGGGCCAGTCGGCCCTCGATGCCTTGGGTGAAAGCGGGGAAGATCGGGTTGATGAGTTCTGGTACGACTACGCCGATCAGTCCACGGGCCTTCACCTTGATCGCGGTCGGCCGCTCGTAGCCGAGCATGTCCATCGCGGCGATCACCGATCCGCGCACCTCATCGCCCACGCCGGGCTTGCCGTTGAGCACCCGTGACACGGTGGCGGTACTTACCTTCGCCACCTCGGCAATGTCGAGCAGGCGCGGCTTGGCTGAGCGCGCGGCTCGCTTTCTGGTCATGGTCACTCCTGTAACGACGTCGTCGTTGGTAAAAGTTACCGGTATCTGTCGCTAGATGAGGGTTTCGAGGTCTCGATTCGGTAACGAAACGTAACATGTTGCGTAACTCTTGCAACTTCGTACTAACGTTTGTTGCGTCCAAAGGGCCGTCCCGCAGCCGGGATGAGCCGAGTGCAGACAGGAAGAGGATCAGATGCGCAGGAGCATCACCACCGTTGGAATCGTCGCCGCGATTGTCGCGCTGAGCGCGTGCGCGTCCGGCCCGTCCGCCACGACCGCCCCGGCCACCACGGCCCCGACCACTACCGCGAGTGCCACCGAGAGCACCGCAGCCGACTACAGCGGCGCCACGCTGACCGTATGGGTGGACGACACCCGGCTTTCTGCAACGCAGGCCGCAGCCAAGGCTTTCGAGACCGCGACCAAGGCGAAGGTGACCCTGGTCAAGAAGAACTTCGCCGACATCCAGGCCGACTTCACCTCCCAGGTGCCCACCGGTAAGGGCCCCGACATCACCATCGGTGCGCACGACTGGCTGGGCAACCTGATCCAGAATGGCGTCGTCGCCCCGATCGAGCTCGGCGACAAGGCGGCCGACTTCGAGAACGTCGCGCTGCAGGCCTTCACCAACGAGGGCCAGGTCTACGGCGTCCCGTACGCGATCGAGAACATCGGCCTGATCCGCAACACCAAGTTGGCACCGGAAGCTCCCGCGAGCTGGGACGACGCGCTGGCCGCAGGCAAGGCCGCCGGCACCAAGTACCCGTTCCTGATCCAGGTCGGCGACACCGGTGACCCGTACACCATGTACCCGCTGCAGGCCTCCTTCGGCGCACCGGTGTTCACCCAGAACGAGGATGGCTCCTACAGCAGCGAGCTGGCCATGGGTGGCGAGAACGGTGAGAAGTTCGCGCAGTGGCTGGCCGACCAGGGCAAGGCCGGAACGCTCGACACCGCCATCACCTACGACATCGCGGTGGACGCGTTCGCCAAGGGCAAGTCGCCGTTCATCATCGGCGGCCCGTGGATGCTGGAGAAGTTCAAGGATCTCGACCTCTCCATCGACGCGATCCCGTCCGCCGGTGGGCAGCCCGCCAGCCCGTTCGTCGGCGTCCAGGGTTTCTTCATCTCCGCCCAGTCGAAGAACGCCATCGTGGCCAACGACTTCCTGACCAACTACATCGCCACCACTGATGTGCAGTACGCGATGTACGAGGCCGGGCAGCGCACCCCCGCACTGAAGACCGCAGCCGAGAAGGCCGCCAGCGACACGCTGACCGCCGGCTTCGCCAAGGTCGCCGCGAACGCGGTGCCGATGCCGTCCATCCCCGAGATGGCCGCCGTGTGGACCTACTGGGGTGTCACCGAGGCGAACATCATCTCCGGCAAGCAGAAGCCGGCCGCCGGATGGCAGAAGATGATCGCCGACATCCAGTCGAAGATCAAGAAGTAGTCTGCAGCCAGCGTGGACGTCGATGACAGCATCGGCGTCCACGCTGGCGCACCAGCGCGAAGGGCGATCATGGGCGATCTGCAACAGTCGGTGCTGACCGGCAAAGAGAGTGCGTGGAACTCACGGGTGTTCGGCGTGGGCTTCGTGGTGAAACTGGTCCTGATGGCGTTGGTCAACGCCTTGGGCGTTTACGTCATCTGGGCGGCGTGGAACGCTTCGTCCTGGGTGCTGATGGGCGCGATGGTGGTGATCATCGCCGCTCTCGACTACGTCTACTTCAGCAACAAACACACGCTTCCGGGCAAGTACGTAGCGCCTGGTCTGGTGTTCCTGCTGATCTTCCAGATCTTCGTGATCTTCTACACCGGCTACGTCTCGCTGACCAACTACGGCGACGGCCACAACCTTGACAAGGAGCAGGCGGTCGCGGCGATCCTCGCCCAGAACGAGAAGCGCGTCCCTGGCTCGGCTTCCTACCCGCTCACCGTGGTCTACACCGGCGATCAACTCGGTTTCGCGATCGTCGACAACGGCCAGGTGAAAGTCGGTACCGCGGACGAGCCGCTACGCGTCGCTGCGGACGCGACGCTGGCCGGCAACAAGGTCACCGCGATTCCGGGCTTCAGTATCGCCAGCTCACAGCAGATCTTCGCCAACCAGCAGGCTGTGACCAGCCTCCGGGTGCCATTCAGCGCGAACGCGACCGAGGGCTCGATCCGCACCCAGAACGGCACGATCGGTTACCTCTACAAGTCGATCTTCGCCTACGACGCAGCCGCCGGCACGATGACCGACACCGAGAACAACGTGGTCTACACCGCGTCCGACCGGGGCCAGTTCGTCGCACCTGACGGGACCGCACTGCCCACCGGCTGGCGGGTCCTGGTGGGCTTCGACAACTTCACCAAGGCCTTCACCGATACGCAGTACTCCGGCCCGTTCCTGCGGGTGATGCTGTGGACGTTCGCGTTCGCCCTGCTGTCGGTGCTCACCACCTTCCTGCTGGGACTTTTCCTCGCGATCGTGCTCAATGAGGAGCGGCTGCGCGGACGCAAGCTCTACCGCACGCTGTTGCTGTTGCCGTATGCCTTCCCGGGCTTCCTCTCGGCGCTGATCTGGTCGGGCCTGCTGAACGAAAAGTTCGGCTTCATCAACCAGGTGCTGCTGGGCGGCACGAACATCCCGTGGCTGACCGACCCCTGGCTGGCGAAGCTGTCGGTGTTGGGCGTGAACCTTTGGCTGGGCTTCCCCTACATGTTCCTGATCGCCACCGGGGCGCTGCAGGCGCTGCCCAATGACATCAAGGAAGCCGCGAAGGTGGACGGTGCCGGCCCGCTGCGCACCTGGCTATCGGTCACCGGCCCGCTGGTGTTGATCACCACTGCGCCCATGCTGATCGCGAGCTTCGCCTTCAACTTCAACAACTTCTCCCTGATCTACATGCTCACCCAGGGCGGGCCGCGATTCGGCGACACGTCCGCACCGATCGGGGCCACCGACCTGCTGATCACCATGGCGTACTCGGTCTCCGGCGTGGACGGCAATGCACCGAAGAACTACGGCCTGGCCAGCGCCTTGTCGATCATGATCTTCGTCCTGATCGCGGTGATCTCCGGTCTCGGCTTCAGGCAGACCCGCAAGCTCGAGGAGGTGCTGTGATGACTGCCATCCAGACGGTCGAAACCATGCCGGACGCTCTGCCGGGTGAGCGTCGAAAGACCCCCAAGCAGTGGCTCAGCCAGCTCGGCTGGCGGCATCTGATCGGCTTGATCGCCGTGGTGTACGCCGCGTTCCCGATCGTCTACGTGATGTCGGCATCGGTCGCTTCCGGTGGCACGCTGACCGGCTCGAACGAGTTGTTCGCCACCGTGTCCTGGACGAACTACGTCACGCTAAACAGCACCCGGTTCTGGGCCTGGATGGGGAACTCGCTGCTGATCGCGTCGATCACCGCGGTGGGCACCGTGATCATGGGCGCGAGCGCGGCCTACGCCTTCTCGCGGTTCCGGTTCACCGGCCGTCGGGCCGGGCTCACCACGCTGCTGATCATCCAGATGTTCCCGCAGATGCTGGCTTTCGTGGCGCTGTTCCTGCTGCTGCTCACCTTCGGTGAAGTGGTGCCGGCGCTCGGCCTGGACTCGCGGCTGTCGCTGATCTGCATCTACCTCGGTGGGGCGCTGGGTGCGAACACCTTCCTGATGTACGGGTTCTTCAACTCGGTGCCGAAGGAGATCGACGAGGCGGCGAAGATCGACGGCGCCACCCACGCCCAGACCTACTGGAAGATCATCCTGCCGCTGGTGATCCCGATCCTGGCCGTGGTGGGGCTGCTGAGCTTCATCGCGACGTTCGGTGAATTCATCATCGCCCGGGTGGTGCTGCAGTCCGAGGAGAACTGGACGCTGGCAGTCGGACTGTTCGGGTGGGTGTCGTCGCAGTTGGACGCCAACTGGGGCCAGTTCGCTGCCGGCGCTGTGCTCGCAGCCATTCCGGTGCTGGCGCTGTTCCTCTTCCTGCAGAAGTACATCGTTTCCGGGTTGACCGCAGGCGCGGTCAAATAGTTTCCATTCGACGGGGGACCGTCCGGCCCGGCAGCCGTAGGTGAGGCACGGCTGCCGGGCCGGCCGTACATCAATCGCGTTGATACAGCCGTTCGATGATCGCGTCCGCCTGCGCGATGAGGCGCGTCCGCTTGAGCTTCAAGGTTGGCGTGACGAGGGAGTCGCCGGCGAGCAGCACGGCGAAACGGCGTGCCTGCTCCGTCTTGGCCACCCGTCTGTTCGCCACCTCGACGATGCTGCCGACCGCCCTCCGCAGGCGGGCGTGAGTGAGCTCGATCAGCTCGCCAGCCGCCGGTAGCTGGACTAGTTCGGGGACGCCTTCGCGCTCGGCCCATGCCTGCAGCGACTCCCGGTCGAGCAGCACCAGGCCACCCAGAAAGGGACGGGATTCTCCGACCATGACGGCGTGGGCGACCAGCGGTTGCTGTTCCATGGCCTGTTCCCAAACCGCAGGCGCCACCGTCTTGCCGGTCGAGGTGACGATGACTTCCTTGAGGCGGCCGAGTATTCGCAGCCGGCCTTCGGCGTCGAGCTCGCCCACATCGCCGGTGTGGAAGAAGCCATCAGGGAAAACGGTGTCCTGTCCGTGGTACCCGATGAACACACCGCTGCCCTTGGCGAGTACTTCCCCGTCCGCCCCGATCCTGACGGTGGTGCCGGGGAGGGGAGTCCCAACCCAGCCTGCTCGGATCGAGCCCGGTCGGTTCCCGGTCAGCGGAGCACAGGTCTCGGTGAGGCCATACCCTTCGAGGACCGGCAGGCCGACACCCCTGAAGAACCGGCAAAGCTCGGGGTCGAGTGCGGCTGCCCCAGAGAGCAGGTAGTCAAGCTGCCCACCGAAGAGCGTCCGGATGCGGCGGTAGAAGAGCCGTTCGTAGCCCGAGTGCCGGAGCCTGAGCGCGACTGGCGGCCGGGTGGCGGAGGTTTGAGCAGCCTCAAGGTGACGCCCCCAGCTAATCGCCGTCCGTTCGGCGTCGCGCCAGAGCGGACCGAGTCTGGCGGCTCGGTGTGCGACAGCCGCGCGTATCTTCTGTAGCACCCGCGGCACGACCACCAAGAAAGTCGGACGCAACCGCGCGAGCGCCGGCACCACCTCGCGAGGGTCGGACAGGTGAGCGATGCGCATGCCATTCGCTAGGCAGACCAGCTGGAGTGCCCGTGCGAGCACATGGGCCAGTGGCAGGAAGATGACGGTGGCGCCACCTTCGCGGATCACCTCGGTGTATGCGGCGGCGACGTTGAGAACTTGGTGAAGCAGGTTGCCGTGCGTGATTTGGGCGCCCTTAGCTTCCCCGGTCGCACCGGAGGTGTAGACGATGGTCGCCACGCTATCCGGAGTGGCGTGCTGTCGTCTGACCTCCAACTCCTCGTCACTCACGTGAGCGCCAAGGGCGGCGAGGGCGGCGAGATCACCAGTCTCCGCAGCGTCCATCGACCAGCTTCGCAGCGTGCCTGCGGCCAGCGCTGCCTGGAGCAGGTCGCGCTGCTCCCCGGTGCCGGCCAGACCTAGGCGGACGCCGGCGTCGGTGACTATGCCGGCGACTTGCGACGGGGCTGAGCCCGGGTAGATCGGCACCACCACCGCACCGGCGAACCAACAGGCGAAATCGGCTACCGCCCATTCGTAGCGGGTGTCGGCCAGGATGGCCACGCGATCTCCTGACCTGACTCCGGCAGCGATCAGTCCCTTCGCCAGACGGCGTACCGCACCATGGAACTCAGTGGCAGAGACGGACCGCCACAGCTCCGTCCCGGGGCCCTGACGAACTTCGAATGCCGCAGAGTCGGGTGCTGTCCGCACCCGTTCCAGCAGAAGATCGGTGGTGTTGCGGCGCCATGCCAGCTCAGCCAGAACCGGAGTGCTTGCTTCTCGCACGGGCGCAGCGCCTCCTATTGCCAACTCAGATGCGCGTCAAGACTGCCAATGCCGGGCCGGGTGGACCAAGCCCAGGCACAACCTTTGACAAGCGGAAGCCAAGCGAGTTCCGGTTCGGTTGAGTCGGGTGTGAATGCAGATCTCAAATCAACGATCACCTCTTTAGCCGGCATCGCAGCGGCAGTCTTGTTGGGAGTCGGGCTCGCCGCAGCCGGCAGCCAGCACGGCGTTCGAGTTGGGGGCGTGCCGGCGTTCGCGATCGCTGTTGTCCTCGCCTTCGTCGTGCAGTGGCTGGCGTTTGTGCCCGCCTACGTCCTGCAGACCGAGCGCTTCTATGACCTGATGGGAAGCCTGACGTTCATCACGGTGACCGGGATGCTTGTGGCGGTTACGCCAGGGGTGGATGCCCGCGGCCTCCTCGCCGCCGCTTTGGTGGTGATCTGGGCGGTTCGCCTCGGCAGCTTCCTGTTCGCTCGCGTGTCACGCGCTGGCGCGGATGATCGGTTCGCCGAAATCAAGGTCTCGTTGCCCAGATTCCTGCTGGTGTGGACGATGCAAGGTTTGTGGGTCAGCAGCACCGCGGCGGCCGCCTGGATTGCGATTTCTTCCATCAATCGCGTTGCTCTGGACGCGTTTGCGCTGGTGGGGTTGCTGATCTGGGCGGTCGGCTTCGGCATCGAAGTCGCCGCGGACCGGCAGAAGAGCCGTTTCCGGGCGGACCCGGGCAATCGAGGACGGTTCATCGCCAGCGGTCTTTGGTCGCGATCCAGACACCCGAACTACTTCGGCGAGATCGTGCTCTGGCTCGGGATGGCGCTGCTGGCGTTGCCCACCTTCACCGGCTGGCAGTGGGTTGGGCTGATCTCTCCCGTGTTCGTGACGGTTCTGTTGACCCGGATCAGCGGGATTCCGCTGCTGGAAGTCAGGGCCGACGCGAAGTGGGGCGGGCAGAGTGACTACGAAGACTACAAGCGGCGAACGCCGGTGCTGATCCCCAGGTTGGGTAGGTAGGGTCTCCAAGTTAGTTCCTTGTTCGCCCCGTACTCTCCCGGTCGCGGCGAACAACCCATCCAGGTGGCGGTGGTCGACCTCGCTACCGAGCAGATCGCGCGATGCGTGGAGATTGTGTTGCAGCGCGAGGGTAGACACTCCGACGCCTGGCGCAGCCGGCTCGAGAAGGCGCCGACCGCGCCGGATCAGGTGACGTTGGTGGCGCTGGTCGAGACGCAGGTGGTCGGCTATGGCTCGGCCCGACGACTCACCCCACGCACTTTGAAGCCTGACGCCGCGGTGCCGGACGGTTGGTACCTGACCGGGGTGATCGTCGATCGGCCCTCTCGCCGCCGCGGGGTCGCCTCCCGGCTGACCGAGGCGCGGCTGCGCTGGCTGAGCGGACGTACTGGGCGGGTGTGGTACTTCGTCTCCGACAGAATCCGGCCTCCATCGATCCGCACGCCCGGTTTGGGTTCGGACTGGTGGCCCGGGATATCTGGTTTCCCGGCGTCAGCGTGACTGGATCGGCCCTGCTGTACGCGGTCGATCTCTCCAGGTCAGCGGACGGAATCCGCGAGCGCGGTCAGTTCGACGTTGAGATTGGCGCGGGCCAGAGGTTCCCACCTGGCGCGTCCGAAATCGGTGTAGAAAAGGAAATCCCGGCCGAGTAGTTCGACGACCCGCTCGCGACGCCCAGCTCGCCAGAATTGCGCGTCAAGGCGGGGCGACTCGGCGCGTAGCGCAGCCACCGAGGCTAGATAACGTGGCGACGTTGAGCCCAGAATGGCGAAATCGGCGTCGCTGACGCGGGCACCGGGCAGATCGCCGGAAGCGGGGGAGTGGTCGATCGTGACGAGGATGAGGCGGACGACCTCGTCCACAGCCGCTGGCGGGAGCCCGGAGAGCGGTAGTCGCGCCGCGGCCAACTCGGCCGAAGCTTCTTCGTCCGTACCCGGAGTCCCGGTGTACACCGCGTCGTGGAACCAGACCGCGAGCTGCTCGGTCGGGCTGCCGCCGCCCACCCGGCGAAGCGAGTCGAGCGCATGCGCGAGATGGGGGAGTGCGTGATAGTTGCGGTGCGGCTCCGACCAGCGTTCGAGGAGCTCGGTGCCGAGGCCGAGGGCTTCCGGAAGCAGCGAGCGCCAGGCGTCCGCCAGGGCCTGGCTCACCACAGCCGGATCAGCCACCAGGCGAGTCCGGCGCAGGCGGCTGCGAACAGGACGCTGGCGAAGGTGCCGATGATGAATCGTTCGGCGGCTCCGCTCGAGGTCGCCTTGAGTTCGGGGTAGCGGGCGAGGCCCTTGATCGCGAGCACCACGGCGATGCCTTCGGGGAAGCCGGTGAGGATCGCGGCGTAGACGGCCAAGCGTTCCAGCATGCCGATCCAGCGGCCGCCGCGCAGAGTGCTCGCGGCCGACCGAATGCCGGGTGCGTCCGCGTCCGGGTCTGCGGGCTCCTGATCGCCGCCAGAACCGGTGACCTCCGGCGGAGGATCCGCGCGGCGGAAGACGGCGGTGACCACCGGGCTGCCGACGAGAACGGCGACCAAGCCGATCGCGATCACCACGAGCGCCTTCAGCGTGATCGCCAGAATCGGGCTCATGGCTGCACCGTTCCGCCGAGTTCCTGCACGCGCGCCAGGAGCCGGGTGGCGAGGGCGGCTCCCCGAGCGTCCTCGACCGCCGCTGCGCGACCGAGGCGTTGGCTCACCGCAGACGGGCTGATGCCGAGTTGGGCAGCAGCGTCGGCCTTGGTGAGGCCCTGGTCGAGCAGATCCATCAACTCCCATCCTTCGGTGCTGCGGCGCGATAGCGTCGACCGCCACAGCCAGAGCGCGGTCTCGGCGTCCGTGGTGGCGTCCGTCAGTTCAGGGTAGTCAGCCGCACTGACATGCTCGGTCAGCGCGAGGGCGAGTTGGACGGGGGAGCGGCGCGCCCGCTCGATGGCCGTTCGGGCAGCGACGTAGGCGGGCCCACGAGCAGCTCGCGTGGAGTCAGGCAGGGGTGACGCAACTGGTCCGACGCCGATGCCGATCCGCCAGTCGCCCAGCCGGGTCAGTTGGCTGACCGCTGTCGTGACGGCGGCGGGCTCGTTGCAGAGTCCCTGTAGTTCGTCACCCGCGGTGCGCTCGAACGGTAGCGCCATTGCTGTGGGTGACAGGGCAGCCAGAGCAAGCGGCACCCGGTCGGGACCGAGACGGCTGGACACCTGATCGGCGACGAGAGCGAACATGAAGGCGTTTGACTTCATTCCTCGATGTTAAGCCTTCAGCCTTAAGTGCGCAACTGTCTGGCTCAGCGCGAGAAGGCGGGCTGCGCGGCCGAGATCGGTTCGGCCTCGGTGCCGTCATAGAGCGCGACCGCACGGAACTCTGGGTGGCAGTGCAGGACGTGGTCGGCAGCAAGAGCGAGATCATTGAAGCGGTCGTCGCAGACGCCGCACGCATAGCGCTGGTCGGCCTCGATCAGGCGATCGAACCAGGCGAACAGCCGGTTCATGGGAGCTCCTGGGGGGTGGATCGCCGACCAGCCTAGCCGTAGCGGGCGGCCGATAGTAACGACACGGCCAAGTTGCTGGCGAATGCGCGCGTGGGGCAGGCGTGAGGAGTCCAAAGTGACATAATGCAAGTTATCGGACACATGCTGTGGAGGCTGTGGGGTCGCCATACCGCCCGCTCTGGTTGCCTACACCGGATCGGGGTCGTCCGCCCGCGACCAAGCAATCGCAATCAGTTCCCGCAAGATGTCCAGATCGATGTCCTCAAGCCTGCGGACGTACACGCAGCCGGCGCCTTCGGTGTACTTGCCCAGTTTCGGCAGCAACTCCGCACCCGCCGGCAGATCCTTCAACCCGTACAGCGACAACTGCGCCTTTCGTGGCGAAAACCCGGTCTTGGGCCAATCGCCGCGATTGCGTGGATTCACGGGCGAGACGTAGCGGTAGGTGCCGTAGCCGATCATCGTCGGCCCCCACAGCAGCGGCTCCACTCCGGTGACCGCACCAAAGATCTCGGCGAGCGTCAGCCCGTCGGCGCGGCGCTTGGCTGGTGTTGCCGCTTCGAGGAACGCGCCCACGTCGGCGTCCGTCGGTTTCGTCTTGGGTTCGACCATCGCGTGATCCTAACGGTCGTCTGGAAGTCGCCACCGGTGGCGGGCGATCACCTGGTCAAGGCTGCCGTCCAGCCTCCAGAGGCCTGGTTGACTGTGGCATCGCCCACCGCGGACGGTGGGCTCAGCCACAGTCTGTGGCGGCGGAAACTGTTCCGCCGGGTTGGTTCCGCACCCGGCGGTTCTTCAGGAACCGTTGGTGGCGGGCTAGAGGTTGATCATGTGGCCGGCGATGCCCTCCACGGCCTCCTTGATCGCTTCGGAAAGGCTCGGATGCGCGTGGATGTTGCGGCTGACCTCGTCCGCGGTGAGGTCCCACTGCTGGGCCAGCGTCAGTTCAGGTAGCAGCTCGGAGACGTCCGGGCCGACCATGTGCGCGCCGAGCAGCTCGTTGTAGCGGGCGTCGGCCACGATCTTCACGAAGCCGGTGGCGTCGCCAAGGCCGTGCGCCTTGCCGTTCGCGCTGAACGGGAACTTGGCCACCTTGACCTCGAAGCCGCGGTCCTTGGCCTGCGCCTCGGTGTAGCCGAACGAACCGATCTGCGGCTGGCAGTAGGTCGCGCGCGGGATCATGTCGTAGTCGATGGCCATAGTCTCGGCGCCGGCGATCGTCTCGGCCGCGACCACGCCCTGCGCCTCCGCGGTGTGCGCCAGCATCAGCTTCGCGGTCACGTCGCCGATCGCGTAGATGCCGTCCACGTTCGTGCGCATGAAGTCGTCGATCGCGATCGCGCCGCGCTCGGTCAGCGCCACGCCGGTGTTCTCCAGTCCGTAGCCGGTGGTGCGCGGCTGGAAGCCCAGGGACTGCAGCACGCGTTCGGCCTCCAGCACCTTGCCCTCTCCCCCGGCGGCAGGGCTGACGTGGACGCGGACGCCCTCGGCCCACTCCTCGATCGAGTCGACCTTGGTGCTGGTGAGCACGGTCACGCCGAGCTTCTTGTACGCCTTGAGCAGTTCGGCCGCTACCTCTGGATCCTCGTTGGGCACCATCCGGTCGAAGTACTCGACGATCGTCACCTGGACGCCGTAGTTGGCCAGCACGTAGGCGAACTCGGTGCCGATCGCGCCGGCGCCGCAGATCACGATCGATTCCGGCAGCTGATTGGAGAGGATCTGCTCCTCATAGGTGAAGATCCGGGCGCTGCGGGTGGTGTTGGGCAGCAGCTTGGTGGTTGCGCCGACAGCGATAATGCAGCTGTCGAAGGTGATCGTGTCCTCGCCGGCGTCCGTGGCGACCTTGATCGTCTTGGCATCCACGAAGGTGCCCCAGCCGTTGATCTCGGTGATCTTGTTCTTCCGCATCAGGAAGTGCACGCCCTTGACCATGCGATCGGAGACTGCCCGGCTGCGGTCGAACGCCACGCCGTAGTTGAAGCTCACCTCGCCCTCGATGCCGAAGGTCTTCGCTTCGCGGTTGAAGATGTGCGCGAGTTCGGCGTTGCGCAGCAACGCCTTCGTCGGGATGCAGCCGACGTTCAGGCACACCCCGCCCCACCACTGCTTCTCGATCACCGCTACGCTCTTGCCGAGCTGAGCTGCGCGGATGGCTGCGACGTAGCCGCCAGGACCCGCACCGAGGATGACGACATCGAAGTGTTGGCTCATGCCGGTTACTCTATCCACTGTCCTGACGAGCGGCGCAGGGGGCGCCTACGGATTGGCGGCGAGTCGCAACCCAGTTGCTCATATCTAATGTGAGATAAGCTGTCGCTCGTGAAGGACCTTCTACCGAGCAGTCTGGGCATGCTGATTCGGGACGCGCGCAAGCAGCGCGGCCTGACCCAACAGGAACTCGCGGACGTGCTCGGCACCTCCCAGAGCGCGGTGCACCGCATCGAATCCGGCGGGCAGAACCTGTCGCTGGAAATGATCAATCGCATCGCCACCGCCCTGGACAGCCCGCTGATCACCGCCGGCAGCGGCGGGCCGACGCACCTACGCATTCAGGGCCCAGTGACGCTGTCGGGTGAGATCGCCGTCCGCTCGTCCAAGAATGCAGCGGTGGCCCTGCTGTGCGCTGCCTTGATCAACCACGGGCGGACGGTGTTGCACGGCATCGCCCAGATCGAAGAGGTGAACCGCATCCTCGAGGTGCTCACCAGCATCGGCGTCCGGGCGACCTGGAGCGAGGACAAGTCAGAGCTCGTGCTGGTGCGTCCGGCCAAGCTCGACCTTGCCGACATGGACGTGGCCGCTGCGCGCCGGACGCGCTCGATCATCATGTTCCTCGGGCCGCTGCTGCATTCCGAGGACACGTTCGACCTGCCCTATGCGGGCGGCTGCAGCTTGGGCGCGCGCACGATCACGCCGCACCTGCAGGCACTGCGACATTTCGGGCTCAGCGTCCGCACCACTCAGGGCCTGTACCACGCCGATGTCGACCAGGCCTGCACCGGCGACCGTCGGATCACGCTCACCGAGCGCGGCGACACGGTCACCGAGAACGTGCTGATGGCGGCCGCGCAATTCCCGGGTCGCACTGAGATCCGCAACGCGTCCAGCAACTACATGGTGCAGGACCTGTGCTTCTTCCTTCGTGAACTTGGCGTGCAGGTGGATGGCATCGGCACCACCACGCTCACCGTCCATGGGCTGGACCGCATTGACGCCGATGTGGCGTACACACCTTCGGAGGATCCGATCGAAGCGATGAGCCTGATCACGGCCGCGATCGTCACCGGCTCCGAGCTGACCGTGCAGCGCTGCCCGATCGAATTCCTCGACATCGAACTCGCGATCCTGGCCGAGATGGGCCTGAACTACAGCCTGACCGAGGAGTACGCGGCGTACAACGGCCAGACCCGGCTCGTCGACGTGACCGTGAAGCCGTCCAGACTGCACTCCTCCGCGGACAAGATCCATCCGATGCCGTTCCCAGGGCTCAACATCGACAACCTGCCGTTCTTCGCGGTGATTGCGGCCGCGGCAGAGGGTCGGACGCTGATCCACGACTGGGTGTACGAGAACCGCGCGATCCACCTGATCGAGCTGAACAAACTGGGCGCGGACGTGCAACTGCTCGACCCGCACCGGATCGCGGTGAACGGCCCCACCCGCTGGCGCGGCCAGGAACTGGTCTGCCCGCAGGCACTGCGTCCGGCGGTGTGCCTGCTGCTGGCCGCACTGGCGGCCCGCGGCACCAGCGTGCTGCGGGATGTCTATGTGATCAACCGCGGCTACGAGGACCTCCCCAACCGGCTGAACGCACTGGGCGCGAAGATCGAGGTCTTCCACGACTGAACGAAAAGGGGACGGTGCCCTTATCGTTCAACTTGTCCACAGCCTCGGTAGCGATCTGGCTTCAGGAGTGGAAAACCTGGATGAAAAAGGAACCCTCCCCTTTTCGTTCAGGCGAGCTGGCGCACCTCGAAGTGGTGGCTCGGGTCGACCAGTTCCTGCTGGGCTGCGACCAGGGCGAGTTCGGCGGACTCCAACTCGGCGGTACGGCGCAGCAGTGAGTAGACCGCGTCCGCGGTGGCACCTACAGCGTGGCCGGGGGTCTCGCTGTTCAGCAGATGCGCCAGGAACAGCGCCGCGGTCAGATCACCCGAGCCGGTGAAATTGCGCTCGAGTCTCGGGGTGGTCACCTGCCAGGCGCCATCAGCTGACACCACCAGCATGTTGATCTCGTCGGGGTGGTCGCCTTCGAGCACGGTGGACGTGACCAACACCACTTTCGGCCCCCGCTGCTGCAGTTCCCGGGCTGCGCCGAGCACTTCGGCCAGGGTTGTGGTGGTGCGTCCGGTGAGGAAGTCGAGCTCGAAGTGGTTCGGCGTGACCACATCCGCGGCCGGCACCACCTGGTCGCGCATGAACTCCGGAATGCCCGGACGCACGTAGATACCGCGGCCGATATCGCCGATGACCGGGTCGCAGCAGTAGATCGCCCCGGGGTTCTCCTTCCGCACCAGCCGCACGGCTTGCAGGATCTCCGCACCCATCTCCGCGGCACCCTGGTAGCCGGAAAGGATGGCGTCCACGCGTCCGAGCACGCCACGATCGGCGATGCCTGCCACGACGTCCGCCACGTCTCCGGGGGCCAGCAGCGGCCCACGCCAGGCGCCGTAGCCGGTGTGGTTGGAGAAATGGACGGTGATCACCGGCCACACCTCAACACCCAGGCGCATCAGCGGAAACGTGGCCGCACTATTACCCACGTGGCCGTAGGCGACCGAGGACTGGATCGAGAGAATCGTTGTCACCGCCATATTGTGCGGCCGATCCGAGCCAGTCGAGCGTCACGTCCAGCCCTGCGGCCCTAGAGTGCCCTCGTGAACGTCGGCGACTTCCCCTTCCTCGATCATCGCTTCGTCGCGATAGCGCATCGGGGTGGCTGGACGCGGCCGGCGGACGCCGCCAGGGAGAACACCGTCTACGCCTTCGAGAGGGCAGTCGACCTCGGCTTCAGTTTCCTGGAGATCGACGTTCGCACCACCGCGGACGGGAAGCTGGTGCTCTTCCACGATGCCCGGCTGGAACGGCTCACCGGCGCCAGCGGGCGGGTGCGCGAGCGCACCTGGCGCCAACTCCGTGACCTGCGGATCGGCGGGTTCGATCCCGTCCCGCTGCTTGAGGACGTGCTGGACCGGTTCCCGGCGACAGTGTTCAACATCGACCTGAAGGACAACGCCGGCGTGCCCGCGCTGGTAGCGCTGCTCCGCCGGATGGACGTCTCCGACCGGATCGTGGTGGCGTCCTTCTCCACCCTCCGCATCCGTCGTTTCGCCAGCCGCTCCCCCGGCATCGCGCTCGGAGCGACGCCGCTCGGCGTCGGTTGGGACGGTTTCGTGCCCGGACTGCGCCGCTGGCGGGTCGATCCGGCACCGGTCCTGCAGGTGCCGGCTCGGGTGCTTGGAAACCTGTTGCCGTTGGTGCGGCGCGACCTCATCGACTTCCTGCACAGCACCGGACGGAAAGTGCACGTCTGGACGATCGACGATCGCGCCGAGATGGAGCGCCTGATCGACCTGGGAGTGGACGGGCTGATCTCGAACGACCTGGTGACGCTGAAGTCGGTGCTCACTGAACGCGGACTCTGGGAGGCGGACGAATGAGGAGCACACCCGCGCAGCGATCCTGGTACTGGTACGACTGGGCCAACTCCGCCTATATCACCACGACTGCGACGGTGATCATCGGGCCCTACCTGACCAGCCTGGCCAACAACGCTGGCTGCCCGCAGCTGGCCGAGGGCGAGATCTGCACCAATCCGGTGCTGCTGCTCGGCATCTTCCCCGTGCTGCCGGGCGCGCTGCACCCTTTCCTCGGCACGCTGAGCACAATCGTCTCGGCAATCCTGCTGTTGTTCGTCGGCGCCGCGGCCGACCGCTCGACGAAGCCGCACCGCTGGCTCGCCACCACCGCCTGGATGGGCGCGCTGGCCGGAAGCCTGATGTTCTTCCTTGAGGGCGACAACTGGCAGCTGGGCGCATGGCTGATGATCATCGCGGCGTTCTGCTTCGGTGCCTCGACGGTGGTGTACGACTCAATCCTGGTGCGGATCGCCGGACCTGACGAGCGCGACAAGGTCTCCAGCCGAGGCTGGGCCTTCGGCTATCTGGGCGGTGGCCTGCTCCTGCTCGCGAACTTCGCGCTGATGAGCCTCCATGAGCAACTGGGCATCAGCTACGGGCTGGCGGTGCGGCTCAGCCTGCTCTCCGCCGGTCTCTGGTGGGGCCTCTTCACGATCATCCCGGTCTTTGGCCTGCGCAGGCTTCCCCGCGAAGTGTCGACTACGGTGGCTCGCCGGAATCCGTTCAGCCAGTTGATGGCCACTTTCGCGAGCATGCGCAACTATCCGCAGACGATGCTCTTCCTGCTCGCGTTCCTGTTCTTCAACGACGGCATCCAGACGGTGATCGTCTCGTCCAGCCTGTACGCGTCCTCCGAGCTGGGCATGGCGACCAGCCAGGTGATGATGACTTTCCTGGTCACCCAGTTCGTGGCGTTCGGCGGTGCGCTGCTGTTCGGCCGGGTTGCCGCGCGGATCGGTGCGAAGCGGACGGTGCTTGGCGGGATCGCGATCTGGTTGGCCGTGGTGCTTTCCGCTTTCCTGCTGCCGGCCGGCAACTTCGGTGCGCTGATCGGCCTCGGTGCAGCGATCGGGCTGGTGATGGGCGGCACCCAGGCGCTGTCACGCTCGATGTATAGCCAGCTGATCCCGCTCGGACGGGAGGCGGAGTACTTCAGCTTCTACCAGGCGATGGAGCGCGGCACGAGCTGGCTCGGAACCCTAACGTTCGCGCTGGTGTTCCAGTTCTCGCATTCGTACCGGCTGGCTCTGGTCGCGCTGGTGGTTTTCTTCGTCGTCGGCGGGGTACTGCTCACCCGCGTGGACATGCGCAAGGGAATCACGGACGCCGGCAACGCGTTACCAAAGGTGATCTAGATGGCCGCCGTCACCTGCGTCGGTCGACCCGGCTACGGTGGAAGGCGGAGGTAACGAGATGGCTGATCGAGCATTGCGCGGGTTCGGACTTGGTGCGAAGAGTCACGCCGACCCGAGCGGGGTCGAACTCGCACCCCGCCAGGAGATCGGTTTCGAGTGCCCGAAGGGCCACCAGTTCAACGTCGTGTTCGCCGAAGAGGCGGAACTTCCGACCGAGTGGGAGTGCCCGCGGTGCGGCGCCACTTCGCGTCGTTCGGACGGGGTGGAGCCGGAGGCCAAGGAGACCAAGGCGCCGCGAACCCACTGGGACATGCTGCGCGAGCGTCGCTCGATCGAGGAGCTCGAAGACCTGCTCGCCGAGCGCCTCGAGGAGATCCGCGGCGACGGCCAGTAGGGCGGCGCCGAAGCCGTTGCCGGACTTGTGCGGACGACCCTTCGACAGGCTCAGGGATCGTCGGCCGGGGCGACCGGATCGTTAGGCGGGCCGACCGCCAGGTTCGATTTCGCCCTCAATCACGACGCTGGTTCCCGCGTCCGTTGCCGGCGACGGCACATCGTCCGCGGTCTCGCCGCGAATCACCGTGCCTGGGCCATACTTGGCCTTGATCACCCCGAAGTCCACTCCTGACTTCGCCGCCTGTCGAGCGATCAGGAAGCCTAGTGACTTCCGCACCAGCGGACGGGTGAGCGGCAGCAGGAAGAACACTCCGATGAAGTCGGTGAAGAAGCCCGGCAGCATCAGCATGATGCCGCCGATCAGCACCAGTGCCGCGTCCGCCAACTGACCGGTGGGCATGCGTCCGGTGTTGATTGCCTGGGTGAGTGCCGTCCAGGCCTTGCTGCCTTCACGACGCAGCAGCCAAGCCCCGACCAGCGCCTCGGCGAGAAGGATCCCAAGGGTCGGCAGTGCTCCGATCCGTGAGCCGACGAAGGTCAGCAGCCAGACCTCGGCTACCGCGACCAGGATGAACCCGACCACCAGCGCCGGCAGCACCCAACGGCCGGCGAACAGATTGCGGTTCATGTCGTGCCTCCCTGGCCGCGCTGCTGCCACCACTTGGTGACCTGACCACGCAGGCGGCCCACCTTGCGTCCTGCCTCCTGAGCAGCCTGGCCAGCCGCAGCACCCAGCCTCTCGGTGCCGTCCTTCACCTGGCCGAGCCGGTAGCGCAAGCCCCACTGGGCGGTCAGCAGCATCGCCTCCGCGACGATCTGGCCACTCATCTTCGAATCGCCGTACTCGCGCTCGATGAACTCGATCGGAACCTCGGCCACCTCGAAACCGTTTCGCAGAGCACGCCAGGCCAGGTCGACCTGGAAGCCATAGCCGGCAGCCTCGACGCCATCCAGGTCGATACCGCGCAGAGTGGCGGCCCGCCATGCGGTGAAGCCACCGGTGGCGTCCTTGACCTTGAGGCCGAGCATCAGCCGGGTCCACAGGTTGCCGCCGCGGGAGAGCAGTTCGCGGTGCAACGGCCAACCTTTGGTCGAGCCGCCCTTGATGTACCGGGAGCCCTTGACCGCGTCCGCGGTCTCCAGGCGCTTGAGCATGGCGGGCAGGTACTCGGGCTGGTGGGAGCCGTCCGCATCGTGTTCCACCAGCACGTCATAGCCCTCAGCCAGTCCCCAGCGGAAGCCGGCGACGTAGGCCGCGCCGAGCCCCTCTTTGCCCGTTCGGTGGAGCACATGCAGGTGGTCGTCGGCCGCAGCCAGTTCGTCGGCGAGGGCGCCGGTGCCGTCCGGTGAGTTGTCGTCAGCTATCAGGATGTGCGCGGACGGAACCGCTGCGCGGATGCGACTGGTGATCGGTCGAAGGTTTTCGGCTTCGTTGTAGGTGGGGATGATGACGAGCACACGCTCAAGACCTGCCGGGTAGGCCATTCGCTTCTCCAAGTTGGGTAACTTCCACATCCATTCTGCCGTACCGCAGTGACAGCCCGAGTCCGACGACTGCGAGCAGGGTGATGGTGAGCTCGATCCAGGACGCCCCCCAGGCCGCCGGCGTGACCCCTTCGCGGGTCGGCAACTCGACCACGCCGGACGCGCTGACGTGATCCGGTTCGGTGAAGGCGACGCTCCCGTCCGGATTGATCAGGCCGCTCACCCCGCTGGTGGTCACCACGAGCATCTCGCGGCGAAGCTCCCGCGCGCGCACCCGAGTGATGGCGAACTGCTGCTCGATCTGGCCGGTGCCCTGGTACATGGCGTTGCTGGACTGCACGATCTGCACCTGACCGCCAGCACGGACGGTGTCGTAGGCGAAATCGTCGTACACCAGGTCGTAGCAGACCAGGATGCCCAGCTTCAGGGCGGTGCCGTCCGCGAGGGTGACCGGCAGTACCCCCGGCGCAGTGCCAGGGATGGACTGCGCGCCCACGTACTGCAGTTCGGGGATCAGCGGCAGCAGGATCGAGCGGAACGGCACCCATTCGCCGAAGGGAACAATGCCCCGCTTGATGTAAGTTCCCTGGACCCCTGCCTCCGGGTCCCACCACAGCGAGGCGGTCCGGCGCTCGTCTTTTCCAGGACCTTCCAGAATTGCCCCGACCAGGATTGGCACGCCAGCGCGATCCAGCGCGGCCTGAACCAGTCTATTGGTTTCCGCATCGAGGAACGGGTCCATGTCGGTGCCGTTCTCGGGCCACACAATGAACGCTGGCGGTGGGCGGGTTCCCGTGTCCACGTCGTCGGCGAGGCGGTCGGTTTCTGACATCTGGTCGGCGAACCGGGCGGTCTCCGCGGCTTGATTGCGGGTGATCGTCCGCGCCTCTCCGAGACCGTAGACGCCCCCGCCGGGCGCGCCGCCCTGCACGTAGCCGACTGAGGTGGTGCCGGTCTGCAGTCCGGCCGGAACGAGTAGGCCGCCGAGGGCGAGGACGGCAATGCCGGCGACCCCTGACGCGACCAACGCGGTTCGTTGCTTGGACGGCGACAGCACGAGCCAGGCGAGCAGCTGGCCCGCCATGGCCGTCGAGAAGCCGAGCGTGGCCACGCCGACCAGGGGCAGCATGGCGGCGAGCGGTGAGTCGACCATGGCGTAGCCGAGACGCATCCAGCCGAAGCCGCTGAACGGGAACCTGGAATAGGCGAACTCGATGCCCGTCCAGCAGGCGGCGGCCAGCAGCGGCCACCAGGCGGTACGGCTGGCCAGCTTGATCGCTGCGCCGAGGACCGCGTAGAACAGGGCTTCCACCAGGACCAATCCGAGCATGGCCTGCAGGAAGATCACCTGCATCCAGCCGACGCCCAGCAGCAGGAAGCCAACACCGAAGGCGAACCCGAGACCGGCCGCGCCACGCAACCGGCGGGCGGCGAGCACGGCGAGCGTCAGCCCGGCTACACCGGGAATCACCAATGGCCAGGCTCCGAACGGCTCGAAGCCGAGTGCCGTCAGTACGCCGGCGAGGATCGCCAGGGCGGCCCGCACACCCCAGTGCCGGTTCGCCAGCCAGTGGGAGAAGGTCGGAGCGCGAGTGGCCGAAGCTGACCCGACCGGTTGGTCGAGCTCATCGAGACCCGGCTGTCCCGGTCGATCCGCAAACACATGCGCAGCCTAGTGGGGCGACGGTAGCGGCCCCGAACTGGCAGCATGGGGCGATGGCTGACCGATTGCTGGCATTCGATACCGCTTCGCTCTATTTCCGTGCGTTCTTCGGGCTGCCGTCGACGTTACGGGCCGCGGACGGGCGTCCGGTGAACGCGGTGCGTGGGTTGCTGGACTTCTTGGCGCGGTTCATCACCGACTACTCCCCCACCCAGGTCGCCTGCGGCTGGGACAACAACTGGCGGCCGACCTGGCGGGTGGACCTGGTGCCGTCGTACAAGGCGCATCGGGTGGCCTACGGAGTCGTCGAAGAGGTGCCGGCCGACCTGGTGGGCCAGGTGCCGCTGATCCTTGAGGTCCTGGCTGCGCTGGGGTTGTCGGTGATCGGCGCGGACGACCACGAGGCGGACGACGTGCTCGGCACCTTCGCCACCGTTGCCGGCGTGCCGACCGATGTGGTCACCGGTGACCGCGACCTCTTCCAATTGGTGGACGACGAGCGCGAGGTGCGCGTGCTGTACTGCGGACGCGGCGTCGCCAACCACGATCGGGTGGACGCGGCCTGGCTGCTGGCCAAGTACGGCATCGACGGCGCGGGATATGTCGACTTCGCTGTGCTGCGCGGTGATCCCTCCGACGGCCTTCCTGGGGTGCCCGGGATCGGTGAGCGGACCGCGGCGCGGCTGGTGGCCGACTACGGCGATCTGGAGGGCATCGTGGCGGCAGCGGTGTCCGGCCGGCTCTCCCCCACCCTGACCGCACGGCTGAAGGCCGCCGTCGACTATCTGGGTGCGGCGCGCGAGGTGGTCGCGGTTCGCCGTGACCTTGATCTCGCCCCCGTCGACCTGACGTTGCGCGCCGCGCCAGCGGATCCCGTCCGCTTCGCCGAGCTGGCTGAAGAGCTGAACCTCGGCGGTTCCGCCGAGCGAATCCTAGCGGCCATGAACCTTCGAGGCGCCGGCCCTTCGTGACGGTCGCAGCGCGACCTCCTCAGGGATCATTTTGCTCGGCCTAGAGAGGGCTCAATCCGTGTGGTTCGAGCGCAGCGCGTAGACCGCGGAGCCGGCGACCACATTGGCGAAGCGATTGCCGCTGGGCAGCGGCGTCCCTGCTGGGCTGAGCACGATTCGCCGTTCGACGGTCAGTCCCAGGCGGTCGAACAGTTCTTCGAGTTCCACCAGGGTGGTGTGCCGCAGGTTGGGCGTGTCGTACCAGGCATGCGGAATCTCCCGCGACATCGGCATGCGGCCGCGCAGCAGGCGCAGGCGGTGCCGCCAGTAGCCGAAGTTGGGGACGGAGACGATCAGCCGGTCGGCGATGCGACCCATCTCCTGAAGCACTTCGAACGGGCGATGGATCGTCTGGATCGTGCGCGACAAGACCACCACGTCGTAGGAGTG
>Ga0116180_1001166_pt1 | contig 22780 bp, 8 predicted proteins | sample AD_UKC073_MetaG_FD_89804 | JGI IMG/M metagenome (GOLD analysis project Ga0116180, IMG submission 89804) | Active sludge microbial communities of municipal wastewater-treating anaerobic digesters from USA - AD_UKC073_MetaG | ecosystem: Engineered > Bioreactor > Anaerobic > Digestate | place: USA...
GAGGCGGCAATCGGAAGAGCCGACAGGATACGGCTGATTGTGGCATTTGTCATGGAATCTGGGGTGAAGCTCATCCTGCCAAGTCTTCAGCAGGCGGCTAGCCGAGGCGTGTCTATAGAGCTTATTGCGTGGCGCTAGCATGACAGGTCTGTGTCACTCGTGTCTGATATGATCATTATCAAGTTGACCACGCAAACTTGATAGTTCAAGCTGGTATCGGCATTTTCCTAGAAAACAGAAGGAACAACATGATTATCGGCGAAAGGAATACTAGGTAACCCTAGGCAAGTTGATTATTGAGTCATCGCTGACTTTGCACTATTTGCAGCTCGGGCTTTGGCTAAATAATAGTGTTCGAATCTTCTTAGGCGGTTATCTAGAGTAACACCAATAGTAGATAGCACTGGACCATGATTGCTTATCATGGATCCAATTGGCAAACTTCGTAAATGAGATTGATTGTATAAGAGATAGCGCAGGATATTTTTCTAAAGTCTACCATTGTTTATATCATTCAACGTTCTACACACTACCTACACTGATAGATTGTAAATTGTTATCTATAATCCACAATCCACTGTTTGCGACGCTGAAAGGCTGCCGGTATACTACCATACATATCTATTCGGTCGGTGGGCCGCACATCTAGTGTTTGAGTGAAGCAAACAACAAATGTTTATTTGCGCATCCTCGTGTAGTCGCGTTCTAGGAATGAATGAACTAATATGATAACGCCATAATCTACAAAATCATAGCCAGTGTAATTGGTCGGGTGGTCGGAGGAGGGGCGATATATAGAATATGGCAAGTGAGGTTGCAAGCTATGAAGATTATGTAAAGCAGGGTAGTCTAGGAAGGCATGAGACCTTTACCCCTAGGTATGGCTGGCTCAAGAAAGGGTATGATGCCGCCAAGGAAGATGCAAATGTATTCAGGGCAGTTAACGCGATACAGCGTCTAGGTGTTGGCAAGAACATGGTTAGGTCGATCAGATACTGGTGCCAGGCATTCAAGGTTCTCGATACAGATCCCTCTGGCGGAATGGTACCTACAAAGTTAGGCGATAACTTGTTTGCGGACGATGGCTGGGACCCCTATCTCGAAGATGCGGCGTCCTTATGGTTGCTGCATTGGCAACTTTTTGTGCCTCCCCTTGACGCCGTAAGCTGGGTGTTCGCTTTCAACCGATGTAATCTATGGAGTTTTGATACCCGACAGCTCAGCAGGGTTATAAAAGACTCTGCTAGCAAGTACGATAGTCTTTCATCCTTGTCAGACAACTCATTTGCGCGAGATGCTTCTTGCATTATTCGAATGTACGCAAGGGTTGGGTCGGCCAGCGAGTCTGAGATCCAATGTCCGTTTACAGAAATGGGTATCATGAGACCAACAGAGGATCTCAATTCAGTTCGGTTTGACACATCGACCAAGCACGATCTTCCACCGCTGATATTTGCAGCATCGTGCTTTTCATTTATAGCGCATTATGTGCCGCCGGGCCCAAAAACCGTATCTATTCACCGGTTAACGCATGATGCGAATTCGCCGGGCGTGGTCTTCAAGTTGACCGAAAGCGCCGTAGGGGCTTACTTGCATGAGGCTGAAGAGAAAATGGAGGGCTTCGCATTAATCGATATTCTAGGAGACGTGCAGCTGCACCTGAACGAACATCCTCTGACTTTGTACGAGAGTGCGCTAGAGAAATATTATACGGAGCAATAGAGAAATGAGAGTATCGGATATTGTCCAACCTGATATGAATATTGCACGCTCTACTAGCTTGGAGCGGGACAAGAGCGCAACTAGTTTCATTAGAGATTATCAACTGACTGCAAAAGCAACAGAAGCACTTGGCCGTTTTGCGGATGCACTTGGCGGTGAAAAAGTGTCAGCCTGGTCCTTAACAGGACCGTATGGCATGGGGAAATCTAGTTTTGTATCCTATTTGATGGCCCTGACTGGTCCGAAAGATGATCCCCTAACGGAGATGGCAATGAAGAAGCTAGAGGATTCGTCTCCGCAGTTGCATTCAAGAATATCCAATGCTATGGCCGAAGCTGTAGACGACGCAGGCTTCTTCCGGATCGCCGTTACGGCTGCTTATGAACCGATAAATAACACCTTGGCGCAAGGACTCCGTGAAGCACTAATGAGCACTCAGCTAGATAGCGGAGATCAATGCATTGAACGACTGAATCGGCTTATAAATAGCGATTGCGTTGATCCGAGGGAATTGCTTGCCGTTTTTGAAGATGTGCGTAATCTAGCAGGGTGTCCAATGATTGTAGTAGTAGATGAATTTGGTAAGTGCCTGGATTACATGTCCCATCATCCTGGTGAAGGCGACATATTCATTGTTCAGCAATTGGCTGAGCTTGATGATATATACCTTTGGGTCTGTTTACATCAGGCTTTCGATGATTATGCGTTAGGGTTATCTATTCTTCAGAGGCAAGAATGGGCCAAGGTGCAGGGACGATTTGAAGACATATCCTTCGTGGAATCGACCCCGCAGATGCTATATCTCATAGGTAGGACTTTAAAACAGAGCCAAGACGAAGAAATGGAAAGGCTAATTAGGCGGTGGGCAGTGAATGCCCATGAGCTTATTGACCAGCTTGTTGGGGCTGACAAGCAGTATTTTGACGTGGACGCAATAGCTGGCATGTACCCACTACATCCTCTAACTGCTATTGCATTGATAGAACTGTGTAAAAAGTATGCTCAGAATGATAGGACCCTCTTCGCTTTTATGTGTGGTGGCCATAAGAATGCGCTGCCTGCTTATATTCAAACAACAGTGATTGCTAGTGAAGAATGGCTTCCCTCTGTGGGTTTGGATTACCTGTACGACTATTTCTTCAATATTGTTACAACGACATATGTGAATCGATCTGAATCTCAGAGATGGATCGAAATACATGACATCATAAGGGGAGCAAGCCATCTGTCCGTTGATGAGTATGCGTTGTTGAAGACCATTGGTGTTTTGAACCTCCTGTCAAATAACCTTGGAATAAAGGCAAACCTAGCAAACATCTGTGCCATCATGGAATACTCCCATAATATACCACGCGCGAAGGTCTGTGATATTGTAGAGGAATTTGCCAATAAAGGGTTTCTTATATATAGGGAATATGCAGATGAATATCGATTATGGGAAGGGTCTGATTTCGATATACACGGGGCAGTTCGTCAGAAGAGGGAGAGACTGATTTCTGCTCCGCTAGATGCCATTTTACAACGATACGTGGAACTCTCTCCCGTAACGGCATCACGCCATTCGTACAAGACAGGGACTACCAGACGTTTTGAACGACGTTGGGTCGATGTTGCATCGTTGTCTGACGGGCTGAGTCCATGCGAGGGCTTTGATGGCTTACTGGTATATTCCTTTGGAACTACCCCTGAGCCAAGCTTTATTCCTAGGATATGTAATGATGGACGGCCACTGCTTGTCGCTTATTCTGGAGCTAGACGGACTATTCATGAATTGGCTTTGGAATTAGCGGCATCTCGCCTCGTTCTTGAAAACAGTCCTGAGCTTATGCATGACAGTGTAGCCCGGAAAGAAATGAGGTTTCGCATTGAGGTTGCGGAACAAAAGCTTCGCATTCATTTGAAGGAGCTGTATAGCCCAGGTTCCGAACGTGTCAAGTGGTATAAGTCTGACCGGATTACGGGTGTATCTGAAGTACACATATGCAATGCTCGAGGGCTTTCTTCTATACTCTCGGATCTTTGCGATGAATACTACTACAAGTCCCCCCGGATTCATAATGAGATGGTCAGCTATCACACGCTGTCCGGTGCTGCATCGCGTGCCCGTCGTGAGCTGGTCGAGGCTATGGCAACAAGGTCTGCTGAAGAGCGCTTGGGGTTTGATGGTTTTCCACAAGAGGTTGCCTTATACATTTCGCTACTCGAGGCTGAAGGGCTACACAGGAGGGATGATGCAACTGGATTTTGGTATCTGACACTAGAAGGTCGGGATAATGATCTTAACTATGTCTGGGAACAGATAGACCAGTGCATAGAAAACGCCGACGATTCTGGAATAAGTGTGGCGGATATTCTTAAGGTGCTCTATGAGCCCCCGTTTGGGATGAGACAGGGGCCAGCCCCCATATACCTTTCTCTATATATCTTGGTCAAATCAGAAGAGATTGCGGTGTTTCTGGAGGACAAGTACTTGCCATATGTTTCTGCTGCAGACATGGCGCTAATGCTCAAGCGTCCGGAGTTATTTGTTCTGAAGAAATTTGCTGCGTCGAACATGGAAAGGGAAGTATTTGATCTTTATCGTGCAATACTGAACACGATTGAGATAGCTGCAGATACAGGCTTGCGCAATGCGACTATGTTGGGAGTAGTTGGCCCGCTTACGAGATTTATCGATGAGCTAACGGCGTACGCGAAGCGAACTAGGAATATTTCCACAGAGGCCCAACGGGTAAGAACAGCTATTCTCAACTCTGTTGACCCTATTGAACTCCTTTTCGAGGGGTTGCCTAATGCTGTTGGCGTAGAGCTTGGGGCAACTGATGGTTGGAACCGTGAGTGGCAAGATGCGTTCCAGAATAGATTGCGAAGCTCTCTCTTGGAATTAGGCGAAGCGTATAACCTTCTTACCTCATCCGTAAAGGATGTTGTTGCAGAAGCGTTTCGATGTGAAGACTTAGCAGAGTTTCGTGCAACACAATGTGAAGATTTGAAGAAGCTAATCGACATCTGTAATGATAATGAACTAAAGGCGGTATTACGAGCACTAACGAGGAAATGCGATAGCATTGATGACTGGGTGGATGGTATAGCTGGCACAGTATCCAGAAAACCTATGTCTTCATGGCGTGATGGTGACTTAGAATTGTTTGCTCTCAAATTAAGGGACTTTGCTAGTCGAATAGAGCAACTACAACAACTAGCTGCTGTAACAGGCTACTCACGGATGGATAATGCCATATGCTTAAACATATTGATGCCGGATGGAAATGTGATTAGAAAGTCGGTCATACCAGATGATGAAGGGAACGCTGTGGTCAGGAAAACAATCGATGAGGTAATGAAGTTGAGCGAGGCTGCCAACCTTTCGAGTGATGAGCGTTGGCTAGTCATATCAGGGCTAGTAGAGAGCCTTCTCGAGGGTGATAAGGATGCTACATAAGGACACTACATGCTGTAAAGCCAAGAAGGAGCGACACATACTTGCTATTTCGGGGGGGAAGGATAGCGCTGCCCTCGCAGTCTACATGAGTAAACACTATCCCGACCTAGAGCTAGAGTATGTTTTCACTGATAGTGGCCTGGAGCTCCCCGAAACCTATGCGTATCTCGACAGGATCAGAGCTGTTTTGGGCATTGATATCACCGTGATCAGGCCTGAAAGGGATTTCGATTACTGGCTTAAGTATTACAACGGAGTATTGCCATCGCCCCAGAACAGGTGGTGTACGCGTCAACTAAAACTGAGGCCTTATGAAGCCTACATTGGGAATGACTTAACCTACAGCTATATCGCAATTCGTGCAGATGAGAATCGCGAGGGTTATCGAAACACGAAAGGGAATATCGTGCCCTGCTATCCTTTTGTGGATGAGGGAATCACACTTTCAGATGTAATTGGGATGCTGGATGAATGCGGCTTGGGGCTTCCTGACTACTATGAATGGCGGTCTAGATCCGGTTGTTACTTCTGTTTCTTTCAGTCAGATGATGAATGGCGAAGCTTAAGGGAACGTCATCCGGAGGAATTCGAAAGGGCGTGCCTCTATGAGGAAAACCACAGCGATGGGAGGGTGTACACGTGGAGAGGCAAAAGGCGGGGTGTGCCTCTGTATCTAAGGGATCTTAGAGGTACGCCTAGGCCAGTTAGTGATTATCTGTTTCAAGAGCGTGATAATGATAATCGGTTAGTTAGCATTCTAAATGACATAGACATGCCCGTTATGGGCGACAAAGAGTTTTTTGTGTAGGGTGAGGTGTATGCATGCTGTAGGAGATTCCTTGGCAAGGCCCGGGCTCGACAGGAATGAATCATTGGCAACGGGCCCAAGTACTAGCCTGTTCAAGCACGAACAGGACGTAATAGACAAAATCAGAAACCAGATTCAAAGTGAGGATATCGGGAAGCTGGCTTCTAACGTTTACATCTTTGACCGGGCGACTGGCAGTTATCTCGAATGCGATATTGTGCTCGTTGCATATTCTGGCATTTACGTCGTTGAACTTAAGCATTGGTCGGGGCATATTGAAATTGCACCTTATCAATGGAAGATTAACCATACCAAGGAAGTGATATCGCCTCACAAGAATAACCATCGTAAATGTCAAGTTCTAAAGAGCATTTATGAACACCATTTTAGGACATATCCAACTGATCTGTGGGTCGAATCGGTAGTAGTGCTGACAAATCCTGATAGTGTAGTAGTGGGCGCTAGCGATCCAAGCGAACTTGATGACGTAGCCAAACATAACCCAACATTCGATTCGCCGGCTCAGTTTATGAGATATCTGCGGCAGAAGCAAAGTGGAGCAGGTAGCTCCATTCTTGATACTAGGCAAGTTGACAATATCGTTGATTACCTCGTTAACCTTCAGAATCCCCAAAAAGGAATACATTACAGTATCCCGGGTTATGAGATTGTCAGCTACTTATACCAAACCCCAGAATGCATAGAGTTGGTAGCCCGACCTGTCAATGGCCGGACTAGAGGGTTGAACCGTTTTAGAGTCTTTCGCCCTCCTGTTGAAGCAACACGAGAAGAGAAAGAACGGTTTGTTAAGAGAGCTACCAATACCTTAAATGCGGTGTCGGATATAGGCGAACACCCTAACATTCATAAGGTATGGCGTATCCCCAACGATTATGGGGACATCATAGAGATGTCTGACTGGTCCGAAACAGGAACTTTGCGCGATCTAATATATGAGCGCGATGGCAATTTTGACAAAGATGAGGCTTTGGCAATATGTAGACAGATAGCACTCTCTCTTCACGAGGCACACCGCTGCAACGTCATTCACCGTGCAGTAAAGCCAGAAAACATACTGATCATGCACGATATGGCCAAACTGACAAATTTCGACCTTTCTTATCAGGTTGAGGATCATCGGTTAACCGTTATTCCGGATGTATCTGCTATTAAGGACGATGGTTACATAGCGCCTGAGGTTCTCATGGGTATGGATATTGACGAAGGTAGTGACTATTTCAGCCTAGGGGTAATAGCGTATCAACTATTGACAGGGGTTAAGCCCTTCGCGTCAACGAGGGAGTTTGTTGCCAAAGGTGGAGCGCTAGAATCTGATGAGATCGAAATGTTGGTTGGGAAAGGGACACCGGAGGCTACTGTTGACGCCATACAACGCATGGTAATTGCAGATCGCCGATCACGGCTGAAAAACGGCGATACAATCATATCTGCATTCAGTAGAAACGACATGGAACGGGAGGAAGGTGCACGCACGCCTGAGCACAATGCAGTATTGCAGGCCGGCGCTAAGCATGATGTTTATACAATAACCGGTTTTGTTGGTGCGGGCAAGGACGCACAGGTTTATCGAGCAGAGACATTGGAGAGCCGGATAGTAGCTCTTAAGATGTTTAACAGGGAAGTTCCCAAAAGTAGAATCATGAATGAGTATAAGGTCGGGACTGCTATACACTGTCCGTATGTTGCAGAATACTACAGTATTGGCCATTGGAGTAATGATAGATACTTTATAGCGCTAGAATATGTCGCGGGCAGGTCTTTACGAGAGATGATTGACCAAGAGGAAAGGCCGGATAAAACCACGTTCCGAGCTATTGCAGTCTGCTTGATGGAAGCGATAAGGGCATTTCATCTGCACGAACGCGATGGCAAAGTGAGACCTCTATTGCATAGCGACATAAAACCAGAGAATATTCTGCTCCCCGAAAAGGATAAAGCAGTGCTCATCGATTTGGGGATAGCAGGTGAGCCTAGAGTGGACATTTTTGCGGGTACAGCAGGGTATGTGCCACCTGATAGCATGGACGGGACAGATATGCAGTTTTCCGAAAGCGTAGATCTATTTGCCCTTGGCGTTACGTTGTGGGAATGGTTATTTGGGGCTAAACCCTATCAGAGTGCTACTATCGGAGATACGCCCGACATGCCAGAACATATCGATGAGGAAATGCGGCAGTATTTACCATGGTTGCAGAAGGCTGTAGCTACTGAAGGCCATGAAAGATACTCTACGATTGAAGAGATGTATGATGCCTTCCTAAAGTGTGATAGAGAAAGTGATGGGACTTCCGAAAAGGCGGATGCTGAAAGACATAGGAAAACGATCCTTCCCCATGACGAGGTTTCGTCCGAAGCTGTCTGTGGCAACACTGGAAAAGAGCGCGAAACTGGGACGCCGGAATTGGCAGCTTGGAATCCATTCGTCGAATACCTCAACTCACTATGCAATTCATCCGCAGCTAATGAGAACGCTACCGCAGAGTCTCAGATTGGGAACGAATTTTTCGAGAGGATCCATGTCAGGAATCCCATCACTGATTACGTCTATGATGTGCTTTTCGAGGACAAGACCAATGTCATTCTTACAGGCCACGCAGGGGATGGAAAAACGACCATTGCTGCTGAGGTAATTCAAAGAGCAACAGGAGCGAGGCCGACGGTATTGCAGCGATCGGAAGACCTTTCCGAGGCTGGCTTGGTGGTCATCAAAGACATGAGTGAATTGGCCGGTCATGTTCAGGTTGATATTCTGAAAAGGGCCGTTGACGATGATTCGAAGAGATACTTAATTATCTCTAACACTGGCACATTGATAAATAGCTTTAGGGGACTACGAAATTGCGGAATAGGGGTTAGTGAAAGTGAATTGCTGACGGCTCTCGAATCCGACAGGCCAGAGTACGTGCTAGACCATCAGTTTCAGATTATCAATATTGCCAAAAACGATAGCATTGATACAGCATGTATGGTATTCGATAGGATGCTTGAAGAGGACAACTGGCGTGAGTGTCAGCAGTGCAAGTACGTTGATGTATGCCCTATTAATAGTAACGTAGTCTTGCTTCAAGACTCATTGGATACCGCCAAGTCGCGGGTCGCGCTCATGTATAGGCGATTGTACGAGTATAATATTGGGCTTACGATGCGGCAGATGACAGGCCACTTAGCATATGCTATTACTGCTGGGCTGAACTGCGAAGACATACATGACATGTCATATATTGGGACGAAATCGTGTTTCCCTGGGACAATGTTCTTCAATCGATTCTTCGGTGATGACGGGGATGAAGTGGCCCCCGAAAGCCTGCAGCTATTGCCTGTGCAGCATATTAGGGAAGCCAATTTTGGTACATCCCTCGACCCCGAATTCGAAACGAGTGCGTGGATCGGAGATCAGGCGCCGTTTCCTCTCATAGGAAAGGCTAAAGACGTGTTTGAAAGGCTTCTCGCAACTCCGGATTTGGAGCCTCATTGTTGGCGTCGACAGGTCAGACGTCTAGGATATTTTACTAGTCCAATGAACGAGCAATCTGCGGGCAGATACGTATGCAACTTCTTGCAATCTCCTACATTGATGGACTTCTTGAAGTATTCAGAGGCCGATAGTTGTATTTCTGCGCTTGATGAAAGACATTATCGTCATCAGATACTCCAAGTGCTTCAGGAGCATTTCATAGGCATACGTTTGCCAGAAAACAACCGGGTAATACGCGACTTGTACATTACGCTAAATCATGGAGAGAACAGTTCTAGAACGCAGATGGTGCTTGCAACTCTCAGAGAAGACGATTTTAGGTTAGTTCTTAGGAAGCGCTACATTTTGGGATCTAATGCAAGGAGTGTACTCTGCCTGGACTACAAAGATGGCGAAGCAACAATGGTACTAGATTTGCCGTTTCTCGATTATGTAGAGCGTAGATATCAAGGAGAGATTGCTGAGGAGCTATCTGCGAGCTATATGAACAGACTGGACCGGTTTAAGGCCGAACTCCTTGCTGCGTATGACAATCATTCGGAGGCCATTTGTGATAACGAGCGGTGCCTGGTTTTGCTTCGTATAGATCAGGCATACACGTTTCGAGTGATCACCATCCTCCAGAGCGATAACTACCTGGAGGTGATCTAGTGACTCTGCCAATGCCTTTTCCCACGAAGGAGATCGCGGGCGACTACAATCCGGCGATTAGACTCTTCGGGTTGCGGTTTGTTGCGGATCAAACGATTGTGGAATACCTATCGGAATTCTTGTCCATCGTCTTTTCTAATAAGACAATCTGGGATGACACCATAACCACGCCACTCCCGAGTCTTGAGGATCTGCAAAAATGGTCCGCAACTAGCGAATATGCGCCACTGAGATATGCTCCGCCTATCAGGCTGAACCTCAAACTATTGGCGTTCTACGGTTTGACGCCTCTTGCAAAACGGCACAAGGTTCATGGCTATGGTTATGAGAGAGTAGCAACGATGTTGGAAAGCCAGATCAAATCTTCCACGGTAGAACCTGAGGAGGCACGCCGTTGTATTGAGGATTTCTTCAAAGGCTTTCAGGGTGCTGGCGATACTAGGACGTGGTGTGCACGGACGTTCTATCCGATCTCGGAAAGTCTCTTAACCCAGGAGACTATGTGGGAGGAGACGAAAGCACGCAAGGATGATCTTAGCACCTGGGAGGACTCTATAGACAACTTCAGCCGCTATTACAGCACAACCAAGCATAATTTTCTAGCCAGAGGCGGAGAACTACTATATCTTCAGTTGTGCAATGCATTATCTACTGAACAGCGCAGTATCGATGATTTTGTAGGAAACGCAGGCCCATTTTTTGATGAAGATGAAGTCCAGCTAAAGACGTTGCATAATTCACTTCAGAATGGATTGAAGAGGCTTTATGGATCCTACACTGCACCACTGGATGAGCTTGCAGACTACGTGGAACGACTAGATAAGGAAACATACAAGCGTATTGGCAACTATTCTAAGGCTCTGACGTGTGAGTGGTGTCCTCGAGACAGCTGGCCCGAAGGTTATTTATTCGCTGTAGAGCTCAATCGATTGATGTCTACGACAGTCAGCCTTGCCGACAAGCTTGAGCTAATGATGATAGGATGCGCGTTGCAGGTATTAAGAAGCCTATGCGCCCAGAGTGCTAGGTACATGAGCCCCTTAGATAAGGCCAAGAAGGGGCGTGGCGGGGCGCTTGGATACGCATGGATATTTTCAGCTCCGGATTCGTGCACAAGACAACAGAGCTTGGTGTCACAAAGGAACCTACAGGCCATAGAGGCACTTATTCAGGGGGTTTTGCGTATCAGTGCCTTGGAAACGTACGTAAGAGAAGGCCAAAAGGATGACCGCAAGATTCGGGAAAGGTACAAGGAAGCGGACAAGAAATATGGCTACAAGCTATTCCGTTCATTGGGCAAGAATCTACTTATCATAATCCCCAGGCGGGGCTCTGGCGCCAGATTCGTAATGACTGAGAAAGTTTTGCGTTACATGGTCATGACTCTTGTCAGGCCCGGTGAAAGGTTGACCTACGACGAGTTTCTTGAGCGCCTGTATTGCTTTTATGGGATTGCCGTTGAATCACCCCAGCTGATGGACGCTATGGTTTGGAGTGGGCTGCCTGCTAATCAGTCTGTGCAGTCCGACAGGGAATCATGGCTATGCCAGATGCTGAGGGCTGGCGGATTCTTGACTGAGCTTTCAGATGCGCGCTCAATCGTCTGTAACCCTTTTGGCACGAATATTGACTAGGCAGGGGTAATTTGGATGAAATATTTGGCGAATGCTATAGCCGACTACATATTGAGGAATGTGGATCGGAATTCAGGGACTCTTAGATTCGTGCTTCCCTCCTACCCGGCTGAGGTCTTGCTAGAAATAGGGCGGAAAGTCGATGAAGGGATCCAACGGCGGCTGGATCGCAATATTGGTTATGAATATGGAATAGCCTATAGACTTGGCAAGGAATGGGCGGCAGGTACAAGAGCTGACAAAGCATGCTTTGAGCAGATTCAAGAAAAAGGTTGGTATAACAAACAGAACAATCTTACAAGCCTACGAAATATTGTAAAACCCGACGACGTGGATTGCCTTGTGATTCTCCTGGCCGGTTATACCGATGTTGACGATCAGGCTAGCTTGAAGGACTTTTTCCACCTAGATCAAGATGATGTATGGGATATGTGCTTGCGCCAGTCCTTCGCGGGCTGGGTAAGGGATTGTGTTCGGGGGCACATTAACATGGATGACGCCGAGCACGATATAGAAGCAATATGTAACGTCTTGGAGGGACTTTGCAATAACGGCTTGGCTCACGTGCTTGATATAAGCAATTTCCTTGAAAGTCTAGATTTCTCATCAGCACGCGATGGGCACGATGCTTACAGAATAGTATTGCAGGGACTCCCATTCTTCGGATTGCCTCAAATGGATGGACTTGCTCACAAGCCGCTGTCAAGACGCAATTTCGGTAGATATGTTGCTCCCGCACAAGAGTTCCTTAACTATAGCATGTTCATTGATGAGAAGAAGAGAGAAACGGCTAGAATAAGCATTGATGGGTTTAGGCAACAAGTTGCCAACGGGATGTCTGATGTAGATATAAGTGTATTAGGGCCTTTTGCAACGGAGGAAAAACCCCTGGATGAATTCCTGAATGCTCTTGAGGATTATGTTGATAATAGGTCCGAAACCGCTCGCGCCAAGCTCGCAGGGGTTGATTTCCTATATGTATATGAGAAGGTACTCGGATATAAGCCACCCTCTCCCGGAGGTAAAGAACCGGCTATACCCAGAACCAGGAAACTGGCTGGGCTGCCGCCTGAGGTTTTTCTACATGGGTTATGGCTAACTTTTGCTGATTTCGAGAAGGCTAATAATGGAGTTGGTATTGATAGCGTCTCTGCAGTGGTGCTCGAAAGCATAGAGTTCAGATACGATTATGACGCTAGTGATGATGAGAACCATTGTGAATTGGCAAAGCTGTTCATGCGACGAGTGTTAGGCGGAATAGATGATTTTCTAGAGGACCAGCTTCGCCTTGGTGTTGGGGCGGACGATGCGAGTATTGCTGTAACATCCCGTCTTGAGCCGGATACAGAAGATGCTAGTCGGTTGTCTTATAGAAAGCACAACAATGCTGAGCCTTATTTGAAATTCCAGGTTTCCATTTTCACGCATGGCAATGACAAGCCATTTATTCGTGACTTTCGTTGGGCTTTGCCGGAGTACCATCAGAGCCGATTGTTGATAGATCTCTATGATTGGGCCTATGCGAAATGTCGTGTCGCAGGTGATGCACTGCCGATTTTTGCAGTGCCCTATATGAGCGAGATTTTCATGGCTAGCGACGAGGAAACGATAAATCATATTATGGGCAGAGCATTGCAGGAAAATAGACGGCTTGCGGCGGAACTTCACGCTGCAACTAACTTCAGGCAATACGAGTATACAGATAAGGTGCTTCCTCTTCTCGGAGGATTATCCGCATGTTATCAGGAGTTCATCGAACAGGTACTTACATGCGGGTTTTTCAATGCTCTCCATAGCAAGTATTATGTTCTTCGAGACAACTATTGCAGAGTACTGGAAACATATATTGAAACAAGCGATTGTAGTATCTCTGGCCCGTTGCTAATGAAGGCTTTCATGCTTGTTTCCGATAACAACTTGGATATGTCGGCATTGCTCCGGAACGATATCCTAGAGGCTGGTATCGTTACACCTCTACATCCGGCACTACTGGAAATGATCTTATATCAACATGTCTTTCTATGCGAAAGCTTTTGCTACTATTTCAACGAGAAATTGAAAGAACCGAGCGCCAAGCTGTTTACGGGCCGGCGCTGGGAACGTGCGGTTGAACTGTCAACAATGCGATGGCCAGTATTTGGAACAATCGGGGCAAACAGGTCTCTTGACACTCACGTTAATTCCTATGGCTACGTGCATCTGGTTGGTCATCCTAGGGGCGATTCGCTATCGATCGGTTCAACGCTGCTTCTGCAAGATAAAGATGTCGATGAAGATGAGGAGATTACAGATACGGACCTGTTTGGCGAAACTATGTCATCAAGGCTGATTAAACGTACTCTCCTCGACTATAGACAGGTGCACGAGCACGCAGATGATGGAATAAGTATAGGGGTTTACTGTGGTGGAGACATGCAGCCGATCATTGCGGGAATCGACTCATATCTTTCGGAGGTCATTACGAAAGAGCGCGGAAACAGGTTGTATTCACTCAAGTTGACTGTATTTTCAGACAGTGTGCATGACGCAACATTCTTACGGTGGGTAGACGCTTGGAAGGAACGTTGGCAACAGGCCGAACTGTCTCAGGCAAAACGGCACTACACGAACTGCAGAATATCCATTTCATACCAGGTTACCTCAAGCAAAGATGATTTTAAGCAGCTTGAAGACCTAGTCGAAAGGACGCCCCTAGATGTAATGGTATTCTTGAATTTCATACCCCCCGACTTGAGCGAATTCAAGCTTATCGGAGAAGACGATTTTATTGAGGCCGGATATCAGAAATTCCCTATCCTTGAGAAGATTTATTGCCGTGTTGACGATGGAGGGATGGATAGCCAACGTCGCAGGATCTTGAGCAACCACCGTTTTAGGTTAGGCGCTCTGCACGCCGAAGCCATGGCTCGAATACTGACAGGACCTCGAAGTTTGAAGCAGAAACATGCAGTCATTTGGAGGTCTGATTACAGCCGAGTGGAAAGAACTGTAGACGCTGCACATAGGTGTAGCGCGTGGGTCGTATGCATAGATCCATGTATGGATGAGCAGTTGCTAAAGAAACCGTACGAATCGGGTTTGTCCCGTGACATAATTGGCTTTGGCTCAGGTGTTGGGGCACATGGCGAAAGCAACTACACGATATCTACCGAGCAGTTCTACTTGTCCGACATATCAGAGAAGATTGGTTCACAGGTATCCGCAATATTTACCCCAATAGACAGTGAAAGCGCCGATCGAATTGCTAAGAGTCTAATGCAGGATGCACAGCACATAGGGGGACTTTCAGTGGTGAAGGCCACAGGACCATCAGATTATGTGAGAGATTACATGGCCTATTCCATGATGAGAAAGCTTCTGCCCAAGAATGACAGTGCGTTTTGCGATGAAATGATATCTTTGGACGCTGTTTGGCACTGGTTTGATGACGCAGAAGATCGAAAACGTCCCGATCTACTTAGACTTCACGCTAACGTAGTGGACGGTTACTTCGATATTGAGGCACAGATTATCGAATGCAAGCTTGCAGCACATTCCGAAAAGTATCTCGTCGATGCACGGCAACAGATTGAAAATGGCATGAGGCAACTTTCTGCCCATTTTCGTCCTCGAGAAAGTGATAGACCTATGGGGACTGCTGATAGGCCTCCCGACCAGAGATTCTGGTGGATGCAGCTTCACCGTTTGATTGCTAGTCGAGGCATGGCAAGCCCACAAGACTATAATGAAGCTCTGCTAGCTCTTGAACGTCTGAGTGAGGGATACTTCGACATTACGTGGCAAGCGGCAGCGGTAGCATTTTGGACCGATATGGATACTGAGACCATTACGTGTACGCCTTCATGGGAAATAGGCTTATGCGATGACGAACGACTAACCGTGTCTGTCGCTACTGCAGGTAAAGGATTTTTTAAGAAAGTATGTATGGACAATATCCGCGGGCCAGTATTCTGCGACGACAGCAGCATTACTTTTAGATTCGCGCGACCAATAAGCAACCGTGGTCAAAAGGGTAATGCATATGAAGCTCAGGAATTCTCTGAAGCAATAGCAGCGGCCACTGTGCCTGCTGTTGCAGACCGAGCGGCACCAGAACCCTCTATGTCGTCTCAAGGGACCTTGGAAATACCGCTGGATGATGGTGAGCAGGAGCGACAGCTTTCCGAAGTACCTGATCGGATACTGCTTGGTAGATTCACGTCAGGTTATAGAGAAATCTATTGGGAGTTTGGTCATCCGGAGCTATTGAATCGACATATAGTGATCTTTGGTTCCTCTGGCTCAGGCAAGACCTATACCATTCAAGCGCTGCTATTGGAACTTGCCAAAGCAGGTCAGAATAGCTTAATAGTTGATTATACAAATGGGTTTACTGCGGGGCAGCTAGAGCCGATCATTGTGGACAAGCTTTCTCCGACTCAACATGTGGTGAGACAGGAACCCCTGCCGATAAATCCCTTCCGCCGACAGTGTGACTACATTGATGACCAGCCGTTGCCTGAAACTCCAGCTGGAGTGGCCAGACGGGTTACCGATCTGTTCGCGAGTGTGTATCAAATAGGGGATCAACAGCGTTCTGTGCTCTATACGGCCATACGAGATGGAATAGATGAAAAGGGAGACAGCTTTACGCTGGAGGATTTGGTCAGCACCTTGGAAGAGATCCAGTATGGGAAGGGACCAACTTCAATACCAGCGGCAACGCTTGTCAGCAAGATGAGGCCTTTTGTGGACATGAATCCATTTGGCAGGGAGGACAAAGATAGCTGGGAGAGACTATTTACGGATACTGAATCAAGATGCCACATAGTTCAATTGATGGGATTTCCTAAAGATAGCGCTCGGCTGATCACGGAATTTTGCTTGTCCGATTTCTACTGGTATTACCGGGCCAATGGGAACAAAGATTGTCCAAGAGTGGTAGTGCTTGATGAAATCCAGAATCTTAACCACAGCCTTGACAGTCCAATAAGTCAGTTGCTCACTGAAGGCCGTAAATTCGGAGTTTCACTCATATTAGCCACACAGACCATGAGCAACCTCGGAAAAGATGAAAGGGACAGACTTTTTCAGGCTAGTCACAAGCTTTTCTTTAAGCCGGCGGACACGGAAGTCAGGTCTTTTGCTCAGATACTTGCTGATTCAGATTCCACGAAGACTTCACAAAGTGAATGGGTGGAACGGCTATCTTCGCTGAAACTGGGCGAATGCTACTCGCTTGGTCCCGCCTCGAGTGAGCCAATACAGAAACTAGAAGTAGGTAAGAGCTTCAGGATCCGCGTGACAGCGTTGGATGAAAGACTTTAGGGGGTACGTAGAGCTTGCTACCTGTTAATTTCCATCAGACATTCATACCCGAAAGGCGCTATATAGCGTCTCTTCTTCAATATGCTGCTTTGGGTGATCAAGGCACGTTGCAGGAAATAGCAGAGGATACTGGCATACCAATGGGCGAATCGTCTGGTAAACTCGCTGCAACGATAGACTATGCTACGGGCATGGGGCTAATATGTATCGAAAGTGCGGCCGACCGATCAGTGAAGAGGCCTATACTTACCGCCTTTGGGCATGTAGTTTATGCTGAGGACAAGTTTCTGGGTGAACAGATGGCGCAGTGGTTAGCCCATATGAATCTGTGTTCTTCGCTGATAGGTGCGACAGCTTGGCACGAAGTGTTCGCAAAAGGTCGCAGGCTCTTGGGCATTAGCTTTACCAGAGATCAGCTGGAAGATTACCTTGTTAGGATATATGGACCAACCAAGACCAGAACGAGGACGGGTCCACTGCTGCTCACATACCAAGAGGATGAAGCGTTAGGACGAAGTGGCGTGTTAACGGTGGACGAAGATACAGTCACTAGGCATAAGGCTCCAATCATGGACGAGTATGCCATACCGTATTCCGCGTATGTGCTTCAATTACTCGAAACACATTTCCCAGGTCAGAATCAGATCACGTTGACTGACTTCGCAGATAGCACCTTGTGGTTTGATATCTGTCTTTGGAACGAGATGGATGTTGAAGATGTAATGAGAGTTATTGAGAGCAAAGGTCTTGTTTCTGTGGATCGCCAGATGCAGCCGTGGATAATTGAGAAAAGAGCCGATGCAGATCGAGTGTGGTCCCTCATATACTCTGAGATTGTGTAACGAAGGAGAATGCCCAATATGAAGCTCTCGGATATTGTACGCTTTAGGAAGGATCTCCTTTTTGAGGGAGCGGTCCAGTTAGGATGGTTCCAAGAGGACAGGAATCTAGCAAACAAAGCCGCTGAGCACTATGTGTTCCATGGCCCGCAGTATCACGGAGTTACTGAAGGCGATCTTGATGATATCGGCCCTAGCCTTGTAGATACTGCTACATTCACGCTCGATATTCTCGAACGCATCACTGGCCAGACAGGTGACGAGCCATTCACAATGGCCATAGCAGGATACGGAACGGGAAAATCCCATCTTGCCATAACCCTCGCCTGCCTACTTAGTGACCCCAACTCTTCTGTGGCAGACAAGATTCTTGATAATATTAGCATGGCTGATGTCGAAATAGGTAGAGAGGCACGCCATATACTGAACAGTTCAGATCAGCCATTTTTAGTGGTTCCACTAAACGGAATGCAGGACTTTGACCTGAGTGCAGAAATAGTCCGACAGGTGCTACATGCTCTTACTGAAAACGGTTTGGATACTGCGCCTCTTGAAGACCTGCGGCCTCGGTTTAGAACTGCAGCCAACTTCACGGAATCGTTTTTTGATGCATTGGCAGATGATTTCGCGATTGCCTTTGGACGATCGTGTGACAAGCGCAAGATAATTGCTGATTTGAAAGCTCAAGATGAGGAGACATTCAGCAAAGTTAACGATATCTATCGGGAGAAAATGGGTTCGACGATACGCGCCGTTGGCCACGAGTCGCTTCATGATTTTATCCGTGTTGCAAAAGAGACATATTGTGGTCCTGGAAGACCTTTTCGCGGCATAGTGATCATTTTTGATGAATTCGGGCGTTATCTGGAGTTTTCTGTGCAAAAGCGTCACATTGCGGGTTCGGGTGCTCTACAACAGTTGTTCGAGTGTGTCCAGGCAAATGATGACGGTGTCTTCCTGTTATGCTTTATCCAGTATGAATTGAAGGCATATATATCTCGTATTGCGCCTGAATTACGTGAGGATCTAAACCGTTATGTGACTCGTTACGATGCTGTACGTAAGGTACGGTTGTCTACCAATATGGAGACTTTGATAGCGAATCTCCTTGAAAAAAAGGACCGAGAGGCACTAGATGAGCAGATTAATGGTTTTTCGGTAGCCCCAAAAATCATTCAGGCGTCGATGCAGCGCTGGTTCCCTGACATGACGAATCATGCTCTGTGGTTGGACGAGGATAGGTTTAGTCGAATTATCTGTAGGGGATGTTGGCCGCTCCATCCTTGTTCAACATGGGCCCTCTATAGGCTTACTGCTATTGGCAAGTCACTGCAACAGCGCTCGGCGCTATCTTTACTTGCAGACGTGTACCAGCATTTTAAAGACGAAGATGTCACTCTGGGGATGACAATAGACCTTGTGGATCTGTGTAATGAGGGCCTAATAAACGAATTCCTCGCTTCAGAGAGATACGGGCAGCAGGGGGCTACTGCACATGGATATGAGACTGTCCTGGAGAGATATAGGAATGCACTGTCAGAAGATGAAAAGCGCGTACTGAAAGGAGTGCTCGTTTCAGCTAAAATCGGCATGAAGGCTGATTCAAAGGAAGAGTATATCCAAGCCTTGTCGATGTTTTCTGGTTTAGGGATGATGGCGGTAGAGACTGCCATACGTTCCTTGGAAGGCGAATATGCGGTGCTGGAATGGAACGATCTTCTTAACCAGTACGAAATTGCAGGAGATGCTATTCCCAGAAAGACATTCTTAGCTCAACTAAAGGAAAGAACATCGGATATTGATTCTGCTAGACGTGCAAGCATTTTCACTCAGAAGCTGTCTGCCTGGGGGATAGTAAGCGACACATACTATACAGATTTTGGTAGCGCAAACAACATAACTACAAATGAATGGAATTATAGAATTCACTTAGCTGATGTCTCTATCATTGATGAACAGATCAATTTCGCCATACATACATGGCGTGAATCAATAGCAGTGGACATATCAAAAGGTCAGCTAATATACTGCTACGTGGGGCCTGAAAGCAATATTGAGACTGTGAAGGAAAATGCACTAAGGAGAATCTGGGCAGCTGCTGAAGAGAATGGTCTTGATGTAGAGAATGGGTTGCCTCTTGCAGTGTTGTTCTTGTATGACGAAGATGGAACATTCGGCCAGAAACTTGCAGAACTATGGGTTTTGGATGAGCAAGAGCGAGAGACGGAATCTCAGAAGTACATGCATTTTGTGCTTGACAGAAAGAGAAGCCTAGAGCAAGAGATACGGAATCAGTTTTCAAAACTGCAGAGGGAGCAACATATAGTGCTTGGCACGAATAGAGAAATATCTGGCTCGAAGATCAAAGATATTCTCGATCAGCTTTTTGATGAAGTATATCCAAAACGGATACCATTTCCTTTTGATGGATTTTCTACAACTCGTGGCAATGCTGCAAGAGATAGCGGATCTTTCACTAGACAGTTGTTTTTGGGGACTTTGGATCGTGATTGGATAGCTGCACAGAGCAAGCAACAGCGAAATCGTGCCTTTGAAGTATTGGAGAGAGCATGGGGCCTTATTGGCTGCGATGGGGCGTTACGGAGGATACCGCTAGATGAGAGTGTGCGCCACTTCATTGATGTTCTTGGCCAAAGCCTTGTTGCCGAAGAGGATGATCCCTATGGAGCAATGACTATGGGAGAGGCACTACATATGTTGTGCATGCCGCCTTATGGATGCAATATTGCGTCTGCGGGCTTACTACTAGCGTACTTCATAGGAAGCCGGAAAGATGAAGTGCAGTTGTACCTCCATAACCAGGCCACAAGCACTGAGAAATGGCTAGAGACTGCAATGCCCAGCCATTTTCTTTCCATACCTGTTCTGGAAGCGACCAATGTGGTTCGAGTCCCCGAAGATAGCCTGTCAGAATGGGAACTGCTATTAGAGCAATGGGAATTAGAGGATTCACTCAGTGGCAAGGTAGACTTCCTAAAGAAAGAACGAGATTTGGAGAGACGCATACCAATACCGCAGCAGCTATATTACAAACGCGACTCCCTGAGGAAGGAATCTCGCTCTGCTGAAAACGAGCTTAGGCAAGTGGAAACTGATTTCGACCGGGCTCTAGAAAAAATACAACAAGGAATAGAGCGCGACGACGTATCTCTGCTTTCATGGGGAGCTGCAGACTTGAAAGACATTCATAGAAAAATGATTATTGAACCGGAAAAGTGGACAGGCGAGCAGATACAGAAGGTAGAAGCTTGCCTTGCAGAGTCTAAGCAAGAGACATGCAATAGGTTTGATAGGTGGCTACCCATACAGAAAGTGGTTCGTGTCGAAGATTTGGGTCGTTTCAAACATACGATGCTCACCAACGTGGGAGGTAATTTGTCCAAACTAGGGTTGGAGGAGCAAAAACAGCGGTTGGAGCGCCATGTGGAGTGGATAGAGGAACAGGTGGAATTCCTGGCCGAGATTAACAGAACAACAACTGATATTGAGAACATGATTCTCTCGAATGTAGTAACTGCTGACGCAAAGGTTTCTGTGCTCAATGATTGGATGAGGCAGGCGGAAGGGTTGGCCGGACGTTTGGATGCAGCACGTCAACGAGCGGATTTCGATAGGGACGAGCTTGATAAGGCAGAAAAGAAGCTTAGGAATTTCAAACGAGCTTGCGAGGATCAACTTAGTATGCACAGACAGCAGGCAGCCAATGTATATGATACTAGGAAGATTGGCTCGGTGAGCGATATAGCCAATTGGCGGAACGAAGTTACAGACTTGTTGCGAGTATTTGAAGGCCAAGAACTAGATGTTGAAGACTTGAAATCCGTTCAGACACAACTGCAGCTAGTTGAAATGCATTATGAATTGCTTACCGATAGTTCTCTGAACGATGTGGAATTTGAGGCTTTGCTACAGCAATACAAGGCAGAGAATAGTAGAGCCTTCGCCGGTGATGTTCCGCCATTGGATAATGAACAAATATACGAGAGCATCGCGAAGTCCATTGGTGACAAGAGGCGCCGCACCGCAGCAAACTGGATGAAAGTCAACCTTCCTAGGATTGAAGACATAGAGCAGGCAGATGCATCTACTGTTGTTTTATACAGGACAAGACTGCAGAGCATGCCCCCTTTGCTGTCGGAGTGCCAAAGAGAGGCAGTAAACAGGTCGCTGGAAGCATGTGCAAACCGTATTGATCAGCTTGAGGTAGAAGGGGCATTGGCACTCTTTAACGCATTATCTGATGAGAACAAAGAAGTCTTCATACGGGAGATTGCTTACTATATAGACAAGTGCTATGCTGCCCATATGCAATTGTCTTGAAATCAAGTTGATGTCAACGGGCTAGAAACCCTGTCGGTATTTACCTAATGCGTTGGAGAAATGAAAAGACTTTTGGTGTGCTGCTTCACGTCGACGATTAGCCTGTTGTGCATTTAAACTGCAACAATTGTATATTTGTCGCCGGCCAATGGAGGATATCTGTTGGCTTTTGTGCTATTTATCAGTACAGATGCGGTATGGATGGATTATCCAAAGAAGAACAGATTGACAGTCTTACTTCTGCGACACGGGCTTGGCTAGGCCAGAATGCGGGATCATGCAAAGGAGTGGATTTTCATGAGCGGAGGAACACACGGGTTTCCTAACATGCAACAGTATTTTGCGAAAAGGTATCGCGTTTGGGCAATTATAAGTTTCGTCATTGTTCTAGTACTCTCGCTCGTTGCTGTTGATTCGATCATATCGAAATCAGCAGCCCGCACTATGCTTCGGGATCTGGAGGCCGGCATCCGGAAAGGAGAGAGGGGCCTGTTGGGCGGCTTGCTTGCCAAGGACCGGGGTGGAACCTTGAATATAGCC
>Ga0116180_1001167_pt1 | contig 22780 bp, 23 predicted proteins | sample AD_UKC073_MetaG_FD_89804 | JGI IMG/M metagenome (GOLD analysis project Ga0116180, IMG submission 89804) | Active sludge microbial communities of municipal wastewater-treating anaerobic digesters from USA - AD_UKC073_MetaG | ecosystem: Engineered > Bioreactor > Anaerobic > Digestate | place: USA...
ACGTGGCTAGCCTTGGCGCGCGAGGGCGATCTTGCACGACTCCACCGAGCGGGACGATCTCTGCAATGTTCGCCGCACGACATCGTGCGGTCTTGGCTGCATCTCGACAACTCTTGCCCGATGAACTTTAAGTTCCGGCGGTTTCGGCGCGTAGCCGCGTGAGATGGGGAGTGGTTCGACCCTCTGATCAGAAGATGTCGATTTGGCCGAAGTCGGAAACTGTCTGGGTGATGACCTCGAAGTGGTCGATCTCGTCCAGGTCCCGCCAGGCGAGAAACAGCACGTCCCGGCTGCTGAGTTTGCGGTCCTCGGCCAGGAGCGCCTCCAGCGCCGAGGGTGCCTCCGGTCCCGCTCGGTAGAGGAACAGGACGACGGCCCAGCGACGCACGTCGTCGGTCAGAGCCCGGTTCAGCGCGATTCTTGGCAACCGCGACTCGAAGCTTCGGTCAAGATCCAGGATGTGGTACACCGACTGGCCGATAGTTCCCCTCTGGAAGCCGTTGTCATCTACTTCAGTCAACAACTCCACCACGTCAGCCTCAGTCCACCGGACACGTTGGCGGAGGACGCGCGAGGTGCTGTCCGGGATCCAGTTGTCCTTGGACCAGAAGATGTCGGGGTGCGAGGTTGCCATGGCCAGCGCTCCCACGGCGTCCCGGCGAACTTCTTTGGGGAGTCGGTGGAAGAGGGCCGCCAGCAGAAGGAGTGCGTTCGGGTCGTGGCGACCGACCGCGAACGCATCTGCGATGGCAGTTCTTACGGCTGGCAGATCGTCTGACAGAAGCGCGGCCACGTGCGAACCACTTCGACGACGGAGGGCGGTCTGGGCAGCCGCGATGAAGGCGGGGACGTCGAGGTCCAGGCGGTTGACATCGGGGACCGGCACCGCACCCCTGCCGAAGGGGCCCTTCACCACGGGAGATAGGTAGTCGTCCATGGCAGACTCTGCTGCCTTGGTGAGGTCGACCCAGCGCAGCGTGTCCCCCGCCGGGTCGTGCACGACGCCAAAGACGGGCACGGTGCTCTCCCGCCACAGTGTGAAATCAGCGGGTTCGCCCGGGACCACCCATTGACCGCCCCAGAGGTAGCTCGGGCCCGACTTCACCTGGACACACACCACCCCACCAGTGACGTCGGTGCCTGTCACGATGTCGACGAAGGCGTCCCGTCCTATGTCGTTTTCAGTCTCGACCCGTTGGACGACGAGGTTCTCGGCTTCCAGAACCTCCTCAAGTCTTCGATACCCAGCCTTGCCTTTAGCTCGGGATGGCCGCGCCTGCTTCCGCTTTATCGGATGTCCGGCGCCGTGAACGTTGCTTGTCACGGAACGAGCCTCTCACTGAGGTGTGTCTCCGAGTGCCTACGCAGGGCATGGCAGCGGCCGCGCCCATGTCACCGTGAGCCAGTGTCGTACCTGGAAGGTACGTTGAGAGGCAAGGGTCGAGACGACGGAGAGTGGACGAGATGACTGAGGCTGGGGACTGCTGCACGGATAGGTGACATCTGAGTTGGCTTGCCCGGTAGGGCGGGCTGGAAGGATGTTGTTGTGCCCAAGCCTTACCCCGAGGAGTTCCGCGACGACGTCGTTCGGGTCGCCCGAGCCCGTGAGTCGGGTGTGACCCTGGCTCAGATCGCGAAGGATTTCGGGATCCACGAGATGACCTTGAACACGTGGCTGCGCCGAGCCGATGTCGAAGAGGGCATCAAGCCAGGTACGACGCAGGCGGAGAACGCTGAGACCCGCGAGCTGCGCAAACGGGTCCGGTTGTTGGAGCAGGAAGACGAAGTCCTGCGCCGAGCCGCGGCCTATCTCTCGCAGGCCAACCTGCCGGGAAAAGGCTCTACCCGCTCGTGAGCGAGCTGGCCGCTGACGGGATCCCCGTCACGGTGACGTGCCGGGTACTGAAGATCGCTCGCCAGCCCTACTACCGGTGGCTCGCCGACCCGGTCACCGACGCTGAGTGGACCCAGGCCCACCGGGCGAACGCGTTGCACGACGCGCACGTCGACGACCCGGAGTTCGGGCACCGCCTGCTGGCTGACGAAGCCCGCGACGCAGGTCAGCCGATGGCGGATCGGACCGCGTGGCGGCTGTGCTCGATCGTGACCTGGATCGAACGCACCTACCACCGACGCCGCAGGCAAGCCCGCCTGGGCCGGTTGACCCCCATCGAATACGAGACCATCATGACCACGACGGCCAATCAGGCCGCGTGACTACCCGTGTCACCTATCCGTGCAGCAGTCCCGGAGTACCTCCAGAGGGCGCGCATCGCGAAGACCCGAGAGCCCTTGGAGCTCACCACTGGGTCGGTGTACCAGGTCTCGCAGTGTCGGCTACCTCGACGTGTCGAACTTCCGGCGACTCTTCCAGCGTTCGACCGGTGTCACGCCATCGGAGTACCGCAACAGGTTCTCCATCGCCGCCCGCGAGGGACACCAGTCCGATCCGGCACAGCGTCAGCCATTGAGGATCCGCTCCACTCCTTCACGGTAGGTCGTCACCGCGAAGTTGGGGAAGCGCTGCGCGAACTTCGAGCTGTCGAAGATGTTGTCGCCGCGATAGCGCACGAGCAGTTCGTACATCTCGTCGAGGGTGGTGTTGAAACGGCGTCCGAACTGGAAGGCGAGCATGGGCAGCACCGTGTAACCGATCCTTCGGCCGGTGACCTCACTCGCGATGTCGATGAGTTCGGCGTAGGTCTTGCGACTCGGGTCGATCGGCAGGTGCCACGTTTGGCCGAACGCGTCGGGTGTGTTGCCGAGCAGAGCCAGCGCGCGGCTCGCGTCCGGGGTCCAGATCAGGGAGCGCTTGGCGCTGGCGTTCACTGGGACGAGGGGTCGCTTGCCGGCCTTGATCCGGTCGAACACCAAGGAGTTCGTGTAGCTCTTGGTCGGGCGAGGACCATAGAACTCCGGGGCCCGGCCGATGAGGCCCTCGACGCGCCCGGCTTGCATGGCGTCACGCAGCATCGTCGCGAGCTCACCCCGGACACGTCCCTTACGACCGGCCGGCGCGTATGCCGTGACTTCCGTCTGCGGGTCCGGTGTACCGGGATACATGTACGTGTTGTCAAAGAAGACGAGCTTCGTGTCGGAGGCGGCACAGGCGTCGATGACGTTGCGCATGATGATCGGGAACTGTCGCTCCCACAGCTCGGTGTCCAAAGGCAGCCCGACGGTGAGGTAGGCGATCGCGCTGCCCTCGACCGCGCGATGGGTCGCCTCGGGGTCGGTGAGGTCGGCGGTGAAGAGCGAGTCGGACTCATTGACCTTCGTGGGCTTGCGGCTGACGAGGCGAATGTCGCGGGTGTGGCTGCGGTGGAGCTCGCGGGCGAGCATGTCAGCGATCGGTCCGCCGGAGCCGAGGATGGTCTGCACGGGGGTCTTCTCCTGGTCGTCGTGGGTGCTCATTTGATGCCGGGCAGGCGCGGGTCGCGGGCCACCTCGTCGAGATCGGTCTGCATCCGATACCGGTCATAGAGGCCGCCCTTGGGCACGCTGACCATCCGCTCCCCCAAGGTCACCTCGACCGTCTCTCCGTATGCCGTGTCGCCTCCATTCGTCATGGTCTGCCTCTCTCGTTGATCGCGGCGCCCCATGGGTCAGCCGCCTTATCCGCCTTATCGTCGTATGTAAACAGTGCTAACATTCCCATGGACGAATGCCATCCCGGCGGCGATGCGTCGCACGTCTCAGGCCTGCCGCAGTCCCAGCCGGATCTGATGTAATCACTGCCTACTTCAAGCGTCGCAAGGACTTCCGCATGACGGCCCCGGCCACCCGATCCACCTACCACCACGGCGACCTGCGCTCCGCGCTCCTCACCGCTGCGGGCGAGATGCTCGAGGCGGACGAGTCGCTCTCGCTGCGCGCCCTGGCCCGTCGGGCGGGGGTCTCGCCGACGGCGCCGTACCGACATTTCGCGGACAAGGAGGCCATCGAGTCGGCCCTGGCCGTCCAGGGCCTGCGGGACCTGTTCACCGACCTGACGGGGGGCAAGGCGCCCCCCTCAACCCGTGCTGAAGTCATCGAGCTCGGCGTCCGCTACGTCCGCTTTATGCTGCGCCGCCCGGCGCTCTTCCGCCTCATGTTCGGGCGACCGTGCGACGATCAGAACGACGAGCGCGTCCGGGCCGCGGCCGCTCTCCACGACTACCTCGCCACCGTCATGGCCCACGTGTTTCCCGAGGCGAAGGCGGACGACCTCGCCACGGCCGGTTGGGGCCTGGCGCATGGGCTGGCCTTTCTCCACCTCGACGGCAAGCTGCCCAAGGACAAGCCGCGCGCCGTCGACAAGCGCGTGCGGGCGGCATACGCCGCGATCCTCCCGACCACCAACTAGCCACCCAGACAAGGAAACCCGATGCCCAAGCGCGTCCTCATCGTCGTCACGAACGTCGACCACTACGACATCGACCCCTCGCACCCGACCGGTCTGTGGCTCTCGGAGTTGACCCACGCCTGGGACATCTTCGAGGAGCACGGCTTCGAGCAGACGATCGTCAGCCCCGCGGGCGGACGGTCACCGCTGGAGCCTCGGTCGCTGAAGTTCCCCAACTACGACAAGTCCGCCAAGGCATGGCACACCAACCCCGAGCGGATGGCGCTGCTCGAGACGACGAAGAGCCCCGACGAGATCGACTCGGGTGACTACGACGCGATCTACTTCACCGGCGGGCACGCCGTGATGTTCGACTTCCCGGGCAGCGAGGGCCTGCAACGGATCACCCGCGAGATCTTCGAGCGCGGCGGCGTCGTCGGCGCGGTCTGCCACGGCTACTGCGGCCTGCGCGACACCCGCCTGAGCAACGGCGACTACCTCGTCGCCGGCCGTAACCTCACCGGCTTCTCGTGGCGCGAGGAGGTCCTCGCCCGCGTCGACAAGCTCGTCCCCTACAACATTGAGGCCGAGATCCAGGAGCGTGGCGCGGACTACACCAAGACCAAGCTGCCCTTCGTCTCGTATGCCGTCGTCGACGGCAATCTCGTCACCGGCCAGAACCCGGGGTCGGCCAAGGAGACGGCCACCAAGGTCGCCGCACTGCTCTGAGGGGCATCGGCCGACCCTTCTATGCCGCGAGCCACGCCCTTGGAGATTGCACGACGCGAGACCTTGTGCTCTATTCGTGCAAGATCGCCCGCATAACCTCGTGCGACCTTGGCTGTGTCTCGACAGATGCAGCGAAGACGGCACTCCTGTCGCTGACGACCTGCTACATCGCCTCGAGGAGATGTCGATGAAGGAACCCGCTGGCTCGATGCTCGCTATCTAGTCGGCTTCGTCGATCCGCCTGACGAACGCGCCGTAGTGGGCCATCAGCGGCTCGTAGTCGCTCCACTCGATGGCGCTGACGTCGTGACCGGCGAGGTGGGCCCCGAGCCGGTCGAGGTAGTACTCCCAGCCTGGTCCGACCACCGTGACTGGCTCCCCGGTCGCGAAGGTCTGGGCGAAGTCGAGGCGGGTGATGCCGCCGACCTCATGGATGTTGATCGCTATGTGCCAGTCCCCCTCGAGCCAGCGGACCTCAAGCCGCTCCGGCGGCGTGCATTCGAGAATCTGCACCCGTTCTGTGGGGGCGTCCTCACCTTCCGCTGTCATGCAGAACTCGACCTGGCCGGACGCCGGATCGCCGGACCATGTGCCGAGCCAGCGCTCCATCCGGACGGGATCGGTGACCGCGTCCCACACATCGACGGCTGGCGCGCGGAACTCGCGGGTGAAGGTCACAGTGCGGCCTTCGAGCTGCCCGCTGGGGGAGGGAGTCATGCGGTGTCCTCTCTGGCATGGCGCGTGCGCGCCGGGGTTGTGGGCCTACCCGTGAGGCGATGGTCACGGACGGTGCGGCGGACCTCGAGATCCAGCCGTTCCACGGCCTCGGCGCTGATCGGTGGTGTCCCTTGGATCGCACCGGGTTTGAGCAGGTCTATGAGGTGCTGCACGGGAGCGAGGGGCTCGGCCCGGAGGGCATAGAGGCGTTCCCGACCGCGACTGGTGGCGGAGACGAGGCCGGCCTCACTCAGGATTCGCAGATGCTTGCTTACCGCCGGCCTTGTCATGGCGTGCTCCGAGGCGAGATCCGCAACGCGGCTCGGCTCGGACGCTAGGCGCACCAGAAGCTGGCGCCGCGTGGGGTCCGCGAGGGCCCGGAAGACGTCCATCCCGATAGGTAACCATATGGATACCTATCTGTCTAGACGTTTCGAACGACGGTGGGCGAATGCCGTGATGTCCTGGCCTGTGTGCCGCACACACGACGTGGACGCTCCCGGTCGCCTAAAGGGCGATCCTGCATGGCGCACCTAACGAGTCCATCTCTGCATGTTGCGCCGCACGCGAGCGTGCAGTCTTCGCTGCGACACGACGACTGATTGTCGAGATGCAGCTGCGGCTACTGCTCATCGGCCATGCGGACGCCGGGCAGGTCGCCGAAACGTGCCCTGACGTCGAGAGAAACGACCTGGCGCCCGGTCTGCCGTGCGTGCGCAGCGATGATGAGGTCGTGGGCGCCACGAGGTTTCCCTGAGCGCCGAACGTGGTCGAGCAGAGCGGCGTGCGCCGTCGCCGTCGACCTCGTGTAGGGCAGCACCTCGATCGTCTCCTCGACGTCCTGGACGAATTGCTCACGCGCTTGCCGCCTGGGAGGGTCCGCCGCCAGGGCGCCATGGCGCAGTTCGGCGAGGGTGACCGCAGCGATCGCGATGTCGTCGGACTCCGAGATCCCGGTGACCTCCCCGTGGCGGTCGAGCTGGATCAGGGCATTGGTGTCGAGGATCAGGCGTGCCATGGGTCTGCCGTGTCCACGGTGAGAAGGGGGTTTGCGTTCGTCGCGTCGGCAGCGAAATCGTCGTCGAGAGGCAGGCGTCCGGCGCGCCGGGAGAGGAAGCCGGCGACTGTGCGCGGAGTCGCCGGCACGATACGTGCTACCGCTCGGCCGTCACGCTCGACGGTGTACTCCTCACCGTCATGCTCGACGCGGTCGAGCAACGTGGAGAATCCCCGGGACGCGTCTCGTGCGGTGATGGTCGTCATGACGCCAATGCTACACCGCTGTCAGACAAGTCAGACTGTGGATCCGCGACTGCCCGCCTCACGGCCGCCGCGAGCGGTCGCAGCACCAGGCCCAGTGTTCCCCACCGCGCAGCGGCTGAAGGTATTGCGAGCACCCGGGCGCACAGCCGGACCCCCTTGGGTATGCCGTGTCGTCAGCCAGTCGACTCGCGGCGGAACTCGTCGTAGGTCCCAGCCAGATAGCGCACCAACGACACCTGGAAGTCGGGGTTGGAGAAGAACAGATCGAAGAGCACGCCGTTCTTGTCGTGCCGGTCGATCAACAGCTCCTTGACCTTGGCCTCCAGCACCATCTCGAACTGGCTCCGGTCGTTGTTGAGAGCGACGTCCCGCATCTCGTCATCAGACTTGACCACGACCCACTGCTGGTCGACCCAGACCTTGTCGGCCTCGCCCAAGTCGGCGCCATAGCGCGTGTTCATCGCTGAGATCAGCGCCGACAGCTTGTCCATGACCGGCTCAGCGACAGCGCCGAGACCCTGACCCGGCAGCGCCACTCCAGGCTCGGCAGACCCGGCCAGCGAGATCGCCGCCTCCGAGGTCACCGCGATCCGCAAGTGGGTGAGCTGCACCGACTTCGAGATCTGCGGCATCGGGCTGTTCTCCCCGGGAGGCAGCTCCAAGAGCAGCAGGCGGCCATAGAGGAACAGTCGCTCCCAGTCGGTGTCGGCCCACGGCATGACCTGAGCGACAAAGGCGTAGGCCCGACAGAAGTGCTCCAGCGTCCGACGGAACTCCTCGGCTTTGTCCTCCTCGAGCGCCCCGAACCGCCCGACAGCCGGCTCGAGGTTGGCATACAGCACCGACTGCAAGGCCGGATCCTCGGACAGCAGCGCCCCGACCGTCGCCTCCATCTCCGGCATCGACAGCACGCCAGCGTTCATGAGGTCGTGCTCCATCGTGGTCAGCACGTTGGGCTCGGTCGGAGTGGAGAACGACTCCTCGAAGAACGGTTCGAACGCCGCCTTGATCTCATCGTCAGAGTTGGCAAAGTCGAGCACAAACGTGTCCGTCTTCCCCGGATGCGTCCGGTTCAACCGCGACAGGGTCTGCACCGCCGCGACCCCGGACAGCTTCTTGTCGACATACATCGAGTGCAGCAGCGGCTCGTCGAACCCGGTCTGGTACTTCTCCGCGACCACGAGCACCTGGTATTCGGGCCCGCGGAACCTCTTCGGCAGCGCCGCCTCCGAAAACCCGTTAATCCCCGCCTCCGTCCACGGCGGCGCTTCCGGCGCGTCGGGATCCACCAACGAGCCAGAGAACGCCACCAGAGTCCGCAGCGGTCGAGGCCCCCGGTCATATCCCTTCTTCGCAATGTATGCCGCCAACGCGGCCTGGGTGCGCACCGCGTGCAGCCGTGACCGCGTTACGACCATCGCCTTGGCGTGTCCGTCGATCTTGGCCGCTGTCTTCTGCCGGAAGTGCTCGATGATCACTTCCGCCTTCGCCTCCAGCGCATACGGGTGCAGCGACGCAAACCGCGCCAGCGCGGCCCGCCCCTTGCGCGCGTCAATGTCGGGGTCACGCCGCGGGGTGGTGTTCGCGAGCTTGTAGTACACGGCATACGTCGTGTAGTTCGCGAGCACGTCGAGGATGAAACCCTCCGCGATCGCCTGGCGCATCGAATACGTGTGGAATGGCCGCTTGAGCCCGTCCGGTCCCACCTCGCCGAACGTGTCCAGCGTCTTGGGTTTCGGCGTCGCCGTGAACGCAAAGAATGACAGGTTCTTCTGCTTGCCGCGGTGCCGCGCGCTGGCGAAGAGGGCCTCCTCTTCCGCGTCAACGGCAGCGTCGTATGCCGCCCGCTCGGCTTCCGCGGCCGCCTCCAGTTCGGCGTCGCAGCCCCCCGAACCCAGGACCTTCTTGAGCTTCGCCACAGAGTCACCGCTGGATGACGAATGCGCCTCGTCAACGATGACCGCGAACCGACGCCCCACCACGCCCTTGGTCCCGGCGTCCGCGACCTCCTTCGCTGCCAACGCGGCGACGACGGGGAACTTCTGCAGCGTCGTGATGATGACTCGCGCCGCATGCCCCTCGAGGGCGTCCTTGAGCTGGGCGGAGTTTTCGTCGATCCGCACGATCGAGCCCGGGGTGTGCTCCAACCCGGCCACGGTGTCCTGCAGTTGCCGGTCGAGCACCTTGCGGTCGGTGATGACGACGACCTTGTCGAAGATCGGCGCATCATCGGGCCCATGCAGCCGCGACAGCGCATGCGCCGCCCACGCGATGGTGTTGGACTTCCCCGACCCGGCGGAGTGCTGCACGAGCCGATCGACACCCGGCCCCACGGCATACGTGGCCGCGAGCAGTGACCGCACCGCATGCCACTGGTGGAAGCGCGGGAAGAGCACCCGGTCGCCTTCCACGTGGATGAACGCCCCGAGCAGCTCCAGCCAGGCGTCGCGCTGCCACACCTGCTCCCAGAGGTAGGCCGTCTGGTAGCCCGACGTGACCGGCGGGTTGCCCGCGGTGCCGGTGTGGCCGGCGCCGCCGCTGCCTTGGTCGAACGGCAGGAACACGGTGTCCTGCCCGGCCAGGCGCGTCGTCATCGCGACCCGGTGCGGGTCGACGGCGAAGTGGACCAGCGTGCGCCCGCGGAAGATGAGGTCGTGCGGGTTGCGGTCGGCGCGGTACTGCGCGATCGCGTGCTCGATGGTCTGCTGGGTCAGCGGGTTCTTGAGCTCGGCGGTCGCGACCGGTATGCCGTTGACGACCAGCACGAGGTCGAGCGAGTCGCTGGGGTTGGATTCGGAGTGGTGCATTTGCCGCACGATGCCCAGACGGTTGGCGGCATACCGCAGGCTTTGCTCGTGGTTGAGCGCGCTCGCCGGCTTGAAGGAGCACAGCCGCACGGCGACCCCGGAGTCCTTCACGGGAGTGCGCAGCACGCTGATCGTGCCGCGGTGGTCGAGCGCGGCAACGACGGTGTCGAGGAACTTCTGCCGCGCGGTCGCCTCGCCGCCGTGCCGGGAGACGAGCTGTCGCCATGCCTTCGGTTGCGAGGCTTGGACGAAGCCGATGACCTCGTCGCCGAAAACCCCCTTCGAGCGGTCGTATGCCGTGGGGTCCAGGCGCTGCCACCCGTCGCCGAGCAGGCTGCGCTCGATATTGCCCTCGAACGCCGACTCGTGCGTGATGGTCACCCCGTCATCCTGCCCCCTGCGCTGAACTCGGGCGAGCTGGGCGGCGCGCGAATCTCGTCCAATTGCTGCGGGGGAGTGGGTCTCGGGCGCCCGCTAGCCGGGTCCCGAGGCTATACATCGCGATCGATGATCTATAGGATCACGCCGAAAGGTAGAAATTACAGTGATGGAGTTATAGGAGGGCCATGGACCTCGAGCGGTTCGCCCGATCGCCAGCCGGACACCTGGTCCCCATCTCTGGGCACGACATCTACCTCCGCCGGGACTACCGCCACCAGGCATTCATCCCTGATCCGCTCCCCGGCGAGCTGGCCTTGAGCGCAGGCACCTACAAGCTCATCATCGCGGCTGAGCAAGCTCTGGGCCGGTTGGACGGTGCGACAGATCGGATCCCCAACCCCGACCTTCTCGTCAGACCAACCCTATACCGCGAGGCGCAGAGCACGAGTGCTCTCGAAGGGACGTACGCTCCGCTGCGCGACGTCATCGAGGCGGACCTCGTGGGGGACAGCGAGCCCAGCTCCGACGTTCGGGAGATCCGCAACTACGTCAGGGCCGCCCAGCGCGCGCTGGAGTTGCTCAAGGAGCGGCCGATCTGTTTCACGGTCATCGCAGAACTTCAGGCAATTCTCGTCAGAGGCACCCGGGGAGACTCGGTAGACGCCGGAGACCTCCGTCGAGGTCAGGTCTACATCGGCGAGCGCACGAGGGGGATCGAGGCGTCGCGCTTCGTGCCACCGCCGCCGGGACAGGCGCTCACCGATGGTGTTTCTGCCTGGGAGAAGTGGCTCAACGCCGAGGATGACTACCCGCTGACGGTCAAGGTCGCGATGGGTCACTACCAGTTCGAGACGTTGCACCCCTTCTCGGGTGGCAATGGCCGTCTGGGCCGTCTCATCATGGTCCTGCAACTGGTTGAGGGGGGAGTACTCCGTAGGCCTGTCCTCAATCTCTCTCCCTACTTCGAAGCTCGTAAAGAGGAGTACAAGGACCTCCTCCTGCAGACCAGCATCACAGGCCATTTCGAGCCGTGGATTCGGTTCGTTGCGACGGCGGTCGCCGCGCAGGCGGAGGACACCACGCGGCGCATTGCGACGTTGGCGGAGTACCGCCGGCACGTGGTGGACACCCTTCGCGAAGATAAAGCTCGAGGGGTGATATTGGACATCGCGGAGGGCCTCATCGCCTACCCCGTCGCGACCATCTCTGGCCTTGCCCGGCGGCATGGTGTCACCTATCCCCCGGCAGCCAACGCCGTTGAGCGGCTCGTCGGGCTTGGCTTCCTCGAGGAAGTGACTGGCGCCTCCTACGGCAAGGTCTACGTCTGCCCCGAAGTCATCGACATCATCGAGTCGCCCACACCGTGACCACGGGTCGGAGCCGATCCCACATCCCGAGCGTGGGCAAGGCTCCGCGTGCTGCGCATCGCTCGGGAAGGGTCAAGTCTCTGGACATGTCCCGGGGACGTGTTAAGGAAATCGCAAAAATCTAACGCGTTCTCGTCGGTGCCAGTCAGGACGTGGAGCAGCACGTGGTTCACGAAGGACAACATCCAACCAAGACCCGTGTTTGGTTGGAAGTTACCGCCGGGGATCCAATTTCAGTTGGAGCGTGGACCCGCCAGCGAGTGGGCCGAGCGAGCACGAGGGTCAGGCTGGTATGCCGCTCCCGGCGGTAGTGACGTCGAGTTCGCCGGTGACAGCAGCTGTGATCAACGCCTGCTTGTATTCCTCCAGACCCCGTATCTGCTTGTTGATTGCCGACGTGATCTCCTGACGGGACGCCGCCGCCTCTCGGACTTGCTCGACCGCAACACGCTGAGTGGCTAGGTCAGGGACTGGGATGCGGATATCCATGAGGTCCGGCAAGTAGATCGTCTTGTGCGTGGACCCCATGGATAGGTTCCCCAGGAGATAGGGCTGCATCACTCGCAGAAGATGGAGCAGGTAGTCCGGCAGGAGTGCAGCACCGCACGTCCAGGTAGCGAAGTCCTGACTCGTGGCCATCTCCGAGCCCATGATGACGGCGAAGCCCGCCGAGGCCGTTCTGCTAAGAGCAACGGTCCGCGCTGGATGGAGAACGGCGGCGCTGTTGGCGAGTCCGAGGGCGCTGATGTTGAGCGTCGTCTCGTGGATGACGTCGACCTCGTCGTGTCGAAATCGGTGGACGTCCCCAGTCGTGAGCCACGGGATGTCACAGTCCACCCAGTAATCAGGCTCGCTCCGGCTAGGAGTGTGCCCGGTGCCCATGCGAGCGACTTGGGAGAGCCGACGGACTGCCCATGATTCCGGAACTGTTGCGAGCCAAGGCAGTTCACACTGCGAGGTGGCACCAGGCGCCGTCGTAAGAGCGCTCCTCCTCATTGAGGCGTAACTTTCGTCGAGCCGTTGAGCCTGGACGCGGCGGGCGGTGATGATCTGGTCGATGCGGGCGACGCGGTCGTCGAGGAAGTCCGCGATCTGTCGCTGTGCCGTGGGGGATGCGTCAGGAATCCTTAGGTTCGCGTACCGATCAGCGTTGAAGTTCTGAATCGTGCTCGTGACGGCATCCGCGCGTATTTGGTCCTGGGTGGGCTTCGACCGCAACGCGTAGTGCAAATAGCGAGGATCCACTTCACGCCTTGGCCTGAACCGGATGAGGAAGCCCGCGAACGTGCTCCCAGCCGCGCTCTCGGGCACCAAGTACGCCCGGCCAATAGTGCCTGCGCGGGAGAGCAGCAGGTCGTTCTCCCGCAGTATTTGCGGGGGCGGAATCGACACCTCCAGGAAGATGCCCTGGCTGTCGGGTGTCAGGCCCTCATCGACGAGATCGCTGGTGCGAAGCATCCTCGTTCCGGCGGACCGGTACTCGTCCGGGGAGACGTTGAGGCCGTATTGACCCGCGTCCTCGCAAGCGTCCTTCAGTCTCACAGGCCGAGTCCGGTCATCCATTGTTGGATCTGGGACTCCAGCTCCTTGATCTCGGCGGCGATCTCGGCGACGGGGCGCGGCGGCGTGTAGACGTAGAACTGGCGGGTGAAGGGGATCTCGAAGCCCAGCTTGGACTTCGAGTGGTCGATCCAGGCGTCGGGAACGTAGGGATGAATCTCGGTGCGCAAGTGCGCTTCTGCCGTCTCCACGAGCGACTTCTCTCGCGCCTCGTCGCTCAGCTCCAACCAACCCGCGGGTAAGGGCACGTTTTCCTGGTCGCGCAGCTCTGGGTCGGGCTCAGGCTGTCCGCCACGCCCGGTGATGACCGGAGCCTCCGGGTCAGCAATGGCGCACGCCTTGGCAAAGACCTTCTTCTGAGCCGCAGTCAGGCCCGGCACCTGCCCGAACAGGGCCTTCTCGGTGGCAAACCGCTGACCGACCAAGGCGACGTGCGCGGCATACGGGCTCTCGGCGACCGCCTCGGGCGTGACCTCCCAGCGGCGCCGGAGCGGACGTTCGACGGTGATGCGCTGGAAGCCGAAGGTCTCATTGGGCAACACCTTGACCTTGACGTCGCCCTCAAACTCCGGATGCGACGCCTCGCCATAAAGCCGCACGATGTCGTCAATCGCATCCGACGTGAGTTCTTTGCGCTTGTCTCCCAACGACTTTCGCATCTTGGTGCCCAGCTCTCGGGCATCGACGAGCTTGACCTTGCCGCGGTCCTCGGGGGCCTTGTCGTTGGTGAGCACCCAGACATAGGTCGAGATGCCGGTGTTGTAGAACATCTGGTCGGGCAGGGCGACGATGCCTTCGAGCCAGTCATTCTCAAGGATCCACCGGCGGATCTCGGACTCTCCGGAGCCGGCCTGCCCCGAAAACAGCGGCGACCCCGACAGCACGATGGCCACCCGTGACCCGCTCGGCTTCATCTTGCTGAGCATGTGCTGCAGGAAGAGGAACGACCCGTCCGAGACGCGCGGCAAGCCGGCGCCGAACCGCCCCGAGAAGCCCTGCTTAGCGTGCTCGTCACGGATCGGACCGGCATACGCCTTCCAGTCCACGCCGTAGGGCGGGTTGGCGAGCGCGAAGTCGAACTTGCGGACGGCGAAGGCATCGCGGGTGAGCGAGTTGCCCTGGGCCATGTTGCCCGGATCGACGTTCTGCATCATGAGATCGGACTGGGCGATCGCCCAGGTCTCGTCGTTGAGTTCCTGACCGAAGACGTTGACGATCGCCTTGGGGTTGAGCTCGCGGATGCGGTCCTTCGCCACGACGAGCATGCCGCCGGTGCCGGCCGCGGGGTCATAGACGGTGCGCACCGGGATGGGGTTGTCGGTGAGGTCTTGCGCGACCCGGCCGCTGACCAGCAGGTCGACCATGAGCCGAATGACCTCGCGCGGGGTGTAGTGCTCACCCGCGGTCTCGTTGCTCATTTCGGAGAACTTCCGCAGCAGCTCCTCGAAGATGTAACCCATCGCCTCGTTGCTCACGACGACGGGCCTCAGGTCGAGATCCGCGAAGTCCGCGAGCACGGCATACAGGATCCCCGCCCGGTCCATCCGCTCGATCTTGCCGTAGAACGCATAGGCGTCCATGACCTTGTAAGCGTCGGGGGAGAGCTGGCCGATGTAGGTCTGCAGGCTGTCGGCGAGGTTGGTCGCGTCGGCGAGCAGGCCGGCGAAGGTGATCGGGGAGGTGGTGTAGAAGCGCTGACGGGCCGCCTTCTGGAGCAACTCGTCGCGGCCGGCCTCTTTGTCGCCGAGGCGCGAAGCGGCGTCGAGGACCTGCTGGCGCGTCGGCGCGAGCACGGCATCCATCCGGCGCAGCACGAGCAGCGGCAACATGACCGAGCCGTACTCGTGCTGTTTGAAGGTGCCGCGCAGCTTGTCGGCCACCTTCCAGACGAAGGCGACCTTGTCCTGGAACCCGACCGGCGTCACGGCTGCTCCCGCTCGCTGGGGTTTCCGGTGCTCCTAAAGCCCCGTGCGCCGACGTCGACAGCCATGGTCCCGACCTTAGTCGGGCGCCATGCTTTGCCATGCACTGTCGGGACCTCTGCTGGCTGTCTTCACCCGCTGTCTTCACCCGGCATACCGGCGGGTGATGTCAGCGCGCGTCCACGACCGGGTTGATCGGGCTGGCGGCGCGATCGCCGGGCCGGAGCCCCGGGAGCCACTGGGCCAGGTCGGTCTCCTGGGAGCTGTTCGTGGGGTGCTGCACGGCCAGGCCGTCGGCGAAGTAGATGACGGTCATGACGGCCCGCATCTGGGCGGTGTGGTTGCCGCCCGCCTTGTGCACCGTCCAGCCGCCGTGGAAGCTCGCATCACCGGCTCGCATCGGTTGCGGGACGGTGAGCGGGAACTGACGCTCGGCGATGACGCTCTCGAAGTGGGCCTCGCTCGCGTCCGAGATGGTGACGTCGCTGAGCGGGCCGTGCGCGTGCGAACCAGTGGCGAAGGTCAGCGCCCCCATCTCGGGGACGATGTCGACCAGCGGCATCCACATCGTGATGCACTGGTGGCCGTCGAGCGGCCAATACATCGCGTCCTGGTGCCAGGGCGTGTAGCCCCCGCCGGGCTCCTTGAACAGCGCCTGGTCGTGATAGATCCGCACTCGCTCGACACCGAGCAGCTGTGCGGCGACGGAGGCGAAGCGTTCGGCGAGCACGAACTGCGCCACGACGTCGTCGTCGCGCCAGAGGTTCATCGCCTGCAGGAACGCCTTGCCATAGGTGTCGCGCTCCTCCAGCGGCCCGGCGCTCGCGGTGCGCCGGGCCGTCGCCGCCGCGATCGCCGGCGCGAACGGGGCCAGCTCGTCGGCGCTCGCCAGGCCGGGGATGAGGGCGTGCCCCTCGACTCGATACCGCTCGACTTGCTCGGCGCTGAGCTCGCGCCGACCGCTGAAGTCCATGGTCATGCCGATCTCCTCTGCTGGCTCGTTCGGTAGATTCTGACGGGGTTGGACGCGGTATGCCGGGTGGTTCCGGGCCACTCATTCTCCGCCACCATCTCCCCGCAGAAGGAGCATTCGATGACCACCCCAGCGACCGATCAGACCGCCGACCACCCCGACCACCCCGACCAAGACGTCCGCGTCGCCGTGCGCACCATCGACGCCACGCCGGAGCAGATCTTCGCCCTCCTCGCCGACCCGTCCCGCCACCACGAGACCGAACCCGGCGAGTGGGTGCGGGATTCGGTCGAGGCCAACCCGGAGCCCATCACCGCGGTCGGTCAGACCTTCGCGGTCAAGATGCATCAAGCCTCCCTCGGCGGCGACTACACGATGGTCAACCGGGTCACCGACTTCGTCGCCGGGCGCACCATCGGCTGGGCGCCGGGCATGCTCAGCCGCTCCGGTCGGGTCACCGAGGGCGGCCACACCTGGCGCTACGACCTCGAACCCGACGGCGCCGGCACCCGCGTCACCCTCACCTACGACTGGCGCGCGATGTCGCAGGCCACCCGGGACTGGATGCCCAGCGGCATGCCGCCCTTCCCGCCGCACTACCTCGACGCCTCCCTCGCCGCCCTCGACCGCGCCGTCACGGCCACGCCGCCTGCCTGAGCGCAAAGCCAACGGCGAGGTATGCCGTGCAGTCCGCCACCCGGCATACCGCCTCTTTGGCCGGCCACCAAGACCACAACACGTCCCGTCAAGCCGCCCCGCTCGCCCCTACCGCACGGAGGTGCTCGACGCTGTAGCCGGGGAACACGCTTCCAGCCGCACGTGCACGCCGTTGGAGTTGAGGAACCAGAAGGTGCCGGCTGACAGCTGGACGTCCGTGGGCACCTTCTCGACGAGGTCCAGCTGGCCCGCTCGCTGAGGGATGTTCGCGGGACCGGGAGCATAGGTCGGAGGTGTGCTCGTCGGCCCCCAGGCGAGCGTCGTGCGCCCCACGGCCGGGTCGAGGACGCCGCCACGCAAGAACCCGGTCGCCGTGAGTCGATAGGTGCCCCCGCCCAACGTCACCGCTGTGCGCGGCGCTGCAGCAAAGGTCAGCGGGTCGAGCTCGACCGCTCCGGTGACGGTGCACGGGTGACTGGTCGCCGACGTGCTCGCTGCCCCCGAGCCCGGGTCCAGCGAGCAGGCTCCGAGCATCACCGAGGCCGCGAGGGCCGCCCCGAGGAGGTGGCGACGGACCACCGGGTCACCGATGCCCAGGTGCCCGACGGCCACGCGGACCATTCATGAGGGCAACGTACAACGCCGAGGTATGCCGTGTGGCCGGGAAGGTATGCCGCCCGGCCGGCGCCGCGGCATACCAGCGTCCCCCGGCGCACCGGACCCAGGAGCGCGGGAGGAATCATCCTTTCGGCCGACCCAGCTCAGGCCCTGGGGCTGATGTGCGCGCCGGGCCTCGCGGCCATCGTGGAAGCACGACACCACGACAGCGAAGGACCCACCCCGTGACCACCCCGCAGATCCCCGTCCAGACCAAGCTCGCCGCGGCCTGGACGAGCTTCATGTTCCTCTACGTCTACGTCGACGTGCTGGGCCTCTACAAACCCGGCGCGGTCGCAGGCATCCTCCAGGGCCAGGTGTGGGAGTTCGACATCTCCCAAACCTTCATCACCGCCTCGCTCGCAGCCGCCTCGGTGCCGGCCCTCATGATCCTGCTCTCGACGACCCTGCCGGCCCGAGCCAACCGCCTCACCAACCTTGTCATCGCGACCCTCCTCGTCCCGTGGATGGCCTTCAACCTCGCCGGCGGGGAGTGGCTGGCCTATTACGGCCTCGGTTTCGCGGTCGAGCTCGGCGCGCTGGTCTTCATCCTGCGCACCGCCTGGACCTGGCCCCTTACCTCCGCGGTCCCTACCCTGGGCACGTGATCGCCGTATGCCGGTCCGTCTGGCGCGAGCCCCGGCCCGCCGACCCCCCTCCCGTGGGTCCGGTGGACTGGCTCGTCGCCGGCGGGTTCGCGGCTGCCGCGCTCGTCGAGGCCATGGCCCGCCCTGACCTTGGACTGCGCCCGCTCGTCACGGCGTTGGCGCTGGGCCTCGCGCCGGCCCTCCTCCGGCGTCGCCACCATCCCCTCACGACCTGCCTGATCGGATTCGGGGTCGCCGGCCTCCTGTCGATCCTCCAGTTGGCGACCCGGGCCGGCGACCTCGGCCTGACCGCGATGACGGCGATCCTGGTCCTGCTCTACTCCCTCGTGCGGTGGGGTTCGGGCCGGGAAGTGGCGCTTGGTATGCCGTTCGTCGCCGCGGTTGTCGCCCTCGGCATGGTGACCGCCACTGCCACCGCCAGCGCAGGCTCCGGTGACGTCGTCGGCGGCATCCTCTTCGTCCTGCTCGTCATCGCGCTGGCCGCCGCGGCCCGCTATCGCGCCGACCTGTGGGCGCGCCAGCAACGCGAGATCCGCAACGACGAGCGTCTCGCGCTCGCCCGCGAGTTGCACGACACGGTCGCCCACCACGTGTCGGCCATCGCGGTGCAGGCGCAGGCCGGCGGGGTGGTCGCGCTGGCCAAGCCTGCCCGGGCGGCTGAGATCCTCGCCTCGATCGAGTCCGAGGCAGCGCGCACCCTCGCGGAGATGCGCGACATGGTGCGGGTGCTCCGCGACGAAACGTGGGACGCCTACTCCCCGCAGCTGGGTGTGGCCGACCTGCCCGCGCTCGCGGGCACCACCCCGCCACCGGTCGTGGAGGTCTCGGTGCCCGACCCGGCGTTGTGGCTGTCGCCGGCCGTGGACGCCACGGTCTATCGGATCGCCCAGGAAGCCCTCACCAACTCCCTACGGCACGCGCGAGGTGCCACACGGGTGGGCATCGAGGTATGCCTTGTCGGCGACTTCGTCCGTCTCCGGGTCGCCGACGACGGGGAGATCCACCCGGGGCAGGGCGCTTCACCAGGTTTCGGCCTCACTGGCATGACCGAACGCGCAGCACTCCTCGGCGGAGCCCTGACCGCCGGGCCAGGGGCCGGGTCGGGTGGCGGCTGGGTGGTCGACGCGACTCTCCCCGCCGGAGGTCCGCGATGACCATTCGCGTCGTCGTGGCCGACGACCAGGATCTTGTGCGAACCGGACTCGTCATGATTCTCGGCGCCCAACCGGGCATCGAGGTCGTCGGGGAGGCCGCGGACGGCACACAGGCCCTCGAGGTGGCGACCCGGCTGCGGCCCGACGTCCTCCTCGTGGACATCCGCATGCCGGGTCTCGACGGTGTGGAGGTGACGCGGCGGCTGGCCGGGCCGGACGTCGCCGATCCGATGGCGGTCGTCGTGATCACGACCTTCGACCTCGACGAATACATCCTCGGCGCACTCCGCGCCGGTGCGCGAGGGTTCCTGCTCAAGGATGCCGGGCCGCACCTCCTCGTCCAGGCCATCCACGCCGCGGCCAACGGCGATGCGCTCATCGCGCCCAACGTGACCCGCCGACTCCTGCAGGCCTTCGCCGATCGAGCGCTGGCGACGCCAACCCAACCCATCCACCCGCTGACCGACCGCGAAGAGGAGGTGCTTGTGCTGGTCGCCCGCGGCCGCACCAACGCCGAGATCGCCGCTGACCTCTTCATCGGTCTGAGCACGGTCAAGAGCCACATCGCCGCGTTGATGACCAAACTGGCAGTCCGCAACCGAGTCGAACTCGCGATCTGGGCCCACCACGCCAGACGCGTGTAACCTGTCGCAGCCACGCAGACGCAGCGAAACCCCGCGATCCGTCACAGACGAGTCACAGAATCCTGACGGGCGACACACCGACAGCGGGCCCAAGATCCTACGCATGACAGCTGACTCGCCTCGCACCTTCGAGGGCCTGGCCCTGCCGCATCCCGACGAGCCGGTCTACGACCAGGGCCTGCGCTTCGATCTCGCGGTCCTCAACCGTCGCACCGCCCTGTGGTCATTGGGCGCAGCCGTGCTGGGCGTCGCGGCTGCCGGCTGTTCGGTCGGCACCGGCTCGACCAGCGCAGCCTCGGCCGGGGCCTCGACCTCTGGCGCCACCGGGGCGGCGGGCGCCGCGAAGAGCGCGGCGGCGAGCGGCACGGCATACCAGAGCACCGCGACCACGAGCGCAGGCAATCTCACCGAGATCCCGGACGAGACCGCCGGGCCCTACCCGGGCAACGGCAGCAACGGGCCCGACGTCTTGGAGAAGTCCGGCGTGATCCGAGCGGACCTTCGGTCGAGTTTCGACGGCGCGACCGGCGTCGCCCAGGGCGTCCCGATGACCCTCCAGCTCACCGTGCTGGACATCGCCAAGGGCGGCGTCGGCATGGCGGGCGCGGCCGTCTACGTCTGGCACTGCGACCGCGGCGGCGGCTACTCGATGTACTCCAGCGGCCTGACCAGCGAGAACTACCTCCGCGGCGTCCAGATCGCCGACGCCGCCGGCGTCGTCACGTTCACCAGCATCTTCCCGGGCTGCTACTCGGGCCGCTGGCCGCACATCCACTTCCAGGTCTTCCCCGACCGGGCGAGCATCACCAACGCGAGCGCGGCCATCGCCACCTCGCAGGTCGCGCTGCCGCAGGACGTGTGCAGCGCGGTCTATGCGACCTCGGGCTACCAGGCGTCGGTCGGCAACCTCGCCCGCTTGTCGCTCACCTCGGACAACGTCTTCGGCAACGACGGGGGCATCCATCAGCTCGGCACGGCGGTCGGGGACACCACCACGGCCGGGTATGCCGTGCGCCTCACCGTCCCAGTCGACACCAGGACGGCGCCCACTGGCGGCAATGCGCCAGGGGACGCGGTCGGCGGAGGACCGGGCGGGCCGGGTGGACCGGGCAACCCGCCTCCGGGCGGCCCGATGACCCCCTGACGACGCGGTCCTGTCCCGCCGTGCCGATGCCAGGCCTCGACGACCAAGACTGAGCGCACCGGCATACCCGCACTGTCGCGTGTGTCGCCGCTGGCGGTCGGCAACGTGGTGGCAGTGCACCCTCGCGGCAACCGTTCGGAACCTTGCCCGAGTGTCAGGATCGGGGCATGAGCGTCGACTATGCCCGCCCGGAACGTCCCCGCGCGCATGCGTGGGAGCGCCTCTGGAGGCCGTATTGGGCACTCCCGGCGATCGTGGCAGTCGGGTCGGCCGGGCTGGGCCTCACCCTGCCCCGGGCCGACGAACGGTTGGCGGGATGGGTGCCGTATGTCTTCGAGAGCGGTCCGGACGGTGCCCGGCAATTGCTCGGCACCATCGCCAGCGCCATGATCTCCGTGACGGGGCTGGTCTTCTCCCTCACCATGGTGGTGCTCCAGCTGGCCAGCAGTCAGTTCACCCCTCGGTTGCTGGGCCAGTTCCTGCAATCGCGGGTCGTGCAGCTCACCCTCGGTGTCTTCGTGGGCTCCTTCCTCTATGCCCTGACCGTGCTGCGCCTCATCCGCGGTGGCGACGGCACGGACTTCGTGCCGCAGGTTTCGGTGACCTTGGCGTTCGGATATGTCTTGGCCGCGGTGGCGTTCTTCATCGCCTTCATCCACCACATCACCCAGTCGATCCGACTCAGTCATGTGCTGATTGACATCGGGGCACGCACCACGGCCTCCGCGCGGCGGCTGTATGCCGGGCAACGGCCGAGTGCGACATGGTCACCCGCGCCCCAGACTCCCCGGCAGGTGCTGGAGTTCCCGGCGGGGCCCGGCGTCATCACCGCGCTGGACTCGACGGGGCTGGTCCGGTGGGCGGCGCAGCGGGATTGCGTGGTGGTCCTGGAATTCGGCCTCGGTGACTTCCGCGTCGAGGGTGACCGCATGGCCGTCCTGTGGGGCCTCGACGACCTGCGCGCGAGCAGCCCTTCGGATCTCGCTGGTGAACTGGCCGAGTTGGTGGGGCGCTCGGGCGAGCCCGATCTCGCCACCGATTTCAGCTATGGGATCCGTCAGCTCACCGACATCGCCGAGCGCGCTCTCTCGCCCGGCGTCAATGACCCTACGACCGCCATCCAGGTCATCAATCAGCTGTATGCCGTGCTCGCGCCGCTCGCGTGCCGGCCAGACCTCAGCCCCTATCTGACCGACGACGAGGGTGTCGTGCGCGCGATGTACCGGGCGCCGAGCTTCGCCGGGCTGATCTGTGGATCGCTGCAAGACATTGCCCACTACGCAGCTGAGTCACCCCGCGTATGTTCCCGGTTGCGTGAGGTGGCCGAGCTTTTGAGCGAGCGGGCCATTGAGACCCACCGACCGAGCTTGCGTCGCGTGTTGGCGAGTTTGCCCCCCGAGTTGCCGTCGGAGAGCGCGCCCGAGGACTGAGCCCACCGGCATACCAGGGCTGTTCTTCAGGCCGGTATGCCGGCGGGGCGCCGTGGCTATCAACTGACCTCTCTCTTAATACCCCTACTCCTTGCGATAGGACATCTGTACGAGTACAATGGGGCCATGACGATCACCCACCTCGACCCGGACACAGCCGGCGGTATGCCGTCTGGTGCGGTGTCCGGTGGTGCGGTGTCGGGTGGTGCGTCCGGTGGGGCCGGGTCTGGTGTGGTTCGGAAGGTGGCGGGGGTTCCGACTCGGTTGGCTGATCGGATGTTGGATCTGGTCTTCTCCCGGCTTGCTGATCCTGAGGCCGGTGTGGTGGTGACTAGCGCCGACGTGCAGGAAGTGGATCGGCTCGCTCGTCGGGTGGAGGCGGTGCGGTTGGCGTTGGTCGCTGCAGCTGATCGGCAGCAGGTTCATCGTCGGTGTGGGCATTC
>Ga0116180_1001169_pt1 | contig 22778 bp, 20 predicted proteins | sample AD_UKC073_MetaG_FD_89804 | JGI IMG/M metagenome (GOLD analysis project Ga0116180, IMG submission 89804) | Active sludge microbial communities of municipal wastewater-treating anaerobic digesters from USA - AD_UKC073_MetaG | ecosystem: Engineered > Bioreactor > Anaerobic > Digestate | place: USA...
CGATCTCGAGGTCGCGCAGTGGTCCGAGCACCGCCGAGACCCCATCGATGCCGATCGCGCCGTCGAGCAGCGCACCCCGGAGGGCCGGCAGCTCTGGCGGGAGGAATTCGCCCGACGCGAAGCCGACCGGGCGCCGCACCGTGCGTGCGACCTTCAACGTCGCCGCGACTGCCTGCGGGGAGGCGAGCGTCACCAGGCGAAGCAGATCGCTGACGTTCCGGCATCCGACACTCGCCGCGATGCCCGCCGCGTTCGGCGAGCGCGTCGAGCGTGCGTCGGTCGCGCCGACGAGCTCGGTGATCAGCCCTTCGACTCGCCGCTGCAGGCGGGCCGCGACGGTCAGCGCCGCGAGCAGCTCACGATCGCTCGCCGCAGCGACCAGCTCTGCCTCGAGCACCTGCCGCGAGGCGCCAGCGATCGCGGCATCCAGCCCGGAAAGCAGCGCAGCGAGGTCGACGATCTCGGTGGGCTCTGCCCATGCAGCTTCGTCGCGAGTACGTGCATCGCCCTCGTCGCGATTGCGCGCATTGTGCTCGTCGCGAGCACCTGCATCCCCCTCGTGCTCGTGGCCGCACGGTCTGGCGCCTGGTCGCTCGGCGACTGCTGCAGCGGTGTGATCCATGGCTTCATTCAACCGTGAGCCACCGACATTCACGGCGTGGAAAAGACCCAGATCGGCGGGCAGTTCGAAGGCTGGGGAGCGCCCGTTTCGCGACGCGCTGTGGAGGAGAAGTCGCAAGCCCGGCAGCGTGACGCCGTGGTGTCTCTCGTCGACGCGGCGCCGGCACCCCGCCGACGCCGCGCGGGTACCCCGCGGCTCGCCGCCAGCACCCCGCGGACGCAGCGCCGGCCCGGCTGCCTACCGGTTCACGTCGACGACCGTGCGGCCGCGCACCCGACCGGCGAGGATCTCGGCCGCGTAGGGGATCGCCTCGCTGAGTCCGATCGTGGTCGTCATCGCGTCGAGGTGCGCCAGGTCGAGCTCGCTCGCGAGCGCGTGCCAGGCCCGCTCTCGCAGCGCGCGCGGCGCATCCACCGAGTTCGCGCCGCTGAGCGTGACGTCGCGCAGGATGAACGGCATCACAGTGGTGGGCAGGTCGCCGCCCTGGGCCAGGCCGCAGGCGACGACGGTGCCGCCGTACTGCGTCTGCGCGAGCACGTTCGCGAGCGTCGTGCTGCCGACCACGTCGACCGCGCCCGCCCATCGCGTCGACTGCAGCGGCCTGCCGACGGCATCCGAGAGCTCGGCGCGGTCGATCAGGCGCGCCGCCCCCAGGGCGCGCAGGTACTCGCCTTCCTCCGCCACGCGCCCCGTCGACGCGACGACCCGGTAGCCGCGCTTCGCGAGCAGCGACACCGCCACAGATCCGACGCCGCCCGCGGCGCCCGTGACGAGCACCTCGCCGTCGTCCGGCCGCACCCTGGCATCGGCGAGCTTGAGCACCGCGATCATCGCCGTGAAGCCGGCCGTGCCGATCGCGGCGGCCTGGAGGGGCGTGATCCCGTCTGGCAGGTGGATGAGCGCGTCCGGGCGCACGCGGGCGCGCGTCGCGAAGCCGCCGTTGCGGGTCTCGCCGAGGCCGTCGCCGTTGAGCACGACCACGTCGCCCACGCGCCAGGCCGGGTCATTCGACTCCGTGACGCGCCCCACCAGGTCGATGCCCAGCACGAGCGGCCAGGTGCGCACGATCGGGCCGCCGCTGAGCGCGAGCCCGTCCTTGTAGTTGTAGCTCGAGTACAGCACGTCGAGCTGCACCTCCCCGCTCAGCGAGGACTCGTCCGGCAGCTCGGCGAGCCGGGCGGCAGAGCCCTGGCTTTCGATCAAGAGGGCACGCATCATTGGGGCTCCGAATTCGTTCTGGGTGGTGGATGGCGGTCGGTGCCGAGCGGCGGCTTCGAGGCGTGGCTGCGGCGTCCACGATGCGCGGATGCCGCAGCCACGCCCTCAGATCAGCTCGGCATCCTCGGGGTCGGTTTCGGTGTCGGTGTCGAGGTCTCGGGCGCGGCCGGGAGCCGCGGCCCCGGCGCGCGCGACACCCTGCGCGTCTGCGGACGGCTGCTCGGGGGCATCCGGCGCCATGATCGCGGCGACGCGCGCGAACACGCTCTCGATGGTCAGGGTGACGGCGCACAGCACCGCGATGCTGCCGGGGACCAGCACGAGCAGGTCGTCGATCGCCTCCCACGCCCGCGGGCTCCACAGCGCGACCCAGGTGAGCACGAGGGCGAGCGCCGTCGACAGCTCTCCGATCAGCCCGAGGATCCCGAACGCGACGGCGCGGCGACGGTGCAGACGCGCGGAGCGGCGCGACATCCGAAAATCGATGCCGAACGCGATCAGCAGCACGGCGAACAGCGAAAGCAGGATCCCAAGATCGGCTGAGGTCAGATCGCGCATGGCCTCATGATGCCGCGGATCGCCCGCGCATGAGAACTTTCGCGGTGGATGCGTCGCCACGGGGTCTCGCGGGGGAGACGGCCGCACTACGCTAGGACGATACCCCGCCCGTTCAAAGGAGTACTCGTGTCTGACGGCTTCGCCCTGTTCTCTGACCGCTCCGTCGTCGCCATGCGCGTCGACGGCGAGCTGAAAGACCTTGCGACGACGCTCACGGGAACCGAGACCGTCGAGCCGGTGCACATCGACAGCCCCGACGGACTCAGCATCCTGCGTCACTCGGCCGCGCACGTGCTCGCGCAGGCGGTGCAGCGGATCAACCCGCAGGCGAACCTCGGCATCGGCCCGCCGATCACCGACGGCTTCTACTACGACTTCGGTGTCGAGGAGGCGTTCACGCCCGAAGACCTGAAGGCCATCGAGAAGGAGATGCAGCGCATCATCCGCGAGGGGCAGCGCTTCGTGCGTCGCGTCGTCAGCGACGAGGACGCCCTCGCCGAGCTCGCGAACGAGCCGTTCAAGCTCGAGCTCGTCGGGCTCAAGGGCGCCGCGTCGGTCGGCGACAGCGGCGAGAGCGTCGAGGTCGGCGCCGGCGAGCTCACCATCTACGACAACGTCACCCGCGAGGGCGAGACGGCCTGGAAGGACCTCTGCCGGGGACCGCACCTGCCGAACACCCGCATGATCGGCAACGGCTGGTCGCTCACCCGCGTCGCGGCCGCATACTGGCGCGGCAGCGAGAAGAACCCGCAGCTGCAGCGCATCTACGGCACCGCATGGCCGACCAAGGACGAGCTGCGCGCCTACAAGCTGCGCCTCGAGGAGGCGGCCAAGCGCGACCACCGCAAGCTCGGCCGCGAGCTCGACCTCTTCTCGTTCCCGGAGGAGATCGGCTCGGGCCTGTCGGTATGGCACCCCAAGGGCGGCATTGTGCGCGGCCTGATGGAGCAGCACGCGCGCGCGCGGCACATCGCGGGCGGCTACACCTACGTGTACACGCCGCACATCTCGAAGAAGGACCTGTTCCTCACCTCGAACCACCTCGTGACGTACGCCGACGGCATGTTCCCGCCGATCCACATGGACGAGGAGCGTAACGCCGAGGGCGAGATCACCAAGCAGGGCGTCGACTACTACCTGAAGCCGATGAACTGCCCGATGCATATCCTCATCTACAAGGAGCGCGGGCGCAGCTACCGCGATCTGCCCATCCGCATGGCCGAGAACGGCACGGTCTACCGCAACGAGCTCTCAGGCACGCTGCACGGGCTCACGCGCGTGCGCGGCTTCACGCAGGACGACTCGCACCTGTTCGTCACGCCGGAGCAGCTCGAGGACGAGGTCGCGAAGGTCCTCGACTTCATCCTCTCGATGCTGCGCGACTTCGGTCTGACCGACTTCGAGCTCGAGCTGTCGATGCGCGACGAAGACGGCACGAAGTGGATCGGGTCGGACGAGTTCTGGGAGTCCTCGACCGACGCGCTGCGGCGCGTGGCCGTGGCATCCGGTCTCAAGCTGACCGAGGTGCCCGGCGAGGCCGCGTTCTACGGCCCGAAGATCGACCTGAAGACGCGCGACGCGATCGGCCGCGTCTGGCAGCTCTCGACCGTGCAGGTCGACCCGAACCTGCCCGAGCGCTTCGGCCTCGAGTTCACCGACCGTGACGGGCAGAAGAAGCGCCCGATCATGATCCACCGCGCGCTCTTCGGCTCGATCGAGCGCTTCTTCGCGATCCTGCTCGAGCACTACGCGGGCGCGTTCCCGCTGTGGCTCGCACCCGTGCAGGTCGTGGGCATCCCGGTCGCCGAGCAGTACAACGACTACCTCGACGACGTCGTTCGCCGGCTGGCCGTGCTGGGCGTGCGCGCCGAGGTCGACCACTCCGACGACCGCATGCAGAAGAAGATCCGCAACCACACCGCGGCCAAGGTTCCGGTGCAGCTGATCGTGGGCGAGAGCGACCGCGACGGCGGCACGGTCTCGTTCCGCTTCCGCGACGGCACCCAGACCAACGGCGTGCCGGTGGATGCCGCGATCGAGCTCATCACCAACGCGATCGCCGCTCGGGTGCAGGTCTCGACCGCCGACGACCTCGCCGGCGTCAACGCGCCCGGTGGGCCCGTCGAGGTTCAGGCTTGAGCGACGGCTCGGCCACGTCGGCGGGCGCGGGGGCAGACCCGGCGACCGCCGACATCCCGGGCCTCGTCGCCGCGAGCGAGCTCGCGGGCGTGCCCGATGAGTTCCAACGGCTGTGGACCCCGCACCGGATGGCGTACATCACGGCGGGGCCCGAGCCGCTCAGGCACGTGTGCCCGTTCTGTGAGGCGCCGGGCAAGAGCGACGAGGACGGGCTCATCGTCGCGCGCGGTCGCACGGCCTACGTGCTGCTGAATCTCTTCCCCTACAACTCGGGCCACATGCTGGTCTGCCCGTATCGTCACGTCGCGAGCTACGACGACGCGACCGCGGAGGAGGTCGCCGAGATCGCGGAGCTCACGCAGATCGGGATGCGGGTGCTGCGGCAGGTGTCGCGCTGCGACGGGTTCAACCTCGGGATGAACCAGGGGAGCGTCGCCGGCGCCGGCGTCGCCGAGCACCTGCACCAGCACATCGTGCCGCGCTGGGGCAGCGACGCGAACTTCTTCCCGATCATCGCGCGGACCAAGGCGCTGCCGCAGCTGCTGGGCGAGGTGCGGGAGTCGATCGCCGCGGCCTGGCCGACCTCGACGGCCTGAGCCGTCACCCTGCACGGCGCACGCGCCGTGCAGGGTGACGAGCGTCGGCCTGACTCGCCGGCGGCGTGCCGAGGCACGGGTTCGGCACGCGGCACGGCCGGCCCGGAACGGCCGGCGCGCCAGCGCCGTCCGGGATTCGCCGGCGGCACGGCTGGCGTGACAGTGCTGGCGTGACAGTGCTGCTGGCGTGACAGTGCTGGCGAGGAACTTCGGCCGCGGCCGCGCCGGCCCCACACCGGGCGCGGGCCAGCCGGTGAGGCAGGCTCAGCGAACCTGCCGCACCTCGAACTGCATGCGGGGGCTGGCGTATGCCTCCTGCGACTCGACGAGCTGCAGCTCGCGCTGGCCCGACTCGTGCGTCCGGGTGAGCAGGTCGAACACGCTCGACGTCGTGCGCGCAAGCGCATCGGCGAGGTCTCCCGTGCGACGGTAGTGCGCCGTGAACAGCGCCGCGGTGACGTCGCCCGAGCCGTTGGCCTTGAGCGGGATCAGCGGGGTGGTGACGATCCACGCGCCGCTGTCGTCGACGGCGAGCATCTCGATCGTGCCGGGCTCGCGGTCGGGCCGCTCCACGCTCGTGACGAGCACGGTGCGCGGGCCGGTCGCCCGGGCGAGATCGACCGACTCGAGGGTCGACTCGAGCGTGTCGGGCTCGGTGCCGGTGAGGAACCCGAGCTCGAACTGGTTCGGGGTGATGATGTCGGCGGCGGGCACGACCCGATCGCGCAGCAGCACCGGGATCGCGGGGGCGACGAAGCATCCCGACTTCGCGTTGCCCATGACGGGGTCGCACGAGTACACGGCGGCGGGGTTGGCGGCCTTCACCCGGGCGACGGTGTCGAGGATCACATCGGCGATGCCCTCGTCGCCCTGATAGCCCGAGAGCACGACGTCGATGTCGCCGAACGCGCCGCGGTCTTCGATGCCCTGGATGACCTCGCGCACATCGGCGGGGCTGATGACGGGGCCGCGCCAGGCGCCGTAGCCGGTGTGGTTGGAGAAGTTGACCGTGTAGACGGGGAACACCTCGACCCCGATGCGCTGCAGGGGGAAGACGGCGGCGGAGTTGCCGACGTGTCCGTAGGCGACGGCGGACTGGATCGAGAGAATCTTCACGGTTCGATCATCGCACCTCCGGGCGGGGCACCCGCATCGCGGCGCGCGACGATGACGCGCGCCGGCGGCCGGCCGCGCGGCACGATGGCGCTCGCGACGGCGGCGCGGCCTGCGGACTACCCGGTGCGCGACGCCCGCACGGCGCGGATCGAGTCGGCGATGTCGCGCGCGAGGCGCGCGGCGTCGGCGTCGCCCAGCTCGTGGATCGTGAGCCGGAGGTGCCCGGGGGCGCCGGCCGCGGCGTCCCGGTCGAGCACGAAATCGTCGCCGCTGCGGGCGAGCCAGCCGCGGCGCATCAGCTGCTCGGTCACGGCGCGCGCGGCGACGGGCAGCTCGACCCAGAGATTGAGCCCGTCGCGCGCGGCGGCGGGCACCCCCTGCGCGGCGAGCTCGCGGGCGAAGGCGGCGTTGCGCGCGGCGTAGTGGGCGCCGGCATCCGCGATGCCCGCGAGCACGTCCGGATCGGTCATCTGCGCGTGCGTGAGGCGCTGCAGCAGGTGGCTCACCCACGTGGTGCCGGGCGTGAGTCGCAGCGCCAGGCGCTCGGCCGTCTCGGGGTCGGATGCCGTGACGGCGAGGCACATGTCGGGCCCGAGAAACTTCGACACCGAGCGGATGAGCGCCCAGCGCCGGTGCTCCGGCCCGATCAGCGAATGGAAGGGGGCCTGCGAGAGCATCGAGAAGTGGTCGTCCTCGATGACGAGCACGTAGGGAAACTCGGCGAGCACCGCGCGAAGCTGCTCGGCGCGGGCGGCGCCGAGGCTCACGCCGGTCGGGTTCTGCGCGCGCGGGGTGCACAGCACCGCGCGCACGCCCTGCTCGAGCGCGGCGCGCAGGCCGGCCACCGTCATCCCCTCGTCGTCGACCGGCACCGGCACGGGGCGATATCCGCCCAGGCGCACGGTGTGGATCGAGGCGAGAAAGCAGGGGTCCTCGAGCGCGATGGCATCGCCCCGGGTGAGGGTGTCGGCGAGCAGGCGCTCGACCGCGTCGGCGGCGCCGCTCGTGATCGTCAGGCGCATCGAGGCCACGGGCGCGAGGTCGCACCCCATCCACTGCATCGCCCAGGCCTCGAGGTCGGGATCGATGACGGGGGTGCCGTAGAGCACGGGGCGCTCGGCCAGCCGGCCCAGGGCCCGCAGGGGGCTCGGGATGCGGGCCGGGTCGGGGTTGCCCGTCCCGACGTCGCGCAGCACGCTGTCGCCGGCGAAGCCCTCCTGGGCGACGGTCGCGTGGTCGGCGACGCGCGTGCCGCCGCGGCCGCGCGAGACGACGAGGCCGCCGCGCGCCAGCTCGCCGTAGGCGGCGACGACGGTGTTGCGGTTGACGCTCAGCGTCTCGGCGAGCGCACGAACCGAGGGGAGCGGATCGCCCGGCTTCAGGGCGCCGCGCTCCAGCAGGCCGCGGAGGCTCGCGGCGATCTCGGCCGCGGTCTGGCCGCTGATCTCGGGCTGCATCTCGTCAACTTTCGTCACGCCCGGGAGGGCTGTCTGGTACATGCTATCGTTTGGCCTAGGTCAAACCCGGGTCGCCCGAAATCCCGCGCGCCCCTCCACCAATTGTTGCGTGTACACGCACCCACCGAAGGGATCACTCGTGAGCACTGCGAACACGGGAACCGGTCGCGTCAAGCGCGGCCTCGCCGAGATGCTCAAGGGCGGCGTCATCATGGACGTCGTCACCGCCGAGCAGGCGCGCATCGCGGAGGACGCGGGCGCCGTGGCCGTCATGGCACTCGAGCGCGTCCCCGCCGATATCCGCGCCCAGGGCGGCGTCTCGCGCATGAGCGACCCCGACATGATCGACAGCATCATCGAGGCCGTCTCGATCCCCGTGATGGCGAAGTCGCGCATCGGCCACTTCGTCGAGGCGCAGGTGCTGCAGACCCTCGGCGTCGACTTCATCGACGAGTCGGAGGTGCTGAGCCCCGCCGACTACGTCAACCACATCGACAAGTGGAACTACACGGTGCCGTTCGTGTGCGGCGCGACCAACCTCGGCGAGGCGCTGCGTCGCATCAACGAGGGCGCGGCGATGATCCGCTCCAAGGGCGAGGCCGGCACCGGCGACGTCTCGGAGGCGACGAAGCACATCCGCAAGATCCTCAGCGAGATCAACGCGCTGAAGTCGATGACCAAGGACGAGCTGTATGTGGCCGCCAAGGAGCTGCAGGCCCCCTACGAGCTCGTCGCCGAGGTCGCCGAGACCGGCAAGCTCCCCGTCGTGCTCTTCGTCGCGGGCGGCGTGGCGACCCCCGCCGACGCCGCGATGATGATGCAGCTCGGCGCCGACGGGTCTTCGTCGGCTCGGGCATCTTCAAGTCGGGCAACCCGGCGGCCCGCGCCGCGGCGGTCGTCAAGGCCACGGCAGCGTACAACGACCCCGCCGTCATCGCCCAGGTGTCGCGCGGTCTCGGTGAGGCGATGGTCGGCATCAACGTCGCCGACCTGCCCGCGCCGCACCGCCTCTCCGAGCGTGGCTGGTAAGCCGCAGGTCGGAGTCCTCGCCTATCAGGGCGATGTGCGCGAGCATGCCGAGATGCTCGCCTCGCTCGGCGCGGATGTCGCCCTGGTGCGACATCCCGCCGAGCTCGCCCGGGTAGACGGGCTGGTCATTCCCGGCGGCGAGTCGAGCGTGATCGACAAGCTCACGAGGATGTTCGGGATGCTGGAGCCCCTGCGCGAGCGGATCGCCGCCGGCATGCCGGCCTACGGCACGTGCGCCGGCCTCATCATGCTCGCCGACCGGATCGAGGGCGCCGCGCCCGGGCAGCAGACCATCGGCGGCCTCGACGTCACGGTGCAGCGCAATGCCTTCGGGCCGCAGGTGGAGTCGTTCGAGACCCTCATCGATGCGCCGGCGCTGGGCGGGCCGCCCCTGCACGCGACCTTCATCCGCGCCCCGATCGTCGCGGCGCTCGGGCCCGCGGCCACCGCGATCCTGACCCTGGACGACGGCCGTATCGTCGGGGTCGAGCAGGGCGCGCTCATGGGCACGTCGTTCCACCCCGAGGTGTCGGGGGAGCCGCGCCTGCACGAGCGGTTCCTCGCGCGGGTGCGCGCCCGCGCATAGGCACCACGGCGAGCCCGCGCCGGGTCACGCGCCCCGGTCGCGCCGGCGGCCGCGTCTGGCGTCGCGTCGTCGACCCGGTGCACAATGTGGGCATGGGCGACTGGGTGGCATTTCTGCGCGGCGTGAACGTCGGCGGCATCACGATCCGCAGCGCGCCCCTGCGCGAGGTCTTCATCGGCCTCGGGCTCGACGACGCGCGCACGGTGCTCGCCAGCGGCAACGTGGTGTTCGCCCCCGATGGACGCGCGCACGCCGAGCTGAAGCTCGCGATCGAGCGGGCGCTCCGCGCCGCGTTCGACTACGAGGCGTGGATCGTGCTCTGCACGGCAGGGCAGGTGGATGCCGCCGCCCGCGCGTTTCCCTTCGACGCGAGCGACGCGGGCCGGCAGCCGATGGTGATCTTCGGCTCGGACGGGGCGGTGCTCGAGGAGCTCGCGGCGGCCGCGGCATCCATGGATTCGGCGATCGATCCGGTGCGGCTCGTCGACGGCACGCTGTACTGGAACCCGGCGAAGGGCGAGAGCACGAGCACGCCGTTCGCGAAGCTGCTCGCCGCGCGCAGATTCAAGGCGAGCACGACAAGCCGCAACGTGCGGACGCTGGAGCGGGTGCTGGGCGTCGCCAACAGCTAAACTGACCCGCATGGCTGGACATTCAAAGTGGGCAACGACCAAGCACAAGAAGGCGGTCCTCGACTCGCGCCGTGCCAAGTCGTTCGCCAAGCTCATCAAGAACATCGAAGTTGCCGCGAAGATGGGCGGTGCGGACCTCGCCGGCAACCCGACGCTGGTCGACGCCGTGCAGAAGGCGAAGAAGACCTCCGTCCCCAACGACAACATCGATCGCGCGATCAAGCGAGGTGCGGGGCTCACCGGTGAGTCGATCGAGTACACGACGATCATGTACGAGGGCTACGGGCCCAACGGCGTCGCGCTGCTGATCGAGTGCCTCACCGACAACAAGAACCGCGCGGCCGCCGAGGTGCGCACCGCGATGACCCGCAACGGCGGCACCATGGCCGACCCGGGCAGCGTCGCCTACAACTTCCACCGCAAGGGCGTGATCGTTGTGAGCGCCGAGCACACGAACGAGGACGACGTCATGATGGCGGTGCTCGAGGCCGGCGCCGAAGAGGTCGAGCCGCACGCCTCGGGATTCGAGATCATCACCGACCCGAGCGACATGGTCAAGGTGCGCACGGCGCTGCAGGAGGCGGGCATCGACTACGAGTCGGCCGACGCCGAGTTCGTGCCGACGCTCAAGGTCGAGATCGACGCCGCGACGGCGCGCAAGATCTTCCACCTCATCGACGTGCTCGAAGACAGCGACGACGTGCAGAACGTCTACTCGAACTTCGACCTGACCGCCGAGGTCCAGGCCGAGCTCGAGTCCGACGCGTAGCCGCCGAATCGTCCGGCTCCGCGGCGGGTGGCTGCGGCTCTGGCGCTGGGCCGGCTCTGCGCCGGTGCGACCTCCTCCACGTGCGACTGCGTGCGGCCAGGGTGTCGCGCGCGGCTCGACGACGGCTCGCGGGTTAGCCTGACGACATGGTTTCGCGAGGCTCGACGCTGCGGGTGATCGGGATCGATCCCGGTCTCACCCGCTGCGGCGTCGGGATCGTCGATGTCGCGCCCAACCGCTCGGCCAGCCTGGTGCACGTCGGGGTGATTCGCTCGGCCCTGGAACTGCCGCTCGCGCAGCGGCTGCTGCTGGTGGCCGACGGCATCCGGTCCGCGGTCGAGTCGTTCGAGCCCCACGTGCTGGCGGTGGAGCGGGTGTTCGCGCAGCACAACACGAGCACCGTCATGGGCACCGCGCAGGCGAGCGGGGTGGCGCTGCTCGTCGGCGCCGAGTTCGGCCTGCCCGCCGCGCTGCACACGCCCACAGAGGTCAAGGCCGCCATCACGGGCCACGGCGGCGCCGACAAGAAGCAGGTGCAGGCCATGGTCGCCCGCATCCTGCGCCTCGACGAGCTGCCGAAGCCCGCCGACGCCGCCGACGCCCTGGCCCTCGCCTTGTGCCACGCGTGGCGCGGGGCCCCGGCGGCACTTGCGACGGGGGTCTCCGCGCCCGGCGCGACGCCCGGCGACGCGATGTCGACCTCTCGCGAGACGCCCGCCATGCGCGCGTGGCGGGAGGCCGAACAGGCCGCATCCCGCCCCAAGTCGGCGGCGCAGGTGGCGGCCCAGGTGCAGGCGAAGCGCCCGGCACACCGCCCGACGACGGTGCGCGTGCCTCGCTGAGGATGTCTCGGGGCTCACCTAGGCTTGAGGCATGATCTCGTCGCTCCGTGGCCCCGCCGTGCATGTCGAGGCCGGGGCCGTGATCGTCGAGGTCGGCGGCGTCGGCCTCTCGGTGTCGGTGCCGACCGCGCTCGCGCAGGCGACCCGCGTCGGCGACGTGCTGCACCTGCACACCTCGCTGATCGTGCGCGAGGACGCCCTGACGCTGTACGGCTTCGCGACGCGCGACGAGCTCGCCGCGTTCGCGCTCCTGCTCGGGGTCTCGGGCGTCGGGCCCAGATCGGCGATCGGCGTGCTCTCGGCGCTCACGGTCGACCAGCTTGCGGACGCCGTCGCGAGCGAAGACGAGAAGCCGTTCCGCAAGGTCTCCGGCATCGGCCCGAAGACCGCCAAGCTGATCCTCGTCTCGCTTGCTGGCAAGCTCACGGCGTCGGCGGCATTCGCGCCGAGCGTCGCGGATGCGCCGCCCTCGACGAGCGCGGCCGTCGCAGCGGCCCTGATGGGGCTCGGCTGGCCCGAGCGCACTGCGAACGAGGCGATCGTGCAGGCGTCGGCCGAGGCATCCGCAGCCGATCTGCTCTCGGTGCCCGCGCTGCTGCGCCTCTCGCTCGCGGTGCTGGGGCCTGCGCGCCCGGGCGGAGCGCGCGCGTGAGCTACGACGACGTCAGCGACCCGAACCCGCAGGGCGACACCGAGCTCGCGATCGAGGGCGCGCTGCGCCCGCAGTCGCTGTCGGAGTTCGTGGGGCAGACAAAGGTGCGCGGCCAGCTGCAGCTGCTGCTCGAGGCCGCGCGGCTGCAGGAGCGCGCCCCCGACCACATCCTGCTCTCCGGGCCCCCAGGGCTCGGCAAGACCACGCTCGCGATGATCGTCGCACACGAGAGCGGGCGCCCGCTGCGCCTGTCGAGCGGGCCCGCGATCCAGCACGCTGGCGATCTGGCCGCCCTGCTGTCGAGCCTGACGCCGGGAGAGGTGCTGTTCATCGACGAGGTGCACCGCATGGCGCGCTCGGCGGAGGAGATGCTGTACCTGGCCATGGAGGACTTCCGCATCGACATCATGGTGGGCAAGGGGGCCGGGGCGACGAGCGTCGCGCTCGAGCTGGCGCCCTTCACGCTGGTCGGGGCCACCACGCGCTCCGGCCTGCTGCCGAACCCGCTGCGCGACCGCTTCGGGTTCACCGCGCACCTCGAGTTCTATGACGCCGGCGAGCTCGAGCGGGTCGTCGAACGCTCGGCGATCGTGCTCGGCGTCGACATCCCGCCGGCGGGGCGCGCCGAGATCGCGCGTCGCTCGCGGGGCACGCCCCGCATCGCGAACCGCCTGCTGCGGCGCGTGCGCGACTACATGCTGGTGCACGACACCGGGGGCGCGCCCGAGTCGGTGCACGCGGCGCTCGAGCTCTACGACGTGGACGCGATCGGCCTCGACCGTCTCGACCGGGCGGTGCTGGACGCGCTGATCCGCCGATTCCGCGGCGGCCCGGTGGGGCTGAACACCCTCGCGGTGACGGTCGGCGAAGAGCCCGAGACGATCGAGAGCGTGGTCGAGCCGTACCTCGTCCGCATCGGCTTCATGGGCCGGACGCCGCGCGGTCGCATCGCCACCGCGCTTGCCTACGATCACCTGGGAGTGGGCTCGTCAGAGCACACGCTCGACATGCATGACCTATAATTTCCTTTGGCTTATCTGGCCAAAGATTCCCCGGCGATCCGCTCGTCGGCCCGCGCGACCCGCGCACCTCTGAAAGGCATCACACCGCATGGATTTCTTCGCACAGTACGGTCTGCTGATCGTCCTCGCACTGCTCCTCGTCTTCATGTTCGTCAGCCAGCGCCGGCGCATGGCGAAGCACAAGGCCGAGCAGGAGACCATGCGTCGCAACACCGTTCCCGGTGCTGAGGTGCTTCTGCAGGGCGGGCTGTACGGCACCATCGTGGCGTACGACCCCGACAACCTCGACGAGCCGGCGCTGATCGAGCTCGCTCCTGGCGTCGTGGTTCGCACGCACAGCCAGGCGATTCTTCGCGTCGTGACGCCGATCGAGGGTGCCGATGCGCCGAGCCCGAGCGACGCGCCCGCCATCGAGTCGATCGACCCGATCACCGATGCCACCGAGCGCGATAAGAAGTCCGACGACTGATCTGACCCGCTCCCGCCCAGGTGTGGATCGCCCGGGCAGCGTAGAAAGCTGACACTCCGTGGCGACTTCCACCCCCGTCAAACGCGCGTGGCGCGCACTCCTCGGCCTCCTGATCATCACCGGGTCGCTGTTCGGCATCAATGCGATCGGCGTGGCGCTCGGCGTCAGCTCGTGGGCGCCCGCCCTCGCGCTCGACCTGCAGGGCGGCACCCAGATCGTGCTCGAGGCCCAGAGCCAGGACGGCGAGCAGATCTCTCAGGAGCAGCTCGATCAGGCGGCGACCATCATCCGCCAGCGCGTGGATGCCTCGGGCGTGGGCGAGACCGAGATCACGACCGAGGGTGGCCGCAACATCGTTGTGCAGATCCCCGGCTCCGCCGACGAAGACACCCGCAACCGCATCGAGGCGAGCGCGCAGCTGCAGCTGCGCCCCGTGCTGTTCGTCTCGGGGCAGACCTCGAACACCTTCGTCGGCGAGGACGGCAACATGACGCCGTATCCCTCGCCCGACCCCACGCTGCAGGCCACGCCGTCGACGCAGCCGAGCAACGCCAGCGACATCGCGTGGATCACCCCCGCGCTGGAGGCGCAGTACCTCGCGTTCGACTGCGCGGACCCGAGCAACGACCCCGCCAGCCAGCCGCATGACCAGCCACTGATCACGTGCGACCCGGAGGGCCTCCAGAAGTACATCCTGGGCCCGGTCGAGATGGAGGGCTCGTCGATCATCGACGCCACCTACGGTCTCGACCAGAAGACGAACCGCTGGACGGTGAACCTGGCCTTCGACAGCGACGGCACCTCGACGTTCGGCAAGATCAGCCAGCGCCTCTACGGCGCGCAGCCGCCGCTCGACCAGTTCGCGTTCGTGCTCGACGGCTACGTGCTCTCGGCGCCCTCGATGAACGGGCTGATCCTCGACGGCAAGCCCTCGATCTCGGGCTCGTTCACGCAGGAGTCGGCGAAGGTCCTCGCCGATCAGCTGAAGTACGGCGCGCTGCCGCTGAGCTTCAAGGTCGTCAGCTCCGACACCATCTCGGCGACGCTCGGCAGCCAGCAGCTGCAGATCGGCCTCATCACCGGACTCGTCGGCCTCGCGCTGGTGTGCATCTACGCGCTGTTCCAGTACCGCGTGCTCGGCACCGTGATCATCGCCTCGCTGCTGGTCATGGGGGTGCTGACCTACCTCGCGATCTGCATCCTCGCCTGGCGCATGGGCTTCCGCCTCTCGCTGGCCGGCGTGGCGGGTCTGATCGTGTCGATCGGCTTCACCGCCGACTCGTTCATCGTGTACTTCGAGCGCATCCGCGACGAGATGCGCGACGGCAAGTCGATCACCGGCGCGGTCGAAGACGGCTGGGGCCGCGCGAAGCGCACGATCTACATCTCGAAGAGCATCAACGTGCTCGCCGCGGTCGTGCTCTACATCCTGGCGGATGCCACGGTCAAGGGATTCGCGTTCACCCTGGGCCTCACGACCCTGATCGACATCCTGATCTTCATCATCTTCACGCACCCGATCATGCAGCTGCTCTCGCGCACCAGCTTCTTCGGCGGCGGGCACCCGCTCTCGGGCCTTGACCCCACCGCCCTCGGCGCCGTGTACCGCGGCCGCGCGCAGTTCCGCGCGCCGGTCGGCGCAGCGGCTTCGCAGGGCAAGGCCGCCCGCGCGTCCCGCTCGCGCGGCGAGGCCGAGCGTCGGCAGACCATCGCCGAGCGCAAGCAGGCCGAGCAGGCGCTGAGTGCACGCGGCGCGAAGGCGAGCGAGCCTCCCGCAAGCAGCACGAACGACACGAAGGGGGGAGAGGCCTGATGCGTTCTATGAGCCAGTTCGGAAACGACCTCTACTCAGGCAAGCTCTCATTCCCGTTCGTCGGCAAGCGGCGTCTGTGGTTCATCATCGCGATCGCGCTCATCGTGGGCGCGGCGATCGTGCCGATCTTCAAGCCGATCAACTTCAGCATCGAGTTCACCGGCGGGTCGCAGTTCACGATCTCCGGCCTCGACCATCCCGACCAGACGATCGCCACCGACACGGTGAAGCAGGTGGTGCCGGGCGCGACCACGAAGGTCACGACGATCGCCGACAGCGCCGTGCGCGTCCAGACCGACCAGATGTCGCCGGGCGAGACGCAGCAGGTCGCCGCCGCGCTGGCCGAGGCGTACTCGGTTGACGTCGACGAGGTGACCACGTCGTTCATCGGTCCCAGCTGGGGCGCCGACGTGACCAAGCAGTCGCTCTGGGGCCTCGCGATCTTCCTCGCGCTCACGTTCATCATCCTCGCGATCTACTTCCGCACCTGGAAGATGTCGGTCGCCTCGATCATTGGCCTGGTCGACGTGCTGGTCATCACGCTCGGCGTGTATGCGCTGACCGGCTTCGAGATCTCGCCGGCGGCGGTGATCGGCTTCCTGACGATCCTCGCGTACTCGCTCTACGACACCACCGTCGTGTTCGACAAGGTTCGCGAGAACACGAACGAGGACGGCGAGATCTCCGGCCGCACGTTCGGCGAATCGGTGAACCTCGCGGTGAACCAGACGCTCGTGCGCTCGATCAACACCTCGGTGGTCGCTGCCCTGCCCGTGGGCGCGATCCTGTTCCTCGGCACCTTCGTCCTCGGCGCCGATACGCTCAGCGACATCTCGCTGTCGATCTTCGTCGGCATCATCGTCGCCACCTACTCGACGCTCTTCGTCGCGGCCCCGCTCTACTCGCTCATGCGCGAGAACGAGCCCGCCATCAAGGAGCGCGACGCGAAGGTGCTGGCCAATCGCGAGCTCGCCCTGCGCTAGGTCGATGCCGCGGGCGACCGTGGCGCCGGGCGAGTGCCCGGGAGCTCTAAGATTGAGTTCTTGGGAGGTGCCAGATGGCGGAATCGGTTCCGGGTGCGCCGCAGGGCTCGACGTTGCGCCGGCTCGTGCCGCGCATCTTCTCGCGCTCGGTCCGCAGCGACGACGTCGCGCACCTCATGCGCGTGGTGCGCACGAACCACCCCAAGTCCGACCTGGCCGTCATCGAGCGCGCGTATGAGGTCGCGTCCGAGGCGCACAAGGGGCAGAAGCGGCAGAGCGGCGAGCCGTACATCACCAACCCCGTCGCGGTCGCGCAGATCCTGGCCGACCTCGGCCTCGGGCCGCGCGCCATCGCCGCCGCGCTCCTGCACGACACGGTGGAGGACACCGGCTACCCGCTCGAGGAGCTGAGGGGCGAGTTCGGCGACGAGGTCGCGATGCTGGTGGACGGCGTCACCAAGCTCGACCGCGTCAAGCACGGCGAGAGCGCGCAGGCCGAGACGGTCCGCAAGATGATCGTCGCGATGTCGAAAGACATTCGCGTGCTCCTGATCAAGCTCGCCGACCGGCTGCACAACGCGCGCACCTGGGGCTTCGTCCCCGCCGAGAAGGCCACGCGCAAGGCGACCGAGACCCTCGAGATCTACGCCCCGCTCGCGCATCGGCTCGGCATCCAGACCATCAAGGCCGAGCTGGAAGATCTGTCGTTCGCGGTGCTCCAGCCGAAGATCTACGCCGAGATCGAGAGCCTGGTGCGTCAGCGCACGCCGCAGCGCGAGCAGTACATGCAGTCGGTGATCGCGGCCGTCGACGAAGATCTGCGCGAGCTGCGCATTCGGGGGCGGGTCATGGGCCGACCGAAGCAGCTGTACTCCGTGTACCAGAAGATGATCGTGCGCGGGCGCGAGTTCGACGACATCTACGACCTCATCGGCATTCGGGTGCTGGTCGGCTCGGTGCGCGACTGCTACGCCGTGCTCGGCGCGATCCACGCGCGGTGGACGCCGCTGCCCGGGCGGTTCAAGGACTACATCGCGACGCCGAAGTTCAACCTCTACCAGTCGCTGCACACGACGGTCATCGGCCCCGGTGGACGCACCGTCGAGATCCAGATCCGCACCAACGAGATGCACCAGCAGGCCGAGTACGGCGTCGCCGCGCACTGGAAGTACAAGGAGCGCGTCAACGGCGGCAAGTCCGAGGGCAAGGCGGCCGATACCGACATGGCGTGGCTCGCGCACATCTCGGACTGGCAGGGCGAGACCGCCGATCCCGGCGAGTTCCTCGATTCGCTGCGGTACGAGATCGGCGCGAAGGAGGTCTACGTCTTCACGCCGAAGGGTCGCGTGATCGGCCTCCCCGCCGGCGCGACCCCCGTCGACTTCGCCTACGCGGTGCACACCGAGATCGGCCACCGCACGATGGGCGCGAAGGTGAACGGGCGCCTGGTGCCGCTCGAGTCCGAGCTGCACAGCGGCGAGGTCGTCGAGGTGTTCACCTCGAAGAACCCGGACGCGGGCCCGAGCCAGGGCTGGCTGACCTTCGTGCGCAGCACGCGCGCCAAGAACAAGATCCGCGGCTGGTTCACCAAGGAGCGCCGCGAGGAGGCCATCGAGCAGGGCAAGGATGCGATCGCCCGGGCGATGCGCCGGCAGAACCTGCCGCTGCAGCGACTCATGAACCAGGATTCGTTCACCGAGGTTGCGCACCAGCTCCGCTACGAGGACGTCTCGGCGCTCTATGCCGCCGTCGGCGAGGGGCATGTCAGCACCCAGTCGGTGATCGAGAAGGTCACCGCGCTGGTGCACCAGACGGCGCCGCTCACCGGACCGATCGACCTTCCCGCGCTCGGGCGCCAGCGCAGCACCCGCAACAGCGACTCGGGCATCCTCGTGCGCGGGGCCCCCGACATCCTCGTGAAGCTGGCCAAGTGCTGCACGCCGGTGCCCGGTGACGCGATCGTCGGCTTCGTGACACGGGGCAGCGGCGTCTCGGTGCACCGTGCGGACTGCCCGAACGTGAAGTCGCTCCAGAGCGATCCGGAGCGCCTGATCGAGGTGGCGTGGGCGCCGACGACGAAGAGCATCTTCATGGTGCAGATCCAGGTCGAGGCGCTCGATCGCGGCGGCCTGCTCTCGGACGTGACGCGCGTGCTGAGCGAGCATCACGTGAACATCCTCTCGGCGACCGTGTCGACCTCGCACGATCGCCTCGCGCTCAGCCGGTTCGTGTTCGAGATGGGCGACATCGTGCACCTCGACCGCGTGCTGAACGCGGTGCGGCGCATCGACGCGGTCTACGACGTCTATCGGGTGACCTCGGGCTAGGCAGACGAGGTGTCGGCCTCGCGGCGCGCTCGCGGCTGACCGATTCGGCCGGGACGCCCGGGGCGGTCGGCCCCACCGGGGCGTTCGGTGCGCCGCGCCGCCGGCGCATGCGCGCGCAGCGCATCGAGAAGCGCGCGCGCCGCGTGCTTGCCCGGCATGCGGGTTCTCGCATCCAGCCACGCCACCGCCTCGTCGGGATCGGCGAGGCCCAGCTCGACCAGGGCGCGCGCAGCGGCGAGCGACGCGATGTGCGCGCCGGCGACAGCAGCAGCGCTGCGCTCCGTGGTGCTGCTGCCGGTGGTGCTGCGCTCCGTGGCGCCGGCCGGGACGGCGCCGTTCGTGCGAGTCGGCCCCTGCGTCGCGGCGCGAGCGAGCGCGATCAGGGTGTGCAGCGGCGTGCTCACCCACACGCCGCCGAGCAGCATGCGCCCCTCGACGGCGAGGTGCACGTCGTGCAGCACCAGGCGCCGGCTCAGCACGTGGTGCAGCCGGTGCTCGACCGCGCGATGCGCGCTGTGCCGCGCCGGCGGCCGATCCAGCGCGCCCCAGATCCACGCGGCGCTGAGCAGCGTCGCCGCCATCGTGTCGCCGAGCAGCGGGCGCAGCGACGCCGCCCGCATCGCGATCGTCTCGATCGCGTCGGCCGGCATGAATCCCTCGCCGAGCCCCACGAGGTGGCCGTCGAGACTCGCCGCCGAGAGCTCGGCGATCGACAGGCGCTCGCCCGCGAAGTACATGAAGCGTGATGCAGACATCTCCCGATTGTGCGGGGCGGCGTGCCCGCGCGGCGAGCGCGTCGCGTCGCTGTGGAGAACTCGTGCCGCCGGCTCAGCCGCGCGGTCGCTGCGCCGCGAGCCACGCCTCGACCTCGCGCCGTGAGCGCAGCCGCACGATGAGCAGATCGGGATGCTCCGTCTCGAGGCGCGGAATGCGCTCGCGGTACTTGCCTCTCGTGGCGATCGACCAGCGCACGATGTGCTCGCGAGAGGTGAAGAACGTGTGCAGCGGCGGTTCGGTGTTGCCGTTCCACAGCGCTTCTCGGCGCAGCCGGCGCCCGACGGTGCGCCTGATGACGCGCGGGAGCGTGACGCGCACGAATGGCAGATCGAGCCAGACGAGCAGCTCGGCCGACTCGCTCAGGATCGGCCGCGCGACGTGGTACTGCCATTCCGTCGTCCAGCGCTCACCCGCGACGAGGGCGCGAACGTCGTCGAGGAACGCGTCGCGGGGTGTCCAGTTCTCGCCGTGATAGAGCCCGTCGATCTCGGTGTGCGGTGCGTCGAACACCGCGGCGATGCGGGCCGCGAGCGTGGTCTTGCCCGCGCCCGAGACGCCCGCCACCACGATGCGACGCGGGCGACGGGGGAGCGGATCATCGAAGCCGAGCACGAGGGGAAGCCTATCCGCCGGAGTCGGCGCCCCCGCGCTGCGCACGGCGCTGGACCTACACCCAGCGGTGCAGACGCGACAGGGGCGCGGGAGGGTGAATCCTCCCGCGCCCCTGTGCGTGCGTCCGCGCCGCCGATCAGCCCCCGAGGGCGCCGAGCCAGGCCTTGCGCGCGGCAAGCGCCTCTTCGAGCTTCGCGGCGGAGGCCGCATCGCCGGCGGCCTTCGCCGCCGCGATCTCCTCTTCGAGCTTGGCGATGGCGTCTTCGAGCTGCTGCGTCATGTCGTTGGCGCGAGCCTTCGTGCGCGGGTCGTTGGCCTTCCAGTCCGCGTCCTCGCGCGCGCGCAGGGCCGCCTCGACGCGGCGGATGCCGTCCTCGAGCGGACGCTCCTGCTCGCGGCCGAAGATGCGCCCGATCTCGTCCCACTCGCGCTGGATCTGGGTGAGCAGCGCTCGGGCCTTGGCCAGGTCGGGCTCGTCGGCCACCGCCTGCGCGCGCTCGAGCAGCTCCTTCTTGGCGGCGACCTTCGGCAGCGAGTCCGCAGCCTCCGCCGCGTCACGCTCGGCGCGTGCGCCGTACAGCGCGTCACCGGCCGCCTTGAAGCGCGCCCAGAGGCTGTCGTCGACGCGCTTGCCGGCGCGACCGGACGCCTTCCACTCGTCGAGCAGCGCGCGGTAGGCGGGAATGCCGTCCTCGCCCTTCGGGGCGAGCGCCTCGGCGCGGTCGACGAGGCGCGTCTTCGCGTCACGGGCCGCGCGGTGTGCGTCGTCGAGCTCGGCGAAGTACTCGCGGCGGTGGCGCTCGATCGTCGTGCGCGCGTTCCGGAACCGCTTCCACAGCGCCTGCGCCTCGTTCTTGGGCAGGCGCGGGCCGTTCTGCTGGTGGCTCTGCCACTGCGCGAACGCGTCGTTGAGCTGCTGCGTGGTGGTCTTCCACTGCGTCTTCTGCGGATCCTGCGCGGCGAGTGCCTCGACGGCCTCGACGATCGCCTCGCGCTCGCGTCCCGCCTCGACGACGGCCTCGCGGGATGCCGCCGCCTCCTGTGCGCTCGCGTCCTTGAGCGTGTCCGACAGCGACTCGAGACGCCGGTCGAGCTTCGCCAGGTCGCCAACCGCGGCCGCGCCGACCACGTCGCCGCGAAGCTGCCGGACCGCGTGGGTCAGCTCAGAGGCCGTCGCGCCGCCGCGCTTGGAGCGCTGCTCGAGGAGCGTGACCTTGTCGGCGAGGTCGGTGAACTTGCGCTCGAAGTAGGCGAGGGCCTCTTCGGCGGTCGCGTCGGGGTACTGCCCGACCTCGCGCCACTGCTCGTCTTCGCGCACGAAGACGGTGCCGTCTTCGTCGACGCGGCCCCAGGGCTGGACGGTCTCGTTCGGCTCAGTGTGGGAAGACACGTGATTCCACCTCGCTGCGGCCAGGGCCGCGCTCTTGTCGCTCGCTGTGGCCGCAGCCGCACGAGTGTCGCTCAGTCGCTTGGTCGCTCGCGCGCGCGGCGCGAGCCGCGTGCGGGAGCCGGTGCGCACAGGCGTGCGCGTGACCGCCCCTAGCCTAATACGACGGCCCACGCCGCGCCGCGCGGGATGACGGAGCCGCCGGGCCCGGGCGTGGCGCCGCAGGCGCGCGTGCTATTCGGCGGGATCCTCGGTGGGGCTCTGCGTCGACTCCTCGGGCGAGGGGCTGGGCGCGGGCGTCGTCGCGGACGGGCTCGGCGTGGGGGCCGGCTCGGGAGCACCGGGGCCGACCGAGGCGTACACGAACTGCCCGGCGATGGCGATCGCGACGATCAGCCCGCCAACGACGCCAGCGACCACGTTGTCGCGCGTGCGCCGACGGCCTCGGTCCTCGTGCAGCTGGGTGCGCGCCTGGTAGCGGCGCGCGCGCTCTCGCGCCTCGCGTGCCGCCTTGTCTCTGCTTCGCGCTGCCACGGCATCCTCCCGACATGATCTTGCGCGATTCGCGGCCGCACTCGGCGACGAATCGGTGAAACTCTACGCATCCCGCCCCGGGGCGACAAACCGCGGCACCCGAGCGGACCGCGGCGGCCCTCGGCGACCTCGAGCGCCGCGGGTGACGCGGTGCGGGCAGCGGTGTCGCGCCGGCGGCTAGCCTTGAGGCATGGTCAATCCAACAGCCGCGCAGGCGCTGTTCCAGGGCGCCACTCCGCTCGCGGTGCGGATGCGGCCGGTATCGATCGACGAGATCGCCGGGCAGGAGCACCTCCTGCGCCCGGGCTCGCCGCTGGTCGCGCTCGCCGATCCGGAGCGCGCGGCGCAGGGCGCCGTGTCGGTGATCCTCTGGGGCCCTCCCGGGACGGGCAAGACCACGATCGCCCAGGCGATCGCACGCTCCTCGGGTCGGCGCTTCGTCGAGCTCTCGGCGGTGACCGCCGGCGTCAAGGACGTGCGCGAGGTCATGCAGTCCGCGCTGACGCAGCGTGACATGTACTGGCAGTCGACGATCCTCTTCCTCGACGAGATCCACCGCTTCACGAAGGCGCAGCAGGACGCGCTGCTGCCGGGCGTCGAGAACGGCTGGGTCATTCTGATCGCCGCGACCACCGAGA
>Ga0116180_1001173_pt1 | contig 22744 bp, 17 predicted proteins | sample AD_UKC073_MetaG_FD_89804 | JGI IMG/M metagenome (GOLD analysis project Ga0116180, IMG submission 89804) | Active sludge microbial communities of municipal wastewater-treating anaerobic digesters from USA - AD_UKC073_MetaG | ecosystem: Engineered > Bioreactor > Anaerobic > Digestate | place: USA...
AATGTCTCAAGATGTTCAGCCAGTAATTGATAACAATGAAGCAGTAAAGAATGATACACAGAATATTGTTGTTGAAAAGAAACAGAACACTGTAGTAGAAGAGAAGCATGATGAAGTTGTAGGAGAGAAGCATGATGTTGAAAAGCAACCGGAAGTTGTTCGGGCACCTGAAGCCAAGCCGGAAGTTCAAGCAGACAATGCCGCCTTGCTGGAGAGAGCAAGACAAATTGCTCAAGATGAAGTGTTTGTACGTTCGCGTGATCTAATTGTACCAAAGGCAATAGAAGAGGCAGCTTCTCGTCTTGGACTTGAGGGTCAGTGGAAAGATGCTTTCGCACGTTCGGTTGGAAATTCGGCCGATATTAAGAGCTTTGATGAAATGACTGCTCGCATTGCTGAAGCCGAAAGACTTTATTCAACCATGATCGAAACTGCACCAGAGGGCATGGGCCTGCGAAAGCACATGCAGCCAGATGATCAAAAATATCCGTTGACTGAGGCAGAAGTAATTGAGCGTTTCTGCCAGGATATGCCTTATCCAAAGGCCTTCAGGGGTACATTGGAGAATCTTCTTAGAGATAAAAGAACGCGTCCATACATCACTGTACACACCAAAGAGGGCCATGCCTTTCTAGAACGCCGACTCAATGAAGCTACTACCACAGATGATATTGTATATTATCCTCTTATGCTTCCTGTCATTCAGTTAGTGTGGCGTGATCTTGCTATTTTGGATCTTGTATACACTGTACCAATTACGAGGGCCAGTGGAGTTATTCCCTATCCTTCGGTAAGTACAGATAGTGGGGATCCGAATGATGATAAAGATCTTACTTATTACAAATATGAGCTTCTTGATGCAGCGGAAGGACAGCAGAAGCCACTAATTCGCATGGCATTAGAGCAACATACTTTCCAAAGTGGTAAGAAAGCCGCCGCCTTTGAATGGACAGATGAAGCGGAAGAGGACTTGCAGGCTGATTGGAATCTCGATGTAAGTGAGTTCCTCCGCACGGCTTCTATGAAGAGATTGGCTCTGGATATTAATGTTGATATTCTTGGCGAGTTGATCTCGGCCACATCTGCTTCTGGTAATTCGGCTACCTTTGGCCAAACTGCACCAAGTAATACAGATCAAAAAGACTGGATTACAACTGGATTCGCAGTGGCTCTTGGAAGCTTGATTTCAGAAGTACACGCGGCCAGTGGCGTAAGTCCGAACTTTATTCTCACTGGCACGACAGGTGGGGTGTACTTTAGTGCACTTAGTGGGTTCTCCGCAGAACATGCTGCTGGTTCTAATCAGAGCTCCTTTGGCTTTAGTCGATTGGGTACATATAGTGGTCGCTATGCAGTATATGAAGTAGCGAACTATATTGATCCTAATACGATTATTGTTGGTTATGTACCACCAGCAGATCAAGATCCAGCAGAGGCTCTGGGATATGCCGGGGTTGTCTTTTTGCCCTATGTGATGGGCAGGCTTACTGATGTTGAAATCGATGCCGCTTATAACAAGAAAGTACGCGGTATACATTCACGTTATGCTAAGCTTGTTCTTCGCAACGATATTTATGGGGCATTAAAGATTCAGTCTGGCGCTGGCACTTGGGCCATCTAGTGCAAGAATTAGACCGGGGCGGGCATTGCCCGCCCCGGTCTAAGGAGAATTTTCATGCTTAACATTCATAAATATTTTAGAGAAGCAGAAACTCTAGGATATGAACTAGATTCAGAGGTCAAGCAAAAGATTATGAATCTTGTTATTAGTATTGTTGGCAAAGAACGTTATATTAAGCGTTTTGCATTAATTCAAACTGTTGCTGGTAGTGCAATTTATGATGTTCCAGTAAAAGATATTGATGATAAATCATTAACTGATTGTGATCTTAGAACTATATATTGGTTTCCACAGTTATTATCCAGTGCTATCGCAGAAGAAACGGATAAGGCCAACCAATCAACTTCTGCCATTTCTGCCTTGATTAAACAAAAATATTCCAGTGATTTTTTCTTGGAAAATGCTCAGGTTTATGGGTGGGAATGGATAGATGATAAGAGAATTATGTTAATCCCAGTTCCCGTGCACAATGGATATGTTGTATGTGAATACGCAGAACCAAGGAAAGTAGAACAATTCACAGCACAAGAATGGGATGCAGTAAGAGCTGGCTGTCTTGCTTATACTTTGGGACGTATCTATGGGCAAACGACTAGTACTGTTTCATGGGATGCCGGAACATTAGCTTTGCGTTTTACACCAGCCCAGATTAATGCCTTACGTGATCAGTGGGAAGCGGCAGAGCATGAATTTCATCGACTACTTTATGCTGGTATCAATTTACCAGGATAATTTATGGCTCTTCCAAATTCTATGAAATTGCATACTGTTGTCATTAAAAGACGAAATGGCACAGAAGATTCATACAAATGTCTTATGACACCTTATATGCGAAGCCCATTTCGTCCAACAGTTGTCGGTGCCTCTGCAGATACTGTTTATAGACTTTTTCTTGATCCAGATGTCGAAATCACAGTACGTGATTTGATAATTTGGGAGGGGCAGTCTTTTGTTGTGGAGGGCAATCCATTGAAGGTGCCCAATCCTATGGGCGGAATGAGTCATATTGAGGTTCTTTTGAAGGAATATGAATTATAGGAATTACGATAACTTATGGCCGACTTGAGCATAATTAATGTAAAGAATGCAATTATTGAAGCATTACAAAATATTACTAGTAATGTTAATGTGTATAATGGATTCCCCTGGTCGCCTGGTCGTGATAATGAATTTCCTGCTTTTTATATTCTTCCTCCCACTTTAAGATTAGATCAAACAACGATTAGTGACAATAATCGTTGGATTGCAGAATATGTCATATATTATGCTATATGCATGGCTTTTGGAGAAGAAGTTCCAGAAGATAATCTTATTGATGTTCAGGAAAATGTAATGAATCATTTTGCTTCACGGGAAACAGATCAGCAATTGCGTGAATCTTGTGGTGCTTCTATATATGATATTGTATCTACTGTAGAGAATGATTTTACACAGTGGGCAAGAACTTTAAGCAAACCTTATGCAGCTGTAGAATTTAGATTGATATGTTATATCGAATCTATACAGTGAGTTACATATATGGATGTAAAAATTTCTCTTAGTGGAAATTTTTATTATAAATCACGTTTTGTTGCTAATTGGTTGAGCCAAGGAGCAATTCAGATCGCACATGCCATGGCCCTGGATGGCTTAAGAGCAGTTCCTAGCATTATTAATAGTGCTCTTGTATTAAATCCCAATCTTAGAGATTTTTATGCAATGAGATGGTGGATTGTTGGTCCGATTGGATTGTCTACAGGAGGAATGGGGGCTTCCTCGCAACTAGTGGGCCATATTCCAGCTGGTGTTGCACCGATTTTAGGTTATATATCTGGCAAGCATAATAAGGCCATGGGCATACCTTTTCCAATTCAGAATATAATAGCTAATTCTGTAATTGCACAGTTTAGATCTCTTGGATATGCTCATTATGGATGTGTGCAGGGAAGACAAACAATGATTAGAGTATTCAAAAAAGCATATCCTGGTATTCAGTTTTATGGATAGGAAGTGATTGTGTGGCTAGATTAGTCGTTTCGCCTTATGCCGGATTGGCTTTTGATGGAATGCCGACTCCAACTATAAGAATATCTAGATTAGTTTCTGCTGAAACTCCATTCTGGATTGATGATGCAAGTAGCTGGCCAGGATTATCCAATATTGTGGTGGAGAATAATATTAAACATGATAAATCTATTGTTATTGGATGTAATATTTTAGATGAACTTTTGCATATTGGTGGGATTCCACCATATGTTAAACATGTTTATTTAAATCCAGCTTCTTATTTTATTATGAAAGAATGTATTGCAGAAAATTATGTTAAATCACTTAATTATTCTATTCATTTATTCCCATACACTAATCCATTTGTTGAACCTGATGAAATAAATTCTTTTGAACCAAGCATGTTACCAATTACTGTTGACAACGCAGATCAAGATCCAATATTAGTGATTACCGCTAAACGGCATGAAAATGTTCCAGTGAGCAAGTTTGCTGCAATTGCAAGGTTTTTGGATATTGATACAGATAATATTTATGTATTTAGTGTTGGTCATCCGAACATTATAGAAAGTGTGAAAGATTATATAGATTTGCTTTCACGAACACGATTTGTTATTGGTTTAGTGGATCAAACTTTCATACTTGCATCTTTGCTCGGGGCAAAATGTATTAGTATGCTTCCATTAACAATGCAATATTGGAATATTTTGGATGATATAGAAAGAGCAACTAATAATGCATTAATAAAACTTTGGATTGATGCTGAATGTGGCTATAATTGCGATAGTTGCCAAAAATCTACTTGTATTGTTTTATCAAACACTGATATTATCTTGCAAGCCTTAAAAGAATAAAGTATAATGAAAAGGTGATTATATGAATTCGAATATTAAATTTAGCCCAGGGGATCTTGTAGAAGTATTTTACGAAAATCAGTGGATACCAGCCACTGTTCATGCCATAGGTCATAAGAGTGGTGCAATATATGTTGCATCACCTATGTTTCCTGGAGTGCGGAATTTTCCGCCTTCCAGTGTGCGTTATCCGGACAAAACAAATTCAAAATGTAAAGTAATGCTTGAGCCAGAAGGCGTATTGGACAATCAAGATATTGTAGTAGAAAATGATTAAGCATTTATTTAATGCTAACAAATGATTGATTATGCGTAAACGCGGAGGCTATTTCTATGAGAATCATTGGTCTTGATGCTGATGTATTTACGGTTGGTAGTTCTGATTGTATTGCCAATCTAACAAATATCAGTATTTCAGCAGATCGTGAATTTGTAGATGTTTCTGGTATTAATGAAATGGATGGTGTTTATAGATTAGGTGGACGTGATATTGAAGTTACAGCAACTTGCAATATTCATGATTATCCACTTTTCTATGACACAAGTGCCAGTGGGGATGAAGTATATGTTGTTTTTGGATGGGCGGGCGATACCGATTCTTCGTATTCTTTTTCTATGTATGCATATATTGGCTCAGAACGAATTAATTTCGGTGGCCGCGGCGAGGCAGCGACAGAAGAGGTAACTTTGCGACCAAGTCGTCCTGGCACATTTACTTTGACATAATTTTGAATGGGGTATTCTATGTTATGGAATACCCCATTCAATCATAATTAAAGGAGTGGTTTAAGTGGCTGCAAAGTCAGCAAATATTAACAAGCTTATTAGTGCAGTAAAAGAAAGAAGATTAAAAGAAGTTGATTTATTCGGTGAAAAAGTAAAGGTAAAAATTGTGGCTCCAGAAGAGGCCGCCGCAATCATTGTTGGAATGCAGCGTGATGCCAATGAGCGTCGTAGCAAGGCAAAGGAATCTGGCGAATCATCTTTGCAAGAAGTCGAAGATATTGTAGATGGCTATCTACTTGACATTATGTCTCGCACTATTACCCACAATATTGTAGAACCAGAATTAGATGATGATGCTCGTCAAGCTCTTTGTGATGCCTTAAAGCAAGTTCCCCTAAGTGACATCGCGATTGTTGCAGAAATATTTAATGCAGTTCTTGGAAATACTCAAAGTCTTGCAGAAACTGCAGATACATCGCAAGCTGTGGCTGATACCTTTCGGGTCGCCAGCGAAGATAATTCAGGCACAGATAGCTGAGAAGCGGGCGATACGTTCAGAATATCATGGGCAGCCGAACAAGGCCGCCTTATATCGTATTAAGGCGGCCAGGTTGGCTTTACAAGCCCAATTTAACTCCATTATTTCTAGTGTGGGCATGACTTATTATTTGTGTCTCAAGTGGCTGCACCGTTTCCCCTCTGAATTAGACCTCTCTGATGTAGATCTTGAAATGCTAAAAATGGTAGAAGCATATGAAAATAGCAAATCCAACATATGTGCAACTTGTAGAGAAGATATGTATAATGCAGAAAGAATTTGTTGGATTTGCGGCAGGCCTTATGTTGGTGATGAAAAAAGCGTTGATGCAGAAGAGTTTTTTGAATCAATTGATATTATGCAACGAGGGGATTTAAGGCGAAAAGATGTACAAAGATTACATGATTTAACTGGTATTGCTATACCACAAGATAATATATCGCGCCAAGAATAGGTGCGGAGTTTTAATGAGATATGATTGAGGCAACTGTAATTGTCAATTTTGATGCCAATATAGGTAGGTTTATAGGCCAAATAGGAGAAGTCAATAAAAGACTTGATGCTTTGGCAAAGAAGAAAATTCATATCAAAGTTGAACGCCCAGATGCTCAAACATTGGCAGCTATTAAAGAACTTACAGTTGCATTAAGGCAGATGTCGGGCAATGCCAGGGATGCTTCTTCGGCAACAGATACACTGAACGCTGCAGACAGAAGGCTTGGTTCCACCCTTTCGCGTGTTGTTGGAGCTGCCAGCAATCTCACTAAAGAAACCCTACGCATGGCAGTTAGTATGAGCAAGGCAGATCAGTCTGCAAAATCTGCTGCAGTAACGCTTAATCGTCTCCGCACTGTCGCCTTTTCCATGCGTGCCATGCCGGCTGGATTCCCCATGTTTGATATATTGGCAGCTCGCCTTGACCACGCTTCCATGTTTATGTGGCGTTTCATGATTGCTGCTATTCCAATGCAGCGAGTTGCCTGGCAAATTGCTGGTGCTTTTGGAATTATAGCTGCTGGCCTTGGCCCCTTGGTTAAGATGGGAGGGGAAATGGAGCAGCTTAAATTGGGGTTTGAATCAATGCTTGGTAGTGCAGATGCTGCCGAGCAAGTGATGGAAAAAATCAGAAAAGCTGCCAAGCTTACTCCATTTACAGTACGCGATATGGCAAGGGCCTATCGCATGGTTCTTGCATCAGAACTCCGTCCATTTGCAGATGAAGTAGTTAGTACAGCAGCAATGTTAGCTTCCACTCAGCAAGGACAGGCACGCCAAGTTGCAAGAGCAATTAATGCCCTAATTGATACTTATAACAGATTTCCACGTCGTTTGAGAGAAACTTATCAAATTGTGCCCGGGATGCTTCAGGCCCAAATGAATCAAATAGTTGCCTCGATGCGTGCCCAGGGCATGGCTGTAGATACAACATCTGCACAAATTGTTGGAACGCAGAACAAGATTGTTAGCGGTGCCGGTGCCATGGCGGCTGCAATGTCATTGTCCATGGATTGGAGTGCTAAATCCATGGGTAAATATGGCGATACAATTGTTGGAAAATGGGAGAGAGTTATGGATGATCTTATTGATCTTTCCATAGCTTTTGTTGATGTAGTAAAGCCTTATTTAATGAGTGGAATGGAATTACTCTCTAATATGATTGGGGCGATTAAAGATACAGTCATATTATTGGGTAATATATTAAAAACTCCAATATTTGGTCCAATTATTCGTTGGGTTCTTGAATTTGGTACAGCTACAGCAGGAGTGACAATGATTTTTTCTCAGTTAATAGCAACTGTGCTTAACGCAGTTGGGACATGGGGATCCATTAAGTTATTCGCGGCAAAACATACAGCTTCGGTCGCAGGGGCAACTCTTGCATATCAAAATTTAGAAGCAGCAGTTGCTTCTGAAGAATCTAAGAGAATTAGACGCATGGGGGCCATGCAAAGTGAACTCGGCATGCAATATTTGATGACCGAGGCTTTGCAGCATAGAAATAGCGCAGAAGTAAACTTTGCACAAGTATCAAAAAGAGTAAGCCAAATATTACCTCTCCAAAATCAAGTAATGCAACAAAAGACAACTCTTGCCGTTCGATTGGCAAGGGCAATTATGGGAGCAGTAATGGGAGAGGAGCAATTACATCGTAGAGCTGGTGCTAGTGTTGATGAATTAGGAAGACAAGCTGCTGCTCAATCTAGGGCCGCTAGAACAGCACAAGCACCAAGACCAGCACCAAGGCCAGCACCAAGGCCAGCACCCGAACCGACACCCGAGCCAACACCCAAACCAGCGCCAAAGCCAACACCGAAGCCAACACCAGTACCAGTACCACAGCCTATTCCAGTTCCGGCTCTTCCGCCACATCCCCCAACTCCAGCTCTTCCACCAGTGCCTGCAATTCAACGAGTACCAGCAAGAGCTCCGAGGCCGAGACCAGCGCTTCCACCGATGTCTGCAATTCAACGAGCATCAGAGATGGCATTGGCGCCGAGAGAGGCCCCTCTACCGCCACCCCCAATGCCACAAGTACGGATAATAATGGAAGAAGAAGTACAAAGAGAAGTACAAAGAACTGCAGAAAGAAATGTATCTGCTGCAGTTGGTGCTGTTATTTCTCGAGCATCTGCCCAAGCCGAAGCATATATGGCCAGTATGGTTACAACTACATTAGAGATGGATGTCTTATGGGATAAGGTTGAAAATAATTTGGGTGTATTAGAAAGAAGATTTGAAAATGCAGCTGCCTCTATGGCACGTTTGGGTTCATTGTCTACAATGTTGACCGCATCCTCACGTACGATTCGTCAAGGACGTATTGAAGCCACTGGAATTATGCGTCAAAGCATAGTGGGTATTGCTGGAGAAACTGCCAAGGCTTTGGGTTCTGCTTTTGGAGAAGATATACCGAAGATTTTTGAATTTTCTATTAGGGGCAAGGGTAGAAAGGCTACAGCAAAAATAGTAGCCACTTCCGAGCAAGCTGCTAAAGACATGTTTAGAGCATTATATGGTGTTGAACCTGGCAGACTTAAGGTTCCTGGTGGGAAGCCAATACAAATTACTGCTGAATCAATTAATGAACTATCTCGAAATACTGATAAGGGTCGTAGGGCTGTTGAAGAATTTCGTTCTGCCACTAGTGCTCTTCATAGTCAAATAGATGTTTTAGGAGAACCTATAAGAAGATTTGGTCTTTCTTCTATGGCAGCCGGACATGCATCAGAATGGGCGGCCAGGGCAACTGCTCTTGAAACGGCACTTTTGAATCAATTTTCTAAAGAAATGGCTCTTGGACTAGCTCCAATGGCTGCAATGGAAACAACACTTGAAGTTCTTGGTGGAAGAGTAATTGCTTTTCAGCAACAAATTGAAGCAGCTTTTGTGAATGCTGGTTTAGGCCAACAAGAAGCGGCCGAGGCTGCAGCAAATGCAACTGCTCAGTTGACTGCTCGTCTTGCTGAAATGGCGGCTGCAATGGAACATGCACAGGTTGTTTCCCCAACGTCCCAACCTGTTACACCAGCAGTTCCGGCAATAGTGCCAACAAGTACTTCATTCTTTGCTAATATTGGACGATGGTTTGCTAGTATTTGGGCAAGACTTGGAAATACAATGGCTGGATCAATTGGAAGAGTTATTGTTAATGCAGTGAAGTTTTTGGTTCTTCGTGTTATTTGGGGACCAATAAAGTTCTTATTTAATTTATTACTGCGATTTGTGCCAATTATTGGCACTCTTATGCTTTTGGTGACTGCTATATCATTAATTTGGAATTTTGTAAAAAGATGGAGATCTGGAAGAAAGACAACGGAAGATAAATTACTGCGTGCTAATGAGGAACAGGCTGCATATTTGAGAGAAATTTCTACTAACATAAAAGATATGATTTATTTGACGACGTCTTTCGGCGAGGCTGCTAGCTTTGTTGCTAATATAGAAAAACTTGGGAAATGGAGAGTTAGAGCAAACAAATGGACATTTATTCCTCCCTTACTATCTGAGGGAGAAAAGAAAAATATATGGAATGTTCCTCCAGAGGAATTAGAAGGACAATTGAAAGCACCTGGTGGTGTAGATTTTACTGCTCTGGCAGAGCAGGTCTATGAATTTAGGAAAAATATATCCTGGGCAGGACAGGCCATGGGGTCTATGCTAGCCGATGCTGGAAGATTGTCAAAATATTATGAAATAACGGCAGCTTATGCCGAAGATCTTGGCAATGCATTAACTTTAGCAGATAAAGTAGAGGAAATGGGTCTTTCTAGAGGAAGACAGCGCCTTCATATTCTCAGAAGACAGCGCGATATACTTCAAGAATCGGTTCAATATCTTGGTGCCCAAGAAAGGGCCTATGGCGGTGCAGTTGTATATGGACGACAAATTACTGGTTATTTAACGAAACTTAGCCAACGCTTAGAACTATGGCAAGATCTTATTACACGTTGGAGTTCTCGGGCAGAAACAGCACCGGGCTTAGCGGGCCCAGCGAAAGCAGATTTTGGAACTGTAAAATGGGCCCAAAAGATGGGTTTTATACTTGATGAATCTCAGGCCAAAACTTTGAGTCTTATAGCTTCAGAAACAGCAAGCAAATTGATGCAGGCTGGAGAAGGTGGCGTTAAGGCCTGGCGAGATATCTTAAAAACATCTTCTGATGTTGTCGACTTGCATATCAAAGAATTGCAGGTTATGCGTGAATTACGTGAAGAGATGCAGGCTATAGCAAGTTTACCATTGGTTGAAAGTGGGCCATTTGTGGAATTCCGTAAAAGTATGTTAGATGCAGCCATGGAGTTTGCTGGTGTAATAGATGGTCTCGCCCTTGCAGTAGATATGATTAATTTCTTTGATAGTATTATGGCCCAAGCAGATCCAAGAGAAGCTGCCAAGATACTAGAAGAAGCTGGAGCAATGTATCAGGGGTCTTCTGAAGAATTATATAATATTTACAGAGAAATTCTATCAATTCCGGATTATCAACGTAGAGCAATTCTTCAATTAGTTAATGATATTAGTTTATTAAATAGTAAATTATTACAGGGCATACCAATTACAACTGCAGAATCTATTGTGCTTGTAATGCTTGCCGAGAAGGCTGGGTTAAGCAAACAAGCTATTGATAGGCTCAACAAAGCTCTTTCGTCCAATTTAGAATCTATAGATGCTCATAGAAAAATCGTAGAATCGGTTGCAGATGCCTATAAAGACCTTGCTGATATCATAGACAAAATGGGAATGTTACGTGGATGGGCTGGTTTAAGTCGTCGCAGTCCTGAAAATATTTCAAGGATTTTATTGCAAACTCAAAGGAATATATATGAAGCTCTTATGGGACAAGGTGGTATTTTTACTGGCGGAATAGGGGCTATTGGTAGAACAGCTGGATTAGAACTTCAACTTGCAGGTTTGTCCATATTAATTAAGCAATATGAAAAGGCAGAACGCGATCTTGAAGATGCCCGCAAGGCGGCACAAATTGCACTACAAGCAGGAGTTTCTCCAGAAACTCAGAAGGCGATCATAGTTGCTATAGCACAAATGGAATACAATATTTATGAATCTCGCATGAAGCTTCTCAAAGAACTTGAGGATCTCAATGAGAAAACAGTAGACACTCAGCGCAAGTGGATGGAGGGCATTAAAGCAGAAGTAAATTACTGGGATGAGCTTGGGGAAAGATTGGGATTAATGGCAACTCGTATTCCTGGTTATACCAGAGTAACACAGTATTATTATAGTAATCTTATTGGTGGGTTGCAGCGACTTGCAATGGCAGCGAAAATGAGAGGAGATGTTACTGGGTTTTACGAAGCCCTTGGTGAACTACAAGAAGCGATGTATAAAGGATATTCTCAACGAGAAAGAACAGCACTTCCAGTATTAGAAGAACAGCTTAATTATTTTCAAGCAATAAGTGAAGAAGTTCCTGGAACAGAAAAAATAGTTAAACAAATACAAGCTACCATGGCTCAAATGCATTATAATTTAGCCATGCATGCTTTAAGTCTTGGGGATCTTAAGACTTATTGGAATGAATTGACCCAAGCGGCTAAAAATTATTATGAATATGCTGGTAATAAGGATAGAATTGCAGATGTAATTAATAGTATTTATAAGATTGAAGAAATACACGGCACTCTTTGGGCAGAAAGATTCATGAGTCGAATGAGTCGTTTTCAGCCTCCAACAATAACTCATTATATACAATGGGACAATGCTTTTGCTTCTGATGAAGCTGCTCGTACATATATGAACTATGTGCTTGATAATGCTGCAAATAGCATGAGCAAGGATGTTAGAATTAGAATGTCAAGTGGTATTTTCTAGAAAGGATGGTTAATATGGCGTTAACTGTTGAGGTAGGTAATATAGCAGATGTTCCACAAACTGTGTCGCATCAGTTTCCACTGCGTATTAACATTGGCACAAGCGATTCACACAAAAACGTTACTGAAGATCCAGTAACCAAGGCCATTATTCTATCTTATAAAACTATTCAACTTTTCGCTCATCAGGCCCATATCCAAAACATGGTTGTGCACCATGAAGCACCTTCGCCTGGTATTGTGTATACTGGCAACAATGTACAGGGATTTAACATGGTGCTTATGCCCAAGCCTGGGTATGTAGGTGCTTGTATTCAAAAGGAAGTCCAACCAGCTTGGGCAATTAGTGGTAGCAGTATTGTTCGAATACCCACCGGGGCTTCCTTAAAAATAGAATTATATGTGGCTCCTTTGGCGAATTTGACAACTTCTGAATTAACCACTCTTGGGAATACAACATATTCCACTACAGATTTATATGCTTGGAGAACCGTTTGGTTTGGATGGTCAACTTCTTCACCAAGTGTTAGCTGGGACAATGATGATCACAGTATAGGAAGTCATGCAAAGCTCAATATTACTAATGGTTATTCTATTAGATACAAACCAGGGAAATTGATTGAATTCCTTTATCATGATAATGAAGGGGAATTCTACGTTCTTGATTCCAGGGCTCCTAATGCTTCCATGAATGAGCCTATTATTGAATTTACTCTACTTGATCGGGGAAGAAGTGGTATAAGCGTTATTTCAGATATCTATAGCACCGGTGGTGGAATTGATGTGGCCAACCCACATGGGTGTCTGGCAAATGATGCCGTTCCCTGTGCTCTTTTTGAGTCGCTTGGCCTTTCTGGTATTATGTTTTCGGTATTAGATTTTGAGTCTAGTGGAGAAATTAATTCTTCTAAGTTTTGGTATCCTAAATATTCAGAGGATGTAGTTTCCAAACTTTTGGTAAATTGGACTGCTCATGAAAATGCACAAGCAGCAGAATATTGCCATGTTGGATCTGGAATTATTGAGACTGAAGATCCAACTACTGGTAAAAACATGATGCAGATCTATGTGTGGCCGTCCACGGACTCAAGCATTTTTACACCATTTATTTATGGAAATTGCTGTATTACCCAAGAATCAAACTTGCAGAGTGCCACTGCCACAGATTTATCCGATATGGTAACTTCTATATCGCGAAGACAATCTCTAGATTCTGAAAGTACAACATTAGAATTGGATGTTATAGCCCCAACTAGTTTAGATTATGTTGTTTTACCAAGTGAAGAAATTATAGAAATTGCAACCAATCCAGTTTATAACGCTTTACATGGACGTATATTATGGCCAATAACTGTCAATATAGATGGAATCGCATTTTTCAAGGGATTTATAACTGGATGTAGAGAAACTTATGCTACAAAGGGAGCCTCGGGCAATTGTCCGGTATTCAGATACAATATAAGTTGTCAAGATTATACGCATCTTTTGAGTATTGTGCCGATAATGTCTCCACTTGATTTTCGTGGAATGTCAATGAAAGATGCTTTATTATTATTATTGACCAATATTATTAAAATGGATCTTTCCAACATCATTTTAGAGGGTCTTGACAATATTATATTGCCAGAGTCTTCTAAACATGATGTTTTAAAACCAAAATATGGAACATCATTATTGGATGTCATACGTGATTTACATCAATTAACCTTAGGCCAAAGTCAGCTATGGGGATTTACTTGGCTTGGTAAATTTTATAGCATTCCATTGCCCGATAGATGGGGTTATCCAAAAAGATTCTTTTATTATTCATATCAGGATGCCGCAGCAGCAAATTCTCCCTTTTATCTTAGGCAACCCTTTGAAGAAAGCCTTGGATGGGAACATGGTAGTTTTGCTAATGAAGTGCAGGTATATAGTAAGAGTGGTTTAGGAGCCATTGCCACAGATTATCGCTCTATTTTCGACCCAACTTATCCTTGGTGGATTGGCCGTAAAATATCTTCCTATCATGTTTTTGAGCAGCATCTAACTCAGGAACAATTAAACTTTGTGTGTGCTACAATATTTCAGCGTATTACACGATTTAAAGACACCATTAGTTTTATGTCGGCTTATGATCCTTCTCTTGCAGTTGGTGATATTGTGGCGATATATTTTCCTAATGGAAATTCCATTAATTATCGTATTATTGATATGGAAGCAGTATTAGATAGAAGTCATCCGATTAATAGCAATAATGATTTTGAAACTTTGGCCCAATATTCTTTGGTAGTAGCTTGGTGGTAATATGAGATCAAATATTAGAAGACCCTTTCCAAAACAACGCAAAAGACCAGTTCAGGATCTAGTGCAGGCCATTAAGGTTGGCACTTCTGGAAGGATTATATCGACGAATAATCCATTGATATCTGACCAAGATGTAGCTCAGATAATGGAAAAAGTTAATCCAGTATATTTAACTTGGCCTGGATCAAATGTGAACTATTTTATATTAGGAGTTCACAGTTTTAATCCATCAGATGAGAATGCAGACTGGATTTTGGGCTAAGCCAGTTCTTCTTCGCTCAATAATACTGGCATCCATGCTATTGAGCTTTTATCTTCATTACTAGCTACAAGAGCTTTATTTCTTTCTCCAAGATGTACTATTTCGCATTTCCCGTTTGGATCAATCGCTTGTGCTAGAGTTATTGCCGATGAAAATAGGCCAAATTTTTCTGTTGTGTCAATCATTTCTAGATCACGTATTGTGGTAGAGGCTTCTAGAGAGTTGTATTCGGTATTTATGGCAAGATTATTCGCAAAGCGTTCGAAGTATATGATACTTCCAACAACAGGTAGATTTTTAACGGCATTGACCAGTGTTTCAGTGTTACTGAGAGGAATACGCTCAACAACACGCTCTTCCAATATTGATGGATGAGACATCTTCTTATGTAAACCCAACATATGAGATTCAATTTTATCTGTTTCTACTGATAGAAAATTATCATGAATCATGAAAGTGGACTCTTCTTTGCCACTCAATAGTAAGTGAATGGCATCAAACACAGATGAAGGCACAACAACACTTCCAGATCCGATTTCCCCATCTATAGTTTGAATTTTACATAAAAAGGCACCACTACTAGCAGCACTGTAAAACTCTACAGCATCAGAATCATCATTAATTGCAACTTCAATAGATACAGTATCTCTCAGTATACTTTTAGCATCATGTGTCATGTATTTATTGTAAGCTGCCACAACATTAACTAGATAATTAATTGAAGAAACTGGCAGAACAGCTTTGGCCTTAATTTCTCCAACATTGAACTGTAATGGTTCTTCTTCATCGTCAGAAGCCACCAAAGGAACTTTAAGTTTTGTAAGAGAATTTTCGACTTGCAAATGTCCATTTTGTTTCCAAAGAGTTACTGGCATATCCATGCTAAAGACTGGTGTGGCAACAGTCGCATCCAAAATTGCAGAAAGCTCCTCTCCTTGCCAGTTAATTTCATATAATATATCGATGTCCTCTCTACAAAATCTTAAAGTTCCATTATCATCAGATCCTTTGATAACAATAGTTCCTTTGAGTTTAGAACCGAGACGGGGCAAAATTGCACGAGCCATGTACAATATCCTCCTTTATTTTAATATATCGGCCACGTATTGAGGGGTCGAGCCTTGCATACTGATAGTTTTCCCATGTTTGTGGATAATTAAACCATCGGATAAAGCCAGAGGTTGCTTGTTGGCGGTTGAAATTTCAACGCTGCCCTGTGATCCAGCCAGGGCGGAAGCTTCGTAATCCCCGATATGTGGAATATACAGAACACGCTTATCTTTATCATAATAATGTTCCTTGTTGTTTTCAATAACTATTAGAGCCCGTTTTCCCCTTTTAATATTGGCATTGATTAGTGATTGTGAATTATATCTTTGATGCCTAATAAAGATAGTGTAATCACAATGCTTCCAGGAATCTAAACTTGCCTCATGTAATGGCGAGAATCCCATAACATAAGATAATGTGCGATCATCAGCAAATAATTCTTTATCATATATATAGAATCTTCGTTTCGAGGCTGAATCGTGAGATAAATTGGTATCATTGATCCATTGAAGTCCTTCCTGTTGCAATGTTTTGCTATGTTCGCGAAGCAATTGTTTCCAATTGCCATATTTTTCAACTACTGTGTGCGTTAATGAATCTTTATGTCCCATTCGATAATAATAAAGTATCTTATGATAAACAATTGGATCAAGTCCTCTAATACACATTGCAGCAGTGCACATCGTATCTTCAGTATATAGAAAATCTGGTCTCATATATCCAGAAGAATGCATGTATTTACTTTCAATAAGAAAACATGGTCCTAGGCCCCATCCTTTTAGAGCCGTTTGAATACTGGCTGGATTGAGTTGCCATCGCCCTCTTGCTTGACAGAAAAAAATACTATCTCCCATTACTCCATTGGCACCAGTAAGTTCCATGCAACGTGCCAAATGTAAACAATGCCCAAGAGCTTGAATATTATCTGAACTTACATAAGTAAGTAATTTACATTTACCCAATTGTCTTATTGCAGTATTCCAACTACAAGCTACACCTGTATTATGACGAAGTGCAGTAAACCTAATTTGCAAATCATTGCAAATTTGTGAAGCTAATTGGGCATTATGAGACAAAGAACCATCATCCACCACACTAACAGTAATGTCTCCAGGATAGACTTGTTTCGCAGCAGAATAAGCAGCAATGCTAAAGATGCCAGGACGATTATAATGATTAAGTGCTATACCAACACTAGGATAATCAATATTGATTGATGCTAACTTATCTATTTCTAAAACAATTGCAGCTTCGTCTTTAATTGGTACATCGCAATTAATAGGATCGATTCTTAAACCACAGATTTGAGCTTCGGCAATGGGTCTTCGCCAGGTTGTGTCTTCAGGTTCCCATATCATGTTTTTGGCGAAATGTAGCATTTCTCTTCTATATCCAAGAGCATATAAATTGGAAGATATTCTGCGACATTCATGCATATTGGGGGTTAATAAAATTACGTTATTATCAACATGGCCAGCTACATCTTTTGCAAACTTTTCTCCGCCAACGACAAGTGTGGCATTTTTGCTAATTTGGGGCACAATTGCACGGCTTCGCAAGTCGACATCCCAGAAGAATAATAATTTTAATCCAATGGTATCAACATATACTGTTGGTTGATTATCACCTATCTGAAGACCCTTAGGAGATAAATAAACCGTATGCTTACAATCTGTGTTAAGCTGAGCGCGCCAATCAAGAGCCAAACTACTATTTAGCTCAGCTAATTCAGCAGCGGCAATATCATCGTAACAAGTACCTAAGGATTTAGAATCTACATTAACAGTTTTACTAGGAAGTATCTTAGAAAGATCTGGCTGCATGGGCATATTTGCCAACTGCCTTATTATGTGTTGTTGTAACGCTATCCTTGCTGCCGTGCACTAGAGTCAATACTCGATCGATCTTACGGAAACGAGCATCGATTTTCTCCAGTACAATTAATACTTGTATATCTTCGGCAAATGGAAATTCTTCTGAAAACATAACGGATTGCAATAGAGAGGTTCTAAAACATCGCGCCCCCATCATGTAACAACCGTTAGATTGGGAAAGCCCGGGTGTAAAAGGAGGCGGATCATGCAACTCTCCGTCTCTTTCATACTGTCCGTAAATAACATCAACGCCAGGATCCATAGTAATTGAATGCAAAATGGCATCTAGCGCGCCTGGGGCAAATTCATCATCTGAATCCATCATCACACACCAGGGACGAGATACAACAGATAATGCTAAATTACGTGTGCTGCCTATACCATAGTGATTTTTGGCATCTATAAATATGGTTTCATGTGGTAAAGTTCTAAGTAACGAAAGATAACTAGAAGCATCTTGTTCAGATGGTCCACTATGTGCCAATATTATTTCTAGATCTGGAATTAATGGAATTGAATCAAATAATCTTTGTAAAGATTCTATTCTATTCCCATGTACTGGAATCATTATAGAAAGTGTTGGCGTCATAAAATTAACAGGTATATTGTCGCAATTTAACGGCATTGCATTGCTAGTTTGTACTTTTGCACTCTGTGAAGAAATGGATTGATCGTGGAAGGGATCTTGTTGAACTACTTTTACTACAGTAAAACCCATTCTCGCGGCCATAGAAGATAGAGAATCTGGTTGTCCTGATAACTGTTTTCCTGGGGCAATATCAATTCCAAAAACACGAATTGTTTTATCGGTATTATTAACAAGATTTATCAAATCACGTCTTCCTTAGGTGTTAATCCATCCCACACCATTACGCACCCACGTAAAATTTGCTGGAACAACAAGTGCTTTTACAACAAAAGAAGATGGTGTTTCTCTGCCAGCCACAAGCTCGACTTCTCCAGCAGAAACATTCAGGGAGATATATCCCTTTCCCAAGAACAAATAATCATGAGTAATAGTATAAAATCCTTCTTCTAATAAATCTACTTCATTAGACCGTTCAATAAATGTAAGAGGCATACAGTAATCTACATCCAATACTAATTCTTCATTATCAACATGGCATATGGGGGTACCACCGAAAAGATTAAACCCCGCATTTCCTAGATATAAAATATCAACAGGACCTAATTCTATGTTAGACAGAGTGTGAATTTTATCTGTGCAAACTGCTAAAGAAATGATATGTATATTTCCATTTTCTAGAGTTTCATAGTTGATAGTTATAATACCGTGTCCTAATGTTCCAAGAATAGAGCGTACATTATTAGCAACAGATAGAGAGTTATTCTGTAATTCTGCAAAATTATTGATGATTTTCGAGGCTGCAATTCTGCCACTATCATATCCAATAGTTTCCATTTATATATCTCCCATTATCAAACCAGTTCGTTGCCAAGATATTTGTATGTCAGTTGGTAAATATTCATATCCTGGTTGAGGCGTTCCTTCAAAGTAGTAATAGTACCATTCTTGATATTGGGGATCTATTTCTACACAAACATAAAAACTTGTTGGTGTCCAAAGCTCTGGATAAATTGGATAAACATTGCACCATTCTTTATGTTCACTAGTAATTTGTGCACTGATATATCCCTGAACTGCAACTTTAGTGGAATGTACAATTTCTACATCTGTTTACATAGATATATCTGTAATATTAGCAGATGTATTTCCATCAATAATTCTTAATATAGCTGGAATTATTGTTTCTGAACCTCTTGGTGTTAAGTCTACATCAACAATTTCTGTATCATTAGTGGAAACTTTTCCCCATATGAAATATTCAATATCTGGTTCTTGAGTACTAATTTCTCCAGATTGATCTACATAAATATAAGTAACTGAATTGGCTGGTAATATAATATTCTTACCAGATACAGGAATAACTCGTCCTATAAGAGCCTGTCCATCATTGATTGAAAGCGTTAAAGAATCAAAAGTATAATCTAATCCACTCACTACACCCTTTCCAAACAACAATGCAGAAAAATCTTCTACACCAACTTCAACTGTTTCAATAAAATCTGCAATGGTTGCAAAATTTGTGTTGAGTTTGCCCCTTACAGAATCCATGCCATCATAATAATGGAATACAGAAGGAGGCCCCTCGCCCAAAACCAAAGGCTTAATTCCTTGTATAAGATGATAAGTCTCTAGAATCAATAGAATCTCCCCTAAGAAGTACCTATAATAACTTGTTGAGCCTCCCAAGCATCAGTCGATTCAATATAAGTAGTTACAAATAATGTTTCATCATCTGCAATATAGTATATATATACTCTTCCAGAATCGTCAACCAGAATATCGGGTACCTGTGGATCAAGGGCATTTGTGGCTGCAGTTAACCACTGTCCCCATGTTGCACCACCATCACAACTTCGATTATACAAAATACTAGAATCACTAAGTGCGGCAAGATGAACAATCTTCCCATGATTGCGTATTCTGACATTAGTATAACCCAATTTTTCCAATACCTCCGATCCTATTCCACCTTGTACTGTCACTGCTGGTATTATTATTTCAGAATATTCTTCTTCATCATTGGCTCTTACTGCAAGAACTGAATTACTTGGACGCAGGGCTGGAGTGAAAATCAATGGGTCTTGTGAACCCAAACTAGTCCATTTTGCATCCTCTTGAATCCAAATTTGCAAAAGTTCATGGGCATTATTGAGTAAATATAATCCAGTTTTATTATCCTTAGAACGCATCAATAAATGGGTACGTCCTGGCCATCTTACACTATCGAGTAGAACATTGATAGTTGGAAGTTCGCCTATTGCATTTGTCCAGTACCATTTGCGATCTTCTAAAGTGAAAATCTTGTCTGGGGATCCAGATACATAGAAGCAGTAGTCCTTTTGCCGTCCATCCCCAACTCTATAATGTCCATGTGCATCGCCATTGGTAATACCAATTGTTTGCCATTCTGTTTCTGCATATTGTTTGCCATATAGTGTGACAATGGGGCGTTTTCTATTGCGTTTGGTTTGTGCTTTATTGAGCACCATTCCATGAGCACAACCTCTAAAAGCAACCTGATAATATATAGTTTGCGGAATTCCAGAACAAAGTGCAATCAGACCAACTTTGGGGGCTCCAGTAAGCAACATGCCCTCAGTCATACATCGTAAATCAAAAGCCCTAAAAGTGCCAAAGAAAGTGTTTCCATCCTCATCTTTATTACATGAACTGTTTTCTGGATCCAAATAAGTAGCATTCCAACCTCTTTGGTATTGTATTAAAGCGGATAATCGAGATGCTTCAATGGCATAATCCATGATGCCTTCCAGTTCGCTTTCTGGACAATGCCGAAGCTTTTGTCTAATTTTTAGGCTATATTCAACACCTTGTTGATCCTCAAAACCAAATGGTATGTCGCCAGCTAGGATACCATTTGACAATCCAGCACAACCAGTATAATCGCGCCACCAATTACGTGGATCATAAACACGCCAAGAATGATTAGCTTCAGGAGGTGGGCCCCAGCTTGGATCCCAATAAGATTGCAGCAATATAATCTCATTGAATTCATAGGTTGTATCAGGAGGAGCATCAGGCAACTGTATTATGATCTGATTCACATGATACATTCTTGGTGGTTTTTCGCCAAACTTAGGAACTGCTAGATCAATTACATTCTTAGAATAGGGCTGTCCTTCTATCGTTTCAGCTAGTTTAACTTCATAAATTGCTTGTTTAGGAATTGTCTCGTAATAGAATTCTCCTTCTGCTCCAAATCTGTGTTCATAACAAGTATAGCAGGGATCTTCTATATAAAATTCTGAATAATTTACTATGATATTAATAATAGAATCTCTGGGGCATTTCATACGTAATTCTGCATAACATCTATTTTGCCAATGCCATTCATTTTCTGGAATTCTTTCTTCTTCTGGGTCCCAATCTTCTCCTTCGAAATTAGGTCTATTGCAATAAATAAATTCTCCTGTTCTATACGTTGGATCTGAGCTTCTAGAACTTAATCTATTCATTCTCAAAATTTTACGAGAAGCTAGATTCAAAACTGCTTGGGGAACTTGATCACTTTTAGTTATATACCATACATCATTGTCAATAGGATCGGGAGTTAATCCATTCATTCCAATCCAATTTGCAGGTCTTGCAATACCATAGGGCTTAACAACAGGAATATCTGCCTCTGCATTAATGTCTATAAATGTGGGCCATTCTCCTCGTGGATCTCCATCTAAGGAATCTACATCGATAGGATGAACTAAAAGAGCACAGGCCAGAGCTGGTTCTGTTTCAAAATCATAAGGGTTTTCATTTTGTTCAGCTAACCATTCAGGATCTACATATACTGATGTTTCTCTACCTGTTTTGTGCATATATTCATGCATAAATTCCCAGGATTTCCACTGTTCTATCATCGTGTACTCTCCAGAGAACTTTTTAATGCGACTTTTCCAAGTATCTTCTTCCTTATACCATTCAATAACATTTGGAGCATAAACTACAACATCACTATCTTCATAACGTGCATCTTCTCCACGAGCGGTGGAAACGATTGGCTTAAAAGTCCATATAAAGGGGCTCTGTACTGCTCCCGTCCACCCACAAGCTGTAAGTGTAGATTCTTCTGAAGCAATAGCGGGCCCACCGTCATTATAAACATGAATATGTGGAGCATTAGTGGGTCTTGTTCTGCCCCAAGAAGAAAGTCCACTCCAGGGTGGATCTGCCCCACCATACCACAAATCCAAGTTTGTAAGATCTACACCATAATTACTCCAAGAAGGGCTGCCAATTCGAGCATACACTATTCCTTCTTTTGCAAAATGTCTTTGTTCAATTCGCATCATAAAATCAATCCACCCCGCCAATTCAATTGGATCATCCTCTGCTGTTAGTGTATGCGAAGTATTTATAACAGATCCATCTGGTCCGACTGCCGTAACTGTGACAGATCCACCTTCGTCTAAATACCATCCTTGCCCACAAATTCTATCTGTAAAATGCATAAATCCTCGACTGCTAGGAGATGTTTCTTGTGTAGAAACATGCATTCGTATACCATCAACACTAATGGTAACATTAGCAACAAAATCGCCTTCAATAATAGGATCATTTTCTGATATATAAGCATCCCATACAATAATACCATAAACATCCCTAATCCATATC
>Ga0116180_1001175_pt1 | contig 22667 bp, 11 predicted proteins | sample AD_UKC073_MetaG_FD_89804 | JGI IMG/M metagenome (GOLD analysis project Ga0116180, IMG submission 89804) | Active sludge microbial communities of municipal wastewater-treating anaerobic digesters from USA - AD_UKC073_MetaG | ecosystem: Engineered > Bioreactor > Anaerobic > Digestate | place: USA...
CTGCCGAAGCGTGAAGCTGTGCCCGTCAAGATCGGACCCGTCGACATCAATCCTTTGGTCGTGATGCCGCAACGGGAGAGCCTGCAAAAATGCCCTTGGCTGAGCCGCCGCGACATGGCGGACGTCGCGGGAGCGGGTTGAGCGTTCAACGGCGCCGGCCCGGCGTAATCCGGGGCCGCGCGTCGTCGGCCCGCGAGTCCGGAGACGATGTCGAAACCTCCGGAAACGCATGACTCCTTGCCATCGTTCCAGAGCTGCGTGACGCAGCGATTGATCTAAAGCACGACGACGCGGTGCCCGCTCTTGAGGGCGCAAAGCGGTCGCGTCATTGACCGATACGAGGCGCGCCGGGAGATGCGGGCGCCAAGCCTTGAGCACGGCGCCTCAGCGTCTAGATGAAGGTCTGGTGACGCCCCACCGGGAGTGGCTCGCTGATTCGCCGCAGCGGGGATGCCGGGCGTACTTGATCGCGTTGGATTCTTCGGATGAGGTAAATCGGCGTGCATCCGCAAACCCGCTGACTACATAAAGTTCAAGCGCCCCGATCGGGCGGCTCAGGAACTACCGACGGACGGGCGGTTGCGGACGACAGGAGGGCTCTGCAGTGAATAGGGTTAGACGGATTCGGTAAAGCAGGCGGCTACACGTGATGTGCAAGTACAACTTGGCTAACGGTTTCACGTCGTCAAGCAGGCCTTCGGTGGCTGATCGCCATGGCCCTGCGTCACCCGACCAAGGCCATGTCTTGCATGCGAAGCACACCGGCGGAATTTCCTGCCCGTCGATGAGCGGCGCGTAGACGGCGACGAACGGACGGATTCGATACGTCAAAGATAAAGGAAGGAACTACTCGATAGATGGAGGCTCAACGCGACGTTAATTCAGAGGTCGCCGGAAGTGCAAAAACGGGTTCTATACGTATCGTGCCAAGGTGATCGTTGATGATGATCGAGGTGCGAAAGAGTTCAAGGAGGGCGCTTTGATGTACGGATGATCTTAGGGAAGTCCGAACAGGACGCAGTAGCGTAGGCCACGGAAGTGGCCACGTCGCCGCCGAACAGGCGGCTTCACGAAGGAACCGAACGGGACGCCGTTTCGGGGGCTACGCAAGTGGCCACGTCGCCGCCGAACAGGCGGCTTCACGAAGGAGCCGAGCGGGACGCCCTCTCGGAGGCTACGCAAGTGGCCACGTCGCCGCCGAATAGGCGGCTTTGAGAAGGAACCGAGCGGGACGCCGTTTCGGAGGCCACGCAGGTGGCCACGTCGCCGCCGAACAGGCGGTTTAGAGCACGCCGAAAGGGGACGCCCTTTCTGGCCCCCTTGGGGGATGCCAACTCTCGCGAGAACATCGGACGCGCGTCCGCCCTTGACCGATTTCTCTACTCAGAACGCTCACATGCTCGCATGGGTGGGATAGTGGCGCAGTGCCCGAGCGCGATCGTCGGAGCCAGTGGCACCGCAACACTCGGTCGCGGTGTAGTTCGCTCGTATTCGGCCGACACCATGACCGCCGGACCCGACGGCCGGAGGTGCTTGGCCGACCATCGGCGCTGCCGCCCTGCAGCTGTAATTCGTTTCCGCAAACCCCGTTGCTACACGGGGCATGTTGGATCGATTTACGCCGCCCGTTCCCTCGCCAATGTCCGCAGGTGACGAGGTTCGCCTTGTTCACGGGCTTCATCGTACTGGCCCATCGCCGGAGGCTGATTTCACTCCGGCTCACGCGCGGCCGCACGAGTTCTATGCAACGCTCTGCCGGCGTCCAACGGGAGCCGATCGGGCGTCGGGGAAAATGAAGCAGGCGAGCGCGTCGCTGGCAGGCGTCATCAGCCTTGCCGAGCAGGCGAAGGGAGAGGTCGAGCAGTTCGTTACACAACTCGTCTTCCACCGACCTACTCGCATGAAGCGGCATGTCGCGTCAGCCGCTTGCCTGTTCGTCGACCTGGATTTGTACTCAGCCGAAGTCGATGTTGGCCTTGGGTGCAGGCACACGGCCAGTGAACGCGCACTGGAGGTGGTGTCCCGGATTGTTGCCCTGGGTGTTCCCGAACCCTCATACATCATTGCCTCCGGCCGCGGCCTGCACCTGAAGTGGCTCCACGAGCGCCTGCCCAAGAGGGCACTGCCTCGATGGGAGCAGGTGATTGGGCAGTTGGTCCGGCGGCTAAAGCGTCTCGGCGCAGACCCCTGCGCAAAAGACGTGAGCCGGGTGTTGCGCGTCGTAGGCTCCGTGCATGCGGAAAGCGGCGAGGTCGTGCGCGAGGTGTGGCGGTATGCCGACGAAATTGGCGGCGTCCGTGAATATCGCTTCGACGAGCTTGCCCGAGCGCTGCTGCCGAAGAGTCGAGCCGACGCATGTCGAAAGAAGAAGCGTCGCCGGCGGCCCGGGCGCTCGCGCGCTGGCGACCCGTGCCGACGTGGGGTGAAGCAGCTCTGGGAGCCTCGGCTGGCGGACTTGAGACGACTGGCAGAGATGCGCGGATGGGATGTCCGCGGTGTGCCGGACGGTCGGAGGGTCCCGTACATGTTCTTGCAAGTAGTTGCGCTGTCGAATCTTCACGTTGGCAGCCTGTTCGACCGATTACTGCAAGAGTCGGCCGATGTGTACGTGCCGCACTGGAGCGAAGACAAGCTTCATTCGAGCCTCGCTGGCGTCATCAATCGTGTCGGGACCGCGAAGCAGTTCCGCTTCCGAACCGGCACCATCATCGAAATGCTCGACATCACGCCAGAGGAGCAACTGCGGTTGTCAGTCTTGCGCCGTCGAGACCGAGCAGAGTGGCGCCGGGAAAGTCAACGCGCTCGTCGGCGCCGATCTGGCGTGCAGGATATCGAAACGCTCGAGGCGCGGCGTCGCGAGTTGGGTGTCGAGATTCTGCGGATGCGGTCCGAGGGTGCGACTTGGAACCTAATCTGTGCTGTGCACGGACTATGCCGGTCGACCGCGAATCGCTATCTGAAGCTCGTGCAGGGTGTGTCAAACGCGAAGCCCGTACGGGTGGCGAAGCCGGAGGCAGTTCAGGCAATACCCCAGAACGACCACGCGCGCTCGGCCAAGCCGGCGGCCCAACCCCTGTGGCGCGCGGAAGGAAAACCAAAAAATCCGCCCTCCGGCAGACAGGCAGGCACACAGAAAGCCAGCAAGGCCCGGCGAGAACGGTGTCATTGGCCGAGCGCTACGCCGGCGCCGAAGGTGGGTGTGGCGCTGCCGGAGCCGCGCGCGGGGTGACGGGGCGCGGAAGGCAAGCTCAATCGAGCCTGGGCCCGTCACACGTGCCCGGTCAGCGCAGGAGGATGGTGCCGTGTTTCGTCTGAAGGCGCGCACCGCTCAGCGGGTGGAAACTTGCCCTACCGCCCCTCAGACGCTAATTCCGAACTATTGGGTCGAGCACCCACGTGACGGCGTGAATGGGGTGCTCCAGACGGAGTTGTGCTGCATGAAGAAGACAAGGGTCAAAGGCGAGCCTGCGACCGGCGGAGATCGTGTCCACGATGCAGCGGCTTTCGCTGCGGCGGATGCTGCCGCCAAGGCCCATGCCGCCGGCCAAGCGTTTGACGTTGCGGGCAAGACGTTCATCGACGCCGAGAGGGTGATCACGCGTAACGAATCTGGCGGTGCTGGCTTCTACGCAGAAGCGCATCACACGGCGTCGCTGAACGTGGATGCGAATGCACAGCAATCTACCGTGCAAGCCGAACGACTCGGAAGCTCCGAGTTTGCCTCTGCCGACATCTGGCTCAGCACAGGCGAGCAGTACAACCCGAAGTTCTACGCAACGGCGTCGGATTCCTATCGTGCTGGCGCTGAGGTGATCGAGAATGGGACGGCGAAGTATCAAGGTCAAACGATCATCGTCCCTTCAGATCAACTGGACGAGGTCCGTCGCATGCATCAGGCGGCGATCGAAGGCGCAGGATCCGCCGCTGAAGAGGCCGCTCTTCGATCGATCCGGTTCGAGGATCACATCGACGCGCACGGCGTGCAGTCGCAACCGTTGACCTACGGAGAAGCTCGAAAAGGCGCGGAGGACATGCGCGAAGGCGATCTTCCCGCATACGCCGGTGAGGAGTTCAGCCTGAGCGAGAGTGTGGCGGAGGGCGCCCTCCTGGCAGGTGCAATGGCTGCCGTGGTTGGTGCCGGTCCGCAGCTGATCGATTTGGCTGCGAGAGTCTGGCGCGGGCAGATCGACAGGAGTGGGGCCGTCGAACAGGCGCGCGCCCTCCTGGCTGACCCCGCAATTCGCACGATAATGAAGGCGGCCAGCCTTCGCGGAGCGGGTGCCGCCACGGTAACTGGGCTCGAGTTCCTCGACCCAGCGGGGGCTGCATTCGCGGTCAACGTTCTGGTGGACGTCATTCAGCAGATCAAGCGCCTTCGCGACGGTGAGATCGTACAGGCCGAACTCGGTGAGCAACTTGCGGCCAAGCTCAAGGACCGTGCGCTCTACACCTTCCTGACCGCCGGGTCGGTCGCTCTGGTGGGTGCCGTTGGGCTCCTAGTCCCGATCGTCATAAGAAGGATGATCCAGGAGGACAGGCAGCGTTCGGAGTTGATCGAACAGTGGGGCGAGATTGGCGCCGAGATGCGAGAAGAAGTCGTGGAGCGGCTGCGAAGTGCCGCTCTCCATCAACGCATCCAATCGCGTTACGTGATGGCAGAAGCGCAGGAGCGCAGGAACGCCGAGTCGATCGACGCTCTGAAGCAGAAGATTCGCGCACTGGGGACGTCGATCAACGCTGCACGTGTTTCAGTCGGGGGAGTCGGATGATCGAATCGGAAATCATCATTCGGCAGGAGACGGCGGGCCGCTTTGGAGTCTCGAACAGCAACGGAAGGGTCGATCTGGCCGAGCTTGCCGCCGATGCAAGTCGTGCACTGCGCGAAAGTGACGAGGCACTCGATCGGGTGCGAGCCATCGATGGAGAGAATTGGGTCGTCAAGTGGCTGAACAGCGGTGAGATCCGGGCGGAGATGGTCCGGGCGATCGAACACATTCGAACGATCGCGAGGGTCAACGTCGCCTTGTCGGCGATCTGCAACGATCTGGCTGCCAGCAATCTCGAGCACGCGAAGACGCTGTGTGCGAATCAGGAGCGGACTGCGAAGGCTCTGAACGACATCCATGTCGCAGTCGACCAGATATTCCAACGATCCTCTATAGCGACCCGTCAGGTGCGGGTGCTCAGCTCTCCAAACGAGAGTTCTCCTGACGTCGAGGGGGCTGGGGCGGGTGTGCAGTCGCTGCAGACGCAACTCGACTTGCAGTGCGACGAATTAGCCCGAATATCGAGTGAGGTCGACTCCGGATTCCACGAATTGCGTCGGCTGGAAGAGGGTCTTCGATCCGATCTCGAAGACCTTCGTGGCACTACGACCGCTGCTAAGGATGCAGTAGTTCGTCGCATACGGAGATGCGAGAGTCGTATCGACGATGCCAGAGCCGAGCTGAACGCGTTGACCAAGTCGTTCCGTTCGATTGGCGACGCGCTCGAGGTTCGCTTGGCAAAGTGCGAGCGCGATTTGATTCAGGCCGACGCTTTCTCCAGGGACTCTCTGCGCCGAATTGGAGAGCGCGTCGAAAGTCTAGGTTCTGCCCTCAAGTCGATGAGGGTGTCGAACGATACAGACAGAAGGAAGTTGAAGGCGGAGCTAGGATCTGAGTTGCGTCGGATGATGAAGGCTGGCCGAGTCGATCTCTTGACTGCCTGCGCTGTGCTGCTGGTCTTGCAGTTGATAGGTATCGGATTCGTCATTCAATGGGCCGGGCTTCGCTAGCCTAGCAGGGTCGCCCGATTGAACCGATGTACCCGGTGGTGTTCTTCGATCCGCTGCGGGTCTAGATCCGCGACGGCGAGGTCGTGCTGGGGCAGGAAGTATCCGACCATCGTGGTCTTGAGGCGGCGTGCCTAGGGAAGCGTCATCCCTTCCCGAGCCGTTTCGCGTTCTCAGACGCGAATGGCGTGACCAGGCAATTCGAAGTTTCTCTCCTCCAACGTCCGAGAAAGCAGGCATCCCGGTACGCAGTCAGCGAATTTGATGGACTCCCGGAAGGTCGCGATCTCGTCTGCCGTGAGATCTGTGTGTGCAGGGAGCGCTGCGACGAGTGCCTGTACGCTCAGCGCGTCGAAGCGAACCTTCGGGCCGCCTAGGGATGCTCGGCGTGCGAGGGTGCGGTTTGCGCGCGTGCCGGCGAACGTCCAGGTCTGTACCGGTGCTCCGTCGGTGCGAGACGTCACGAAGGTTGTTCCCGAGGAAACTGGGATCTCGTCAGCCAGCGCCTTCAGAGCAGCCCGCGCGCGACGAGAAAGAGTCACGAAGGGCGAGGCGCCGTCCGCGAGCACTGTGCGGATTCCCTGACACACCTCACGGCCCAGGCTGCGTGCGCCGCCCATCCAGCGCGCCTTGCCTCCGCCGGCGGCCGGCTCCAGCCAAACGATCCGCTTTGACCAGTCGACGTCGGTGACGCGCCAGCTTCTGCCAGCCAGCAAGAGCAGTCGCTCGTCGCGCTCGCCGGCCAAGACGGTCGGGTCGATGTAGCCGACTTCGGCTGCGCCGTGACGGCCAGTCAGCAACTGTGCGCCGCTGAAGGACGCCAGCAGATCGCGGAAGTGACCCCGGGCGTAACTGCGCTCGGTCTGCGGACCCACCCGCACCACGCCCTCGGCGCGATCGAGGAACTGCTGTGCCACCAGGTGCTCGACGAGCGCTTCGATGTCCTCGGTCTGCAATTCGGGAAACGACCCTTGAAGCAGGTCGACCAGACCCGGCGTTGCGAGCTCGCCGCGCTCGAGACTCAGGACCAATGCCTGTTGCGCGACGATGTGCCACGGCTCCGCAGGCGGCACGGCTGCCTCGACCCAGCCCTCTGACCATTTCTGCGTCACGCCCAGAGCCAGTAGAAACGCGTTGTCGTTGGTCGTCAGGAAGAGGCAGTTACGGCGCCCGCCAGCGCGCCGGCCGGTGCGGCCCATGCGTTGCAGGAATGAGGAAACGCTCGATGGCGAGTCAATCTGGAGAACCCGATCGAGGTCTCCCACGTCAATGCCGAGCTCCAATGTCGACGTCGCGACGATGACGCAGTCCCGCTCTTCGGAGAACGCTGCCTCGGCATGCCGTCGTTCCGACACGCTGAGCGATGCATGGCTGACAAACGTACGGATCCCGTGGGTCCGTAGCAGGCTGCTCAGTTGCTCCGCGGTGCTGCGGGAATCGCAGAAGACTAGCCGCTTCTCGCCGCGGTGAAGCCGTGCGATCACGGTGGCCGCGTTCTCCAGCGAGCCGACATGGTCGATGGTCACGTCGGCGTCCGTGCTGACGCTTGCGTTACCGACAACGCGTTTGTCTCCGTCGGGGGCAAACCAGGCCAGCAACTCACTCGGGTTGCTCACCGTCGCAGACAGGCCGATGCGTTGCAGGGGGCGCTCCAGGTACTGATCCAGCCGATGCAGCACCGATCGTAGGTGCCAGCCGCGGTCGTCGCCCGCGAAGGCGTGCAGCTCGTCGACGATCACAGCCCGCAGATTGCCGAACCACGCTGGCCGATCGATCCTGGCAGAGATCAGCATCGCTTCGACGGACTCGGGCGTCGTGAGCAGGATGTCGGGCGCATCCTTGAGGGCGCGGTTCTTGCGCGACTGCGAGATGTCTCCGTGCCAGACCTCGACGCGGCGCCCCACCAGTCCGGCGTAGTGCGAGAGCCTGGGCTCCAGGTTGTTCAGCAGCGCCTTGATCGGGCAGACGTACAGAACGCTCGTCCCGGGCCAGGCGTCGAAGAGCATCCTCGACAGGATCGGAATCGCCGCCGCCTCGGTCTTGCCGCCGGCCGTCGGCGCAAGCAGCAGGCAATGAGAGCCCGCATGAATCGGCGCAATGGCAGCCAGTTGGGTTGGGCGCAGCGTGCTCCAGCCAAGCGTGTTGACCACGTGGTACTGCAGGGAAGGGTGCAGCTGCTCGAATTCGCTCACGGTAGCTCGATGTCGTCCACCGAAGCGGCGCTTGCAGCCGCACGCTCGACCGGCGACATTTCGCTTTCGGCCAGGGTCAGCGTGTAGTGCCGGCACGGATCGAAGTCCTCATGCAGGTCCACGCGATCCAGGATGTCGGCAACCAGCTTCTTCAAGAACAGTCGCGGCGCAACGCCGACCTTGCCGCCCAGGCCTCCGGCCACGGCGCGGGCGAGTGTCTCGATGTAGTTGTCGTCGACGACGCTGCGCAGTCGCTGCTCGCGGGGCTGCCCTTCGGCATAGATGTCTCGGATGCGCCGCCCGACCGCCAGAAGCGCCGTGTGGTCGAACGGGGCCAGACGAATCTGAACCGCGCGTGGATTGTCGAAGTGGCGATCGGTGCCGAAGTCCACGTGCAGGCGCTGCGCCAAGGGTGCGAGGCGTTGAACGCCTTGTGGGCCGTCGAAGAAGGCTGGCGTGCCGGTGACTACGAGGTAGAGCCCGGGATACCGTCCGGCGTCGATCTCGTCGATCCATTGCCGAAGCGCATTCAGGCCCTTCTCGCGGGTGTCGGTGCGCATACGCTGCAGCGTTTCCACCTCGTCCAGCACCATCACCAGTCCGGGGAAGCCGCTGTCACGCAGGATGGTGAGCAGGCCCACCAGGAAATTGCTGGCGCCGAAGTGATCCAGGTCCCCCTTGATGCCGGCCGCCCGCTTGACGCCTGCGGCCACGTTCGGCTGACCCGACAGCCAGCTGATCAGTCCGTCCGCCAGCATTCCGTCGCCTGCGGCCAGCGCACGTCGGTAGGTACGGAGCACCGCGGAGAAGGCCGGGGCGGTCTTGCTGATGGCGGAAAGACGCGCCTCCATCAGCGAATCGGTTCGCTTCAGCAGCGTCGCGGCATCATTGGGATCGACCGACGCATCCGCCAGAACGTCTTGCTCAAGCGCGTAGAACCAGCCATCGATCACGCCGCGGAAAGCACCGCTCGCCGTGTCCGCTGTCGCCAGGTGCTCGACGAGCCGCCGATAGACGGTCTCCAGCCGATGCAGCGGCGTCTCTGTCTCGTTGATCTGGACTTCGGTCGCCGCAAAACCTCGGGCACGTGCCCGCTCCTGCAACCAGCGTCCGAAGAACGTCTTGCCCGTTCCGTACTCGCCACGCACGGCCTTGAAGCCGCCGCGTCCCGATGCCACAGCGGTCAGTTCCTCGTCGAGGGTCGCCGCAAAGGTCTCGATGCCCACGGCGAGCGCGTCGAGCCCGTTACTGGGCACGGTGCCGCGTCGCAGCGCGCTGACGATGTCTTCCCGTCGAGCAGCGCTGATCATCGACCGCCTCCCTGGCCAACGAGACGGAACTGCTGCTGCAGCAGAGCGAGGTTCAGCTCGACGGTTCCCGCGGCCTCGTCAACGACCAGGACCGGGGCCTGATCCACGTTCAACATCCGCCGGACCGCGCTCAGCATGCCGCCGAGGCGCATCTCAGGCACCGAGAGCCGTTGGGCGAGCGCGGCGCGCGACAGCTTGCCGCCGCGTTCTGAAAGTGCGGTCAGCAGGGACCGCATCGTCTCGTCGGGCAGTGCGACCCGCGCAGCCAGCTTTCGCTGTGAAGCGTAGATCGCGCCGCTCAGCAAGGCACTGATCCAGTCCGGCGCGGTCGGTGCCTCCGCAGGCGGCAACTCTGTCGTATCGAAGAGCTCCGGCTGCCCTGCCTGTGCCGACGGCTTGCGGCCCGAGGGGCGTACCGGTGTCGCTGGTGTGCGCGAAAACACGGGCATCGCTTCCTGCGACCGGATGATCGGCGGCAGCTCCCACCACTCGGGCTGAGCAGGAGGGGCGGGCGTCCATCCCGGCAGGCTCATCCCCAACGGCACCATCACGCTCAGCGGCACCGTCACCTCCTGGGGCGACAAGCCGCCGTGGTACCCGTTCTTGCGCCCTCCGTATCGCGTGCTTTCACCCCACAGGCAGACCACGGCATTCGAGCCATCACTCGTCACCACACGCCCGCCGCTCACCACCAGCTCGTGTGGCCCGCGCCCATCCGTGCCTGGGCGCCACCGATCGCTTTCGCCGCCAGCGAGCTGTGTCGTGCCGTCCTCCAGCAAGTGCCCGTGGTCGGCGGTGATCACCACCACGCGCCTGGCTTCGCGCGCTTCACGAAGCAGGGGCAGCAGCAACCGCAGGTCTTCGAGCGCCCAGCGCTGATGCAACTGGTCCGGACCGCTCAGGTGATCGTCTACAGCGTTGTAGACCACGCCGACCACCCGCTGCTGCGGATCTGCCACGGCTGCGCGGACCTCGGGGGCCAGGTTGGTCGCGTCGACCAGCTCGCCCTTGTGGAACAACCGCGGCGGTGCGCCGGGGCGGCTGTGCGTCAGCAGCGCCGCATGCGACGCGAATCCGGATTTCTCCTGCGCGGCAGCCCCCAGAGTCAGCCGTCCGCACAGCAGGCTCGCCCGGCTCACTTCGGTGACGGTCGGGAGCGCGGCCACGCCGACCATCGGTTGCCCGATGTCGCTCGGCACCACCTCGGCCCAGCCATGGCTTGCGCTGCGCGCGAACAGCTCACGAAAGATGCTGACGCTCAACCCGTCCATCACCAGCAGCAGGGCCGGGTGGCTGGACGCGATCGGCGCAAGTACCCGCTCGAGCATGGACTCGACTGGTACCAGCCGCCCATCGACGGACGGCTTGTTCGCGTTCCACTCGATCAATGCCTGGGCGAAGGGCTTGGCGAACTTGTTGCGACGAGCGATCAGGGCTTCGCGGCAAGCGCTGTAGGCCTGTGACAGCTCCGGAACCTCGTCGCCACCGAGCAGGCGAAAACGCGCCCAGTCCACGAAGGCACCTTCATCCGACTGCCACGTCACTGCCGTCTGCAGTGGCGTGGCCGGCCGGGGCGCCGTCAGCAGCCAGCGCGACAGACGGCGGGCCATCTCGACGCGCTCCGCGCGCGGAGGCTGTGCCGTCATCAACGTGTGTCTGAGCGCGCGGTCAGCCTGAAGCTCCACCTGAGCTAGGTTCGCCTCCGTGGGTTCGGCCACGTGCGCCGACAAGGCGAGCGCCAAGTCCTGCAGCCGCTGGTCCAAGGCGGTCGGGAGCATGTCGCTCAAGTGCGCGAACTCCGCGACGCGCAGGTCACGTAACAGCGAATCGGCCCGATCGAGCACGGCGCGCGTGGCATCCAAACCCGCCGCTCGCACGACCTGGTCTGCAGCACGCGCCCACGCGCGGCCTTCCGCAACGCCAATGTGCTTGTCGTTGACGAACCTTTCGAGTCGGATGGCCGCCTTGCCCAGCGCCGCTTGTCCTTCGCCTTCGGGCGCAAAGACCACCCCGCATACCAAACCAAGCGGAAGGGCGTCGGCCGTTCGTCCCGCCTCGATACAGCCGAGGACCATCTCGCCGGCACTGCCGGCCGCCTCGGTGAGCCAGCGCATGACGTCCGCGCGGGCTGCGGCCGGCAGCTGATCCAGTGTGGTCGCTGCACCGCTCGTCATCGACCAGGTGAGCAGAGAGACCGCGTCGGGGCGCGCCGCGGGGATCCGAAGGAACCGCTGCAGCACCTCCTGCCACGCCGTCTCCAGGCCGAGGAATCCATTCGCGACCGGCGGGTAGGGGCCCTGCGCAGCGCCGTCGATCAGGGTCTGCGGCATCCATGCGTAGCGGCCCAGCCGGGCGTCAGTCTCTTTGGCCTGGAACAGCTGGCGGACCATGTCCCAGCCCTCGGGCTGAAACACCCGCCCGCGCGCCAGGCGCGCTGCGATGTCCTCGGCGAGCTCATGCGTTGCCAGCGGCGTGATCACCACCAGTCCCGCGGCGGTCGGGTCGTGCCTCTCTACATCGCACAGCGCCTCCCGTATGGCCAAGGACGATTCGCACCAGCGCAGCGCGAACTGCCGGCCGCGCTGGTTCAGCGTCTCGGGCCAAGGCTGGCGGGCCCTGGCTCGAATCGCCAGTGCCACCGCCGACGGATCGCTGGCCAGAACGCGGTCGAGCTGCGCTGCGATCTGCGGAGTCGACAAGCTCATAGCTTGGTGCCCTTGCGCTCCAGCCGCCAGCTGAGGGTCAGCTCCAGGTCGCGCTCACGCGCGATACGGGCCTTCAACTCTTCCAGCTGGGCCACGGCTGCCGCACCGCTCAGATGCAGTGCCTGCTTCTCTTCCACCAGCTCCGGCCCGTTGAAGCCCGGCGCCGGCGGAAACACTGGCGGCAGAGGCGTTGTCGTTGCGCCTTGTGGGGCCGGTGCCGGTGCAGGCGGCGTTACTGGCGCTGGCGCGGCCGCCGCGAGTAACTGCATGGCATCCCGTTGGAGTTCGTCCAGCCGCGCCTTGAGCGGAACGACATGCTCGTCGGCAGTGAGCACCTCGACGAGCCGGTTCATGATCGCCGTTGCGGCGTCACGCCGATGGTCCTTGAGATCGCGGACCACGTCGAACAACTGCCAGTTGCCGTTCGTGAGGGCGTCGGCACAGGCCTGCGCCTGACCCAGCGTGCGGCTCACCGCGGCCTCGGAGGTGCTCAAGGTGGCCGCAGCCAGAGACGACACCACATCGCCTTCTGCGGCCTGCGTGAGCGTGGCCAGCAGTCCCTGTGCAGACTCCGCCGATTGCTGGCGTGCACCTGCAGTGTCGGCGCCGTAGCGGCTGGCGCGATCGCGCAGTTGCGCAACCAGCCTGCCCACGGCCTCGCGCTTGCCGCCCGCGGCCTGCTTTACCTCATCGACCAGGCGGCCCACGTTGGCGGCATTCAAGGTCTGCGCCAACGTCAGCCCGAACAGGCTGGAGGCGCGCTGAAACGCCGTCTCCCAGTCGCCGGCGTCGGGCAGCGCCTGTTCCCTCAGCTCCAGCTCATCGGACAGACTGTCGACAGCGGGCTCGATCGGGCCACCGCGCAGCGTGAAGCGCCGGTTGGTGGAAGCGGCATAGGCCAGGATGATCAGGTTCTGCAGTTCGGTTGGCAGGCCCATCGGCGCCGGCGTGTCGATCCAGCGGCGCAGCTTGCCCACCGTGATCGGCCCGCCACTTTCGCGCGCGTGGCTTTGCGCGAACCGGGATTGCCAGTGCGGCTCGATCAACAGGTGGGTTTCGCCCATCTGGCCCAGCTGGCAGGGGTTCACAACGGCACGCACCAGCTTGCGCGTCGAGGGGTCCTGCACGAAGCCTCGCTGCCCCGGCGATTCGATGGCTTTCTGCACTTCCGGCCAGACCTTCTTGATGACGCTGGCCTTGATCTCGGTGTCGAACTCGGGGTGCGCCGGGAACTGGTGGGCGAACAGTTGCCCCAGCAGGCTCTCGAATGCGCTGCGGAAGTCCGCTCCAACAGGCGGGCGTGGCGATAAGGTCGGGTCCAGCGACTGGAACTGCTGGTCGGCTGTGAGCGGGTTGCTCACCGCATCGCGCGGCTCGGTGCTGATGCCGTAGGCCACCTCAAGCTGCGAACGCAGCTTGATGCGCAGCTGGTCGAATTGATTGCGGGCCAGCGCCTTGGCCTGCACCCGGTCGACGTACGACAGGTGCGCCGCGTAGTTGTCGAAGCGCTCCCCTTGCAGCATGTAGTCGAGCACGACGAGGCGTCCGAGATCGGCAAGTGCCTTGTTGCTCAGGAAGGAAGGCAGCCACACCAGCGTTCGCGTGTCGCCGCCTCGGTAGGCGCCGAGGCGCGCCAGATCGTCGGCCGGCCCGAAATTGGCGTCGTCGAACGGAAAATCCAGCACGACCGTCCAGGCGCCCGAGCGCCCGTGCAGCCGGTCGTCGGTCATCTCGCGGACGTTCTCGTACAGCACCTCCACCTCGCGCCGCGTGCCGCGCCAAAGGAACCCGTAGGTGGTGAACAAGCCGCCAGCGTCCGAGATGCCGAACTGCTCGAACAGCGTTTCGCGGATCTTCTTGCGGCGGTTACCGCCGTTGTCGTTGGCCTCGGCCGCTCGCAGGATGGGCTCGATGTCGACGCCGGTGACCTGGATGGAGATCACCGGATTCTGGTCCTCGGTGATCTTGATTTCGCCGATCTCGCTCGCCCAGTCGCGGCACTTGCGCAGCACGTCCTGCGCCTCGCGCCCGGGGATGGGCGATCGGAACGTGCCGTGGTTCAACGCCGCCAGGCGCTGCGCGGTCAGGCCTTTGAGCGACTCCACCTCGGGCACCAGTGCGCCGAGCAGCAACGTCTTGAGCAGGCGCGCGTCGTTGCGCAGGTTCCGTGCCGCGGTCGGGTCGGCCTGACCGAGTTTGATGGCCTCCCACGTCACGCCGTGCTGGCGTTCAAGCGTCGGCAGCAGGCGCTGGTTGTACAGGCGTTTGGCGTTCTCAAAGTGCAGACGCATCCCTTCCGAGAACGGTTCGTCGCCCTCTGCAATGGCGTCGTACAGGTCGCCGACGGGGATAAGCTGCCCGAGTTCGAGGTCGGCACGGCGGTCCACCAGCAACTGCAGCATCAGCTTGAGCGCAGTGCGCTCACGTTGCAGCGCCGCCGAGACCGCGATCAGCGTCTGCACCAGTGCCGGGCTGAACGGATAGACCTTGCGGAACATCTCCCGGTCGGCCGTCGTGGTGAGCAAGGTGTCGAGCACATCCTTGCGCATCTTCATCACGTCGTCGAACGTCGTCTGCAGCGTCTGGCGTGCAGCCTCGTCCACCGGGCGCAGCACCCGCTTCTCGGCGATCGCGGGCAGGTTGCGGTCTTCGAGCGTGATGCGGTGGAAGCGCGCCTCCCAGTGCTTCAGCACGTCACTGAATTGCAGCTGCACCGAGCCGGCGAGGTTCTCGCCCACCAGGTCGCGCAGGTCACGCTGCCGCGCGACGAAACTGATCAGGGGCACCGGTCGTTCGGCGTTGGTGGCCTCCACCAGCTTCACCAGCTTCGTGCCCTCACGGCTGACGAAGTTGACGTCGGCCGCGTGGCTTGCGAGCCAGAGCACCAGCTCGTCCAGGAACAGGATGACCGCGTCGTAGCCCAGCGCCTGGGCGTGGCGGCTCATGATGCTCAGGCCATCGTCGAGCGAGACGAAGGACTCCCCACTGCCTGCCAGGCTGCGGTAAGCCGAGAAGAACTGCGTGATCAGGTCGCCGACGAGCCGGGAACGCTCCTCGCCGTGCGGCGGCTCGAGCATGGCCGCCTCGAAACTGGCGGCGTCCCAGCCGCTATCGAACTCGCCCCAGCCACCGCCACCACCGCCACCACCACCACCGACGCCCTTGTTCAACTGCGCGAAGAACGCCTCGTCGCCCATGCGCTCGCGCAGTTCGCGTGCGTCCTTGAACAGGCCCTCAGCCAGGTAGAAGCCGGGAACCGGCGCATCCGGATGCTTCCTGCGCACGTACTCGGCGTACTGGCCGAGGACGGCGGACTCCATGTCCCGCGCGCCGATCATGTGATACGGCACGAGCAGGAACTTGCGGCCATGGGTCCAGGCGTGGCGCGCAACCACGTCCGCCAGCTCAGGAATCGAGCGCGCCTGCGTGTTGCCGGCCAGCAGCAGGTTGAGCACGGCCATGAAGTGGCTCTTGCCGGAGCCGAAACTGCCGTGCAGGTAGGCCGCCTTGCTGGATCCGGTCTGCACCGCCTGCTGGATGAAGCCCAGGGCATTGCTGAACGCGTCGACCAACTGCGGCGTGACCACATAGTCGCGCAGTGTCTGCTCCGGCTCGGTGACGCCCTTGGATAGCTGCAGGACGAAATCGCCCTGATGCACGCGCTCGGGAATGGCGATCAGGTCGCGGATCAATGGCATGGGGTTCTCGTCAGTTCCTAGCCGTGTGGTCGCCGGGGAAGCAGCTCGCGACGATGGCCTCGATGCGTTCGATGTGCTGCGGTTTCAGCAGCAGCAGTTCGGGGGCGTTCCGGCGTCGTTCGGGCATCCGGCCGTTGTTCTGGCGGATCCACTGGATCAGCAGGTTGATCGTGCGGTTTGGCAGGTCGAACGCCCGGTCGATCTGCTCGAAGGCCCGGTCGTAGGCCTGCAGGAATGCGGTCTCGTCGAGCAGCGACTGCTCGAGCGCCTGCTCGGCGCAGCGCGTCACGAATTCGGCAGCAGCCTCGCCGTTCCAGTGCGCGTACACCTGGGGCGAGGATCGGAAGTCGAGCTGGAACTCGTTGTCGGCGATCCAGGTCACGTCCCAGAGCTGGCGCGCCGGTTTGCTGAACGACTCCAGCGCCGCCAGGTAGTCGGCCTCGTGGCGCTTCATCGCCACCGACAACGGGAGGATGGCCGGGTTGCCGCTGACCGTCGGCAGCGCCCCCTGCATGCTCAGGCTGTGGTGCGCCAGCAGGCGAGATAGGCGGCCATTGCCGTCCATGAAGGGGTGCACGAACACGAAGCCGAAGCTCACCAGGGCGGCCCTGATGAGCGGTGGTGTGTTCCCCTCGCCTGCGTTGGCCATGCGCATCAGACCGTCCATCAGCGAGGCGACTGCTGCGGGCGGCGGCGGCAGGTAGCGCACCGCCAGCGCGCCGTGGCCGCCGCGCTGCAGCCAGTTCTGCTCGTGGCGGAACGCGTACTCCTGCTTGACGGCGCTCGTGATCACCAGATTCTGGAGATCGACCAGGTATTCCTCGGTCAGCGGGCGCCGGTCGCGGAGCTGCTCCATCGCCTGCAGGAAGGCGCGCTCCTTGTCCGGCGCCGGGGTCTCGTTCTCGATGGAGTAGGAGTCGCGGGTCTCGCTCAGGTAGGCCCAGTTCATCACGCGGTCGAGCACGACCTGATTCTGCGGGTCGCTCACCCAGGTGCGCAGGCGCTGGAGCACCGCCCGGCCGCGCTGCTCCAGCGCCGGGTTGCGCGCCATCACTGGGCAGAACGCGTAGGGGCCGATGCCGTTGAAGTTCACCCGGTACTTCCGATCGCGCTCCCACTGTGGTCCGGTGTAGTAGGTGCCGGGCTCGAAGAAATCGACGTAGTTGCCGCCAGTGGACGCCCAGGGCAGCGGCAGGTCCTGTCCATTGGCCTTCTCCCAGACGAACGCGGCGCGCCGCAGGTAGGCGCCCTGGCGCTGCGCGATCAGGGCGCGCACCATGTCCTCGGCGGGCACCAGCTTCAGTGCCTCGTGCAGGATGGCAAGGCGCGTACCCTCGTGCTTCAGGGCGAACAGCACGTGCTCCAGCACCGAGGCGTCCGCCGCCGGCGCCACGTGTCGTGGCACGGCCAGCAGGTCGGGCATGCGCTCAACGCGCGTGACCGGCCGTACCTGGGCCGGCCGGTCCGGCGGCGGCATGCGTAGCGGGATGCGTGACAGCAGGTACTCGTAACCGATCACTGGTAGAACCGATTTTTCGTACAGGGCAGAAGATTTTTCATACAAAGCCGTCCGGGACTCAGTTTTTTGATTCTCACTTACGGAGAGCGTGCGGCCACGGATTTCCCGTACAGGCGCCAAGATTCTTCATGGAAACGTCGATCACGGCCGGTTTTCCCGTACTCGTAGCTGGCGTCCGCACACCCACCTCCGACGGCGCCGTGTCGCAGATCCCTGGCGGCAAGCGACTTGACAGCAGATTGCAGACCATCAAGGCCCGCAGAGAAACGCCAACGGGAAATGGATCGACTCATCAGACCTTTCCCTGGCGGGTGAGAAACTCCAGCGTCGAAGGCGGGATTCCCTCGTCCTTGACGATTCCGTCTGCCGCCGGGCGAAACAGAGCGTTCAGAATCAGTTGCCGATCCTCCTTGTCCGCCAACTGATCTCCCTCGAGCAGCGAAAGGTACGTCTTCACCATCACCACCCTCTCTGCAGCATCGGTGAGCAAGTGCAGGTGGCTCAGGAACATCCTTACGATCAACCGGGCGCCCCACAGCGCGAAGACACCGACCAGCACGACCATCGCAATTCGCCAAGCATCGGGTTGCTTGTCGGCCGGAGTCTTGTTGACCAAGTCGTGGATCAACCAGAGCAGACCAGCGGCTGAGCCGCCGATGGCGATGAACGACAGAATGCCGGTCGCCCAACTCATGGTCCGGTGGCCCTTGCGCTTCGTTTCCCAGTAATCCGCAGGCGCTCGCAGTGCGATCTCCTCGCGAAAGGTCTTCCGCAGGTTCTCCATGGCCTGTTTGTGCTCGTTGACCAGAGTCTCGAAGGCTCCGTCCCGCTTCTCCTGCGCATCACCAAATGCTTGCGTCTGCGAGTCCGCCGTGCCGCGGACAGAATCGGCCAGCGCGGCGTACTCCCGATGCAATGCGTCGTACGCAGTGGTCTTCTTCCCGAGTAGGGTTTCGACCTTGGTGCGAAGTTGTTCGAACGATTGCTCTGCCGCCTGTTTGCGACCCTTCTGGGGTGCGGACGCAAGCTGAAACCTGTCGATCAAGGCCTCGACAACGCCGCGCCAAGCACTCAAGTCCTGAGGCTGGAAGTGATGCCCTTGATCTGGCGGCACGAACACGGCGGCGAAGAAGCTCGCAGACTGGTCGCCTGCCTCCTGCCTGAAGGCTTCGATTCGCTTGGCCAGCGGCGTGGAGCTGTGCGGCAGCTTGCGCTGGATGTAGACCTCCTCCAATCGGCCTCGCATGCCGGCAATCGCTGCCGCGAACTGCTGCGCATTCGAATCCTTGTACTGCCTGGCATGGCTCGCGTGGTTCAACGCCTTGTTCAATTGTCCGATTGCATTGCGGAGGCGCTGATCGTGACTGCCGTATGAGCGACTGTTGAGCCACGACCAGAATGCTTGCTCCCGCTGGATCCACCTGATCGCCTCATCGACGGTAGTTGGCTGAAAGGCCCCGCCGTTTCTGAGCAGGTCCAACGTGAACAGTGGCTCCGCATTCGCGGCCGGTGACGATTCAGGCTCGCTCATCGACAAGTTCCTTCCGCTTCTCGTTTTTCTTGGTCAAGCCGTTCGCCGTCGTCCGCGGCGCGCTGGTGCTGCCACGGGTTTCCACCCGCGGAGATCGTTCAAGGTGAATCCGAGTGTCCGCGCCTCCTCGTTGACGAAGTCTCGGTAGTACGTGCCCATGCGCTCACCGTAGACCGGGTCATTCTCGTTGTGCCACTGCTCCAGCCAGGGCGCCAGCTCCAAGAGTCCAGCCAGTAGCGGCTGCAGCCGTGCTGGCTCCCAGCCTTCTTTCTCCTTCATCTCGAGGTAGTAGGCGGCCAGCGCCGTGGCCTGCTGCAGATGGTTCCAGCCCGCCCAGGCGATCGGCAGACTGGTGTCCGCACCGCGTTCGCAGCCGGGGTAGCTGACCCAGCGTTCCTTGGGCACGTCGAGGCCGCCGCGCAGGCGCCAGATATTGGTCTTCAGGAAGTCCTTGCTCTGGTATTTGGGCGGCACGGGGATCTTGCCGATGTTCTCGCCGGCGTCTTCGCGACGCTGCAGCGCCCAAGTGTCTTCCCACTGGGCCCGTTTACGCAGGCCGGTGTCGGTATAGCGGAGAGCGGGCAGGAGGGGCGCGGATTCGCAAGCGACCAGCTCGGCGACGATCTGCGTGATGTCGAACCCGGAGTGGCCGGCGTACAGCTCCGCGATCTGCATGAAGTCGGCGTTGGCGCGCACCGCGTCAGCCAAACGGTTGACAGTAGTGAGATTTGGCGGCTGGTCGGAACTTGCCGGCCAATGCTCTGGGGCCTCCAGCCGATCGAGCAGCCAGTCGCGCAGTGCGGCTCGCTCAAGATCATCCCAGGACGACGTGCTCCAGCGGCGCTTGTACTCGGGCCGCTCGATGATCCCGATGTTGCGGTCGCTCTCGATCAGATCGATGCGGCGCTGGACGACCTGGCGGTAGTTCTCAGGCCAATGCGAGGGAATATCCGTGACGGGTGTCGACCCGTGGCGCTCGAACCAGACGGTGCTCTCGCGGCCGGCGGCGACACGGCGGGCCAGCGCAATCTCGAAGGCACGCTCGCCGAGGCGCACTGCGGGTGGCTCGCCGACACACCGCACTGCATCAGCGTCGTCCGGCAGCAGGCTATAGAGGCCGTAGCACGCCCAGTCAAGTTCTTCCTGCAGTGCAATCGCCTGGCAGCGCAGTCCGAAGACGCGCTCACGAAGTTCGTCGAGGCTTTGCCGGGTTGGGAGCGGCGCCAAGCAATCGGCGGCGAGCCGAAGTCGGCCAGCCGGCAGGCAGGCCTCGATCTCGCGGGCAAGCGAGTCAAGGGCGCGCGCTAGTTCTACTGGACGCCGCTGGACAATCGGAAACTCGGAGACCTTTCTTGAATCGTGCTCGTAACGATCCGCCCATGGTTGCTCGCCCATGCCCTTGTTGAAGCAAACCTGCTTCAACCAGAAGCACGCCACGGACGAATTGAGCAGCCCGACCAGCCCAAGGTGCTCATCCTCGCTGCTCCCGGCGGGCAATTTGACAACCGGCGCTGTCTGCTTGAAGACTTGACCCCCACGGTCCAAGACGAAGTGGTTGTGAGTCGCGACGAAGGCGAACGTGATGGATAACGGCACTCGCAGCTTTTTTGAGGTCAATCTGCCGTACTCCCACCACTTCAGGCCTGCCTCCACCTTGGTCTGCTTGCCGAACATCATGCTGCGTGCCAAGTTCGTCCGATATGGCCACATGAAACGATGTTCCTTTCCCAGCGCAGGCAGGTTGATAGTCCTGAACTCGGCGTCGTAAGGAAAGATTCCTACATCGCCTGCCGCTGCAGCCCAGTCGCGGAGTTGGTCGCCTTCTATCATCCGGCGCAGTAGATTGCTCGACAGCCCTTTGCGCTCAAGTGCCGCTCTCCCATTAATGAACACGTCATCTTCGAGCGTGAAGCACGTAATTCCGATTGAATCAGCCATGGTGTCAAGAATCGGCCGGTCGCGTTCTATTCGTTCCTTCAAGCCGGAGGCCCCTCCGCCTCCAATACTCCAAGGATGTCTGGCGAACGTGTTTCGCGGAGTGTCGCCGACGCTGACGAACATGTTTTCTGATCCCGCCCGGTCGATCTGACTGACGATGGAGGTCCACACAAGTCCTTGCGCCGGGTCGTCTGGAGTACTGGGCTCACCCTTGATTCCCATCACCGTACGCACTACCTCAGCCACCGGCGTGCGGTGGCGGCCGAACAAGATCACGGTGGGCGTGCCGTGCCCCGGGACATAGGCGCCCGAGGTGTCGACGACGTGCGTCAGGTCTAGCCGAGGAAGCAACTGCTCGACGAGCTTGGCGCCGAATTCGCGCTTCATGAAGCTGTTGGACGTAATGAACCCCACGAAGCCAGCCGGCAGGCCATCGCCGGTGATCGCCAATTCGAAAAAGCGCTGGGTGAACGGAGCCCCTAACGAATACTTCATGTGGCAACTGGCCGGGTAGGCCTTTCGGTAGGCCGCATTCAGCGCGGAGTCCTTGACCGCGATGTAAGGCGGATTGCCCACGACCGCGTGGTACTGCCGCCCCAGGATGCGCTGCACCTCGGGCAGATCCTCGCTGGCATAGGCATGCGCGAGCCCAGTTCCAGCGAAGTGCTCAGCCCCCTCAAACATACCCTCGGTAGCAGTCATACCGAAGCGCTTGCCATGCAGCAGGCTGTCGCCGATGGCGACGTGCAGCTTGAAGTCGGGCGCTTCGGTCAGGCGACGGACTCCGCTGACCTTGAGCGCGGCCACCAGCAGCCGAAAGCGCGAGATCGCAACGGCGAACGGATTCAGGTCAACGCCTGCCACAGCGTCCAGCGCGCGCTGCGCGATATCGCGCGGGTTGCGTGCAGGTTCGTGGCGGCGCCATTCATCGACCAGGCGATGAAAGCCGCCCAGCAGGAAGTGCCCGGAGCCGCAGGTGGGGTCGATCATCCGCACCTCGCGGAAGCCGAACTCGCGAATCGCCGGCGTCAGCGTGCGGTCGAGGATGAACTCCTCGACGAACTCCGGCGTCTGCAGCAACGCGTAGCGCTTGCGGGTGGCTTCCGAGAGATCCTGGTACAGGTCGCCGAGGAATCGGGTGTTCCAGTCGGGGTCGGTGAAGTCGTGCACCAGCGTGCCGGTGTTGGGGTCCACCTGCTGCCAGAACTGGCGCAGCGCCATGGCCGCGTCGCCGCTGATGCCGAGCCGGAAGACCGGGTTGTGCGCCTCGTCGAAGAAGGTATGCAGCCCCGGCAAGGCACCGGCTTCTCGGGAGGACGCGAGCAGGTAGTCCCGGTCGCTCTCCAGCGGCCGGTCGCGGAAGTAGGCCTCGTGCCGGTCGCGCGCCAGAGCCAGGCGGCCAGACTCTGGCGTGCCACCCAGCCAGGGTCGCTCGACAAGCTCGTTGTCCTCGATAAATCGCAGGAACACGCACGACAGCAGCCAGTGCACGCCGGCCTGCGTGATCACCTGGTCCGCCCAGCTCTCGAAGGTCTCGGCTATGCGGTCGGCGTCGCGCGCCGCCTGCCATTCGGCCTGCAGGCTGGCCTTCAGCTCGGCCACGTCCGCAATGCGATGGCGAAGGTCATCTTCCAGGCGCTTGAGCAGCCGGGTCAGATCCGCAAGGAGTCGAGGGGCGTTGATCACTGAATGGGTTCTTCCTGTTGTGCTGCTCGGTCGCCCAGGCTTCAGGTGGCGGCGCTCGCGCGGTGCCTGTTCTCCACCCACGCCTGCGGCAGCGTCAGGGTGCGGGTGTTCTGCATGTTGTTGACGATCGGCACCGCCACCCCGTCGATCAACGGCAGGCCTTGATTGGCCGTGGGCAGCATCAGCCAGACGCTGGGCGTGTGACCGGGGCGGCCTGCGTGTTCCTCAACCTCGGTGATCAGAGTCATGAGCTCGTAGCGCGCGAGCAGCCCGGCGCTCACCAGCAGGATTGGCGCCGTGCTCTGCAGCAGCGCC
>Ga0116180_1001185_pt1 | contig 22573 bp, 21 predicted proteins | sample AD_UKC073_MetaG_FD_89804 | JGI IMG/M metagenome (GOLD analysis project Ga0116180, IMG submission 89804) | Active sludge microbial communities of municipal wastewater-treating anaerobic digesters from USA - AD_UKC073_MetaG | ecosystem: Engineered > Bioreactor > Anaerobic > Digestate | place: USA...
GAAGGAGTTCAGTCCGCCGGGCTGGAGGTCCCCCGGACGGGGGTCACCAGACGCCCGCACGGACCCACCTCGGCGATCATCTCGTCGCCGTCGTTGAGGTACGTGCCCGTCGTCGCGCCCACCCCCGATGGGGTGCCGGTCAGGATCACGTCGCCGGGGACGAGAGTGCACAGCCGGGAGCAGAACGCGACGAGCTCGGCGACGGTGAAGATCATGTTGGCCGTGGTCAGGTCCTGCTTGAGCTCGCCATTCACCCACAGCTGGATCGGGAGGGTCTGCGGGTCGCCGATCTCGTCGGCAGTCACCAGGTACGGCCCGATCGGGGCCGAGTTGTCGGCCCACTTCCCCTCGAGCCAGTCGAAGAAGGCCACGTTGCCGACGATGTCGCGGTCGTACCCCATCGCCAGCTTGCGCAGTGAGATGTCGTTCGAGGTGGTGTAGCCGAAGACGTACGACAGCGCCTCGTCGGCCGAGACCCCCCGCGCCTCGCGGCCGATCACAGCGCAGAGCTCGACCTCCCAGTCGGCTGCCGCCGAGATCTCGGGGATCTCGAATACGTCGCCGGGCCCGCACAGCGCCGTATGCGGCTTGATGAACATCTTGGGCGCGATCCGCTTCTTGTCGACCGGATCGCCACCGCCCTCGGTGATGTGCTCTTGGTAGTTGGCGGCCACGCAGAGCACCTTGGGCGGGTTGAGCAGCGGCGCGAGGATGGTCACGTCGGCCTCGGCGTGGGTCGCGACCGCGGCGCCGTCAGCCGATGCCCCAGCGACGATCGCCGCCAGGTCGCCGTCGCCGAGCTCCTCGATCGTGCCGTCGGACAGGCGGCCGTGCTTGACGGTGCCGTCGGCCTCGAACGTGACCAGCTTCATCGTGCTCTCCTCAGGGTTGGGGCGTCAGGGGGCCGTGCGTCGGGATCGGATCAGGGTGTCAGGTCAGAGTCGCGGTGCGGTTCCGGCGGCGACCATCTCCCGTACAACATCCTCTGCTGCCGCCAGCGTGGCATCGATATCTGCGTCGGTGTGGCTGCCGGAGATGTGGCTGCGCTTGAGCGGCATCGGGATCAGCAGGAAGCCGCGCTCGATCAGCCCGCGGTTGAAGGCGCGACTCGCCACAGCCGAGTTGGTCAGCAGAGTCCGGTACGAGGTGGGCTCACCGTCGGTGAAGTACGGGGAGAAGGTCCCCCCGAACCCGACCGCCTTACCCGCAACGCCAGCCGAGGTGAAGATCTCGTTGAGCCCATCGCGCAGCCGCGCGCCAAGTCGGTGGGTGCGCTCGTAGAAGTCAGGGTGATTCGTCAGGTGGGCGATCGTGGCGAGGCCAGCCGCGCAGGCGGAGGCGTGCCCGTTGAAGGTGCCGAGGATCGTCACCGTACCGCCCTGGCTCGGGTCGGCATGCCGCATCACCTCGCGAGAACCGCCCACCCCAGCGACGGGGTGCCCGTTGCCGAGCGCCTTGCCGAAGGTGGTGAGGTCGGGCGTCACGCCGGCGACCGACTGGTAGCCGCCGAGCGCATGCCGGAAGCCCGTGATCACCTCGTCGAACACCAGCAGCGACCCTTGCTGCCTGGTCAGGTCGCGAACGGCCTGCAGGTAGCCGTCGGCCGGCAGCAGCGCGCCGACGTTGTGGGGGATCGGCTCCGTGATCACGCAGGCGATCTGGTCGGGGTAGGCCTCGTACAACGCCTCGAGGCTTGCGATGTCGTTGAAGTCGGCGATCAGGGTCGCCTCCAGCACCTCGGGCAGGATGCCGGTCGACATGGGGTCCCAGCCGTACGCCCGCTCGGCCGGCGAGATGCAGTTGCGCATCACCGGGTCGGTGTAGCCGTGGAAGCCGCCCTGCACCTTGACGATGTAGCGGCGGCCGGTGGCTGTCCGGGCAAGCCGCAGCGCGTAGCTGACCGCTTCCGAGCCGGTGGAGAGGGTGATCATCTGCTCGACCGAGGCGATGCAGCCGACGACCGCCTCCGCGAGGGCGACCTCGGGTTCGCTGACCCCGTACCCCGTGAGGTCGAGCACCGTCGACGCCTGGGCGACCGCGGCCTCCACCTCGTCATCAAGGTGGCCGAGGAGGATGGCGCCGAAGGCAGCGTGGTAGTCGAGGTAGCGGTTGCCGTCGGCGTCGGTGACGTAGGCACCCTTGGCCGACGCGATCGACAGGGGCGCGCCCTGGCTGCGGGTCGAGGAGTTCACCCCACCGGGGATGACGGCGGCAGCCCGCGCTGCGATCGCTGAGGAGGCGTCCTGTCGCAGGCCTGCGGCGAGGGCGGTCATGACTCCTCACCCACGAACGCGACGCAGTCGACCTCGACCCTGGCGTCGGGGTGGCCGAAGCCGACCACCACGGTCGTACGGGCCGGGCGGGCATCCCCGAGACGTGCGGCGTACACCTCGTTGAACCTCGGGAACAGCTGCGCCGAGGAGAGGAACGCGTTGACCTTGACGACCTTGTCCCACGAGGCTCCGCCGGCGGCGAGGATGGCCTCGACGTTGTCGAGGGTGAGCTCGACCTCGCGCTCGAAGTCGCCGACGAACACGGTCCGGTTGTCCGGCTCGGTGGCGACCTGCCCCGACACGTAGAGGAAGCCGCCAGCCACCATCCCGGGGCTGATCGGGACGACGGGTGCGGAGATCCCCTCGGGATGAACGGTGCGCATGAGAACTCCTGACGTGGGGGACGGCGGCGGCCCGCGGTGCATGGCCCGGCGCCTGCACAGTAGCAAGCGCAACGAGGGGTTGTGAAGTGACGTGGAATACGGTTTCGTGTAGCCGTGAGGCGGGAGGGGCTGTGATGGACCTGGTCGTGCGTGGCGCGACGGTGTACGACGGGACTGGCGCCGCGGGGATCGTGGCTGACGTGGTCGTCTCTGACGGCCGTGTCGTCGCGATCGGGCCGGGTGCGGCAGACCGGGTGGGGGACCCGGCCCGTACGGTCGAAGCGGCCGGCCGGGTGGTGACACCCGGCTTCGTCGACCTGCACACCCACTCCGACCTGACCCTGCTGTCGAACGGCTTCGGCCCGAGCACGATCCGGCAAGGGGTGACGACGGCCGTCGTGGGCAACTGTGGGCTGGGCATGGCGCCGATCAGTCCGGCGGCCGATGTCGACGACGTACGAACGGCCAATGGCTACCTCGACCGAGACCCCGACCTGCGCGTGGGCTGGGACTCGATCGGCGGCTACCTCGACACGATCGCCACGGCGGGCATCGCGCCGAATGTCGCCACCCTGACCGCCCACCTCCCGATCCGGGCCTCCGTGTTGGGGCTGGGTGACCAGGCGCCGACCAGCGCCGACCTCGACGCGATGGCGATCCTGCTCGATGACGCGCTCGCCGACGGTGCGGTCGGCCTGTCGACGGGTCTGGTCTACGCGCCGCTCACCTACGCCACCCACGACGAGCTGGTGCGGTTGGGCGAGGTGGTCGCTGCCCGTGACCGGCTCTTCGCGTGGCACGTGAAGGACTATGCCGATGACCTGCTGGCTTCCGTACGGCAGGCGTTGAGCGTGGTGTCGATGACCGGCGTACGGACGCAGATCTCCCACTTGACCTGTGTCGGGCGGCGCAACCACGGCTCAGCCAGGCTGGCGCTGGCGCTGGTGGACGAGGCGCGCGCGAACGGCCTGGACGTGGGTGTCGACATCTACCCGTACCTGGCCGGCAACGCGCCGCTGCAGCAGCTGCTGCCGGCGTGGGTGCAGGAGGGTGGCGCCGAGGTGTTCCAGCGCCGGCTGCGCGATCGGGCCGTACGGGAGCAGGTCGCCCAGGAGTGGCGGGGCAACGCGCTGGGCTGGGACGAGATCGTGATCTGCGCCGTACCGCCTGATGCTGACCAGTCGGTGGTTGGCCGCACGGTCGCCGATCTGGGCGGAACCGAAGCGGCCCTCGACGTGTTGGCCGAGCATGGCGGCGCGGTGATGATGGTCGCGTTCGGCCGCAGCGACGACGATCTGCGGGCGGTGCTGACCCATGCGTCGGCGGTCGTCGCGTCGGACGGGATGGCGTTGGATCCAGAGGGTCCGACGGGTGGCGGGCTGCCGCATCCGCGGGCGTACGGCTGCTTCCCGCGCTACCTGTCCACCTACGGCCGCGACGACCTGGCTGCGGCGGTCCACCGGTGTACGGGCAAGCCGGCCGCCCGAGCAGGTCTCGACCGCGGGGTGCTCCGGGTGGGCGCCCCGGCCGACCTTGTCGTGCTCGACCTGGACCGGTTGGCCGATATCGCGACGTACGAACGGCCCGCGCAGTACCCGACCGGTGTCGACCTGGTCGTCGTGAACGGTGAGGTCGTGGTCGACGAAGGTCGCGACACGGGCGCGCGACCCGGCCGGGCCCTGAGAGTCTGAGCACAACCCCCGTACGGAACCCGAGGAGGATCTGAGATGTTCGACGTCCATACCCACGCGCTGCGCAGCGAGCACTGGGGCCACGAGTGGGATGACCACTGGAAGCCGGTCTACCAGTACGACTGGGTCGACGTGACTCCCGAACGCTACGACGAGGCGATGACCGGCGTGGTCGACTCCGCCTGTGTCTTCGGCCTGACCGCCGACCATGTCGGGATGTCGACGCCGAACGAGTTCATCGAGCAGTTCAGCAACGACACGTCGACGCTGACGTACCCGTTCGCTGCCCTCGACCCGTCCGGCCCGGGGGCGATCGAGAAGCTCGACGACGCCATCTCCCGCGGCCTGCGGGGCGTGAAGCTGTATCCGGTGCTGGGGCTGTACGACATCCGCGAGGAGCGCTTCGACGGGTTCTACCGGCGAGCCACTGAGGCTGGCCTGGTGTTCCTGTGGCATATGGGCGCGTCCCCGTCGCCCGTCGGCAAGCTCGAGCTGTCGAACCCGATCCTCGTCGACGAGGTCGCCCGGCGGCATCCCGGTCTGGTGCAGGTGATCGCCCACCTCGGTCACCCGTGGCAGCGGGAGACGATGGTGGTGCTGCGCAAGAACCGCAAGGTCTACTCCGACGTCTCGGCGTCGTGGGCGCGGCCGATCGACGGGCACCGGGCGCTGCTACGAGCCCAGGAGTGGGGCGCCGTACCCAAGCTGCTGTTCGGCTCCGACTACCCGATGTGGACCCCAGCCGAGGCAGTCGAGGGGTTCAAGCAGATGGCCGCGATGAAGGTGGACGGGCTGCCTTCGGTCAGCAACGACCTGGTCGACTGGGTGCTCAACGGCGATCCGCGCGAGGAGCTGGGTCTGCTGTGACACCTCCCGAGCACGTCGAGTCTCTGCCGGAGCTGACCGACAACCCCGATCACCCTGTCGCTGAGCTTGTCGAAGGGCCTCGAACGCCGCTGGAAGACCTGGACACCCCCCGCCTGCTCGTCGACGTCTCCCGGCTCGAGTCGAACATCGCCCGGACAGCCGCGGACCTCGCCGCGGCGAACGTGCAGGTGCGGCCGCACATGAAGACGTCGAAGTGCCTGGAGGTCTACGCCCGGCAGCGGGCCGCCGGCGCCATCGGGTTCACCTGCGCCACACCGGCTGAGGTACGGCTGCTTGGCGAGGCCGGGCACACCGGCATCGTCTGGGCGCATCAGGCGGTCGGCCGGGCCAAGGTGGAGTTCGCCGTCAACGCCGCCGAGAACTGGGGCGTCACGCTGATCGCCGACTCCCTGGCGGTCGCCACGCCGATCTCCGACCTCGCGGCTGAGCGAGGTGTGACGGTGACGATGCTGATGGAGGTCGACGCCGGCCAGCACCGTACGGGCGTTGCCGTCGACAGCGACGAGGCGACGGCACTGGCGACCGCCCTCGCCGCACTACCGAACGTCACGTTCGGCGGCATCCTCACCCACGAGGGCCACCTCGGCCCGATGCGCGGCCGCGACGTCCTGGAGGCGACCGGGCGCAGTGTCGGCGAGGCGATGGCGGCGCTGGCTGAGCGGATCCGGGCCACCGGCCTGGCCTGCGAGATCGTCTCCGTGGGGTCGACGCCGGGTCTGTCGAGTGCCCCTTACGCTGCGGGCGTCACCGAGGCGCGACCAGGGACGTACGTCTACTTCGACGCCAACCAGATCCGCGCCGGTTCGTGCACGATCGACGCGTGCGCGCTGACGGTGCTGAGCCGGGTGGTCTCCGTACGGCCTGGGCAGGTGATCATCGACGCCGGGCTGAAGGCGATGTCGGCCGACGCGCTGACCCCCGAGAACGGTGGCGGCATCGTCTGCGACCTCGACGCCGTGCCCCTGCCGGGCGTGCAGTTCCCGGTCGCCAACGAGGAGCACGGCTTCCTCACCGGCGCCGTCGACCACCTCAAGGTCGGCGACCTCGTCCGGATCGTGCCGAACCACGCCTGCGGCACGGTGAACATGTGGTCGAAGCTGACCGCACTGTTCGACGACGGTCGGCGGGAGATCTGGCCGATCGAAGCGAGGCACTGATGTCGACGCCGACCCAGCCGCTGCCGGTGGATCCTCTGCCGATGGACCCGATGCCGTTCCCGGCCGCGCGCGAATGCCCGTTCAACCCGCCGACCCGACAGACCGAGTTGCGCGAGACCTGCCCGGTGGTGCCGATCGAGCTGTTCGACGGCACACCTGCGTGGCTGGTGACGCGGTACGACGACTTCAAGGCGGTGATGGGCGACCCGCGGTTCTCGTCGAAGCAGATGTGGCGGTTCTCCGGCTCCGCGAACCGGCAAGCCGCCGAAAAGGCGGAGACGTCGTTCACAGTGATGGACCCGCCCGAGCATGGCCAGTACCGGCGGCTCGTCACCCGCTACTTCACGATCAAGCGGGTGGCGACGCTGCGGCCCTGGATCGAGCAGATCGTCGACGCTGCGATCGACGCGCTGCTGGCCCGCGAGTCCCGTACCGCTGACCTGGTCGCCGACTTCGCCCTCCCGATCGCGTCGCAGACGATGTGTCGACTGGTGGGAGTGCCGTACGACGACCACGAGTGGTACGAAGAACGCGCCGAGGCCCGCAGTCAGATGAACGGTGACCCGGAGGTGGCTGCGCAGGCGTTCCGCGACCTGCTCGCCTACATGGACGGGCTGATCACCGCCAAGCAGGACGCCCCTGGCGACGACATCATCAGCCTCGTCGCGACCGAGCTGGTCGCCACCGGTGAGCTCGACCGCGACATGGCCGTGGCGATCCTACGGCTGCTGCTCACCGCCGGCCACGAGACGACGGCGACGATGATCGCGACCGGCACGTTCGTGCTGCTCACCCACCCCGACCAGCTCGCCGAGATCAAGACCGACCGCACGCTGCTGCCAGGCGCGATCGAGGAGCTGCTGCGCTACATCTCGATGCTGTTCATCCTGATCCGTACGGCGACCGAGGACCTGCCGGTCGGCGACCAGCTGGTACGGAAGGGCGAAGGGGTGATCGTCGGACCTGCCTTGGCCAACAAGGACCCGCGGGCTTTCGAGGACCCCGACCGGTTCGACATCCACCGCGACAACCGGCACCACGTAGCGTTCGGCTTCGGCCCGCACCAGTGCCTCGGGCAGCCGGTGGCCAGGCTGGAGCTGGGCATCGTGTTCGACCGGCTGTTCGACCGGATCCCGACGCTGCAGCTGGCGGTGGATCCGGCTGAGGTGCCGATGAAACAGACCAATCTGGTCGGCGTCGGGGCCCTTCCCGTGACATGGTGAAGGGAATGGGGAAAGGAGCCGAGATGGCTGAGGCGACCGTTGAGGTGGATGTCGACAAGTGCGTCGGTGGGGGTCAGTGCGTGCTGGCCGCGCCGGACCTGTTCGACCAGAGCGACGACGATGGCACGGTGATCCTGCTGCGTCAGCCCGAGGCTGGTGAGGTCGGCGAGGCTGAGCGCGCGGCGCGGCTGTGCCCGGCGAGCGCGATCACGGTGCACGGCGCCTGAGGTCGTGAGCGTGGACCGAGGTCCCGAGCACGTCGTGGTGGTCGGTGCGGGGGCTGCTGGCTGGACGGTCGCGGCTGAGCTGCGTCGCCTGGGGTTCGACAGACGCCTCACCCTGGTGGGTGGCGAGCGGCACCTCCCGTACGACCGGCCGCCCCTGTCGAAGCAGATCCTCGCCGGCACCTGGCCCGTCGAACGCGTGGGACTCGCCACCTCCGACGAGCTGGCGGGCCTGGACGCGGAGGTACGGCTGGGGGTGCCGGTACGGTCGCTGACCCTGACCGAGGGCGCCCACTCGCTCCTTCTCGCCGATGGCTCGGTCATCGAGGCAGATGAGGTTGTCGCTGCGACCGGCTGCACGCCGCGCCGTCTGCCAGGGACGGCGGGCTTGTCGAACGTGGTCACCCTCCGTACCCTCGACGACGCCCACACCCTCCGGGCTGCGCTGAAGCAGGCGCGGCGCCTGGTGGTCGTGGGCGCCGGGTTCCTGGGCCTGGAGGTGGCAGCGGCGGCGCGAGCGATGGGCGTCGAGGTTGACGTGGTGAGCGACCTGGCGCCGATGGTCCGCCCGCTCGGGTCGGCATTGTCGGAGCGGCTGACCAGGCTGCACCAGACCCACGGCGTACCGCTGCACATCGGCCTCGGCGTGACCGGGTGGGAGACAGAAGGTCGGAAGGTCGTCGGGGTGCAGTCGGGAGCCGAGACCATCCCCGCCGACCTCGTGTTGGTGGCGGTGGGCGCGGTCCCCGACGCGGGGTGGCTGCAGCACACGGGCCTGGACCTGTCGGCCGGGGTGCCGTGTGATGCGTACGGCCGCGCAGCGCCTGGCCTGCATGCAGTCGGTGACGTGGCGTGCTGGTGGCATCCGAGGTACGAGCGACGCGTCCGGACGGAGCACCGTACGAACGCCGCAGAGCAGGCGATGGTGGTCGCCCGAGACCTGGTCGGCCAGGAGCAGGACCCGTACGACGGTGTCCCGTTCTGGTGGACGGACCAGTACGACGCGAAGATCCAGGCGTACGGCCTCCCCGGCAGCGACGCCGACGAGCAGATCCTCGACGAGGGCGACGAGGGCCCCACCCTGGTCGGCTACGGCAGAGCAAGACGCCTCGACGGGGTCGTCGGCTGGGGCAACATCCGAGGCACCAGACAAGCCAGGCAACTGGTCATCGAGAAGACCCCGTTCCCGGTAGACACCACCGACCTGGACCTGACCCCCCGACGCCCCACGCCTTCGGGAACATAGGAAACCAGCAGGGATGATCAGCACGTCACAGAACATGTCCGGGGGAAGCGCGTCCGGTACGGCTGACGTGGGTAGCGGAGCCGGCAGTCAAGCTGCCGGGGGCCGGGGTGGGCAGCCATGTGGAGACGTTGGAGTACGACGATCTTCGCGTCCGGGTGAACGCCGTCACCGACGACGAGACGGCCGAGCGGGTGGCGTTGGCGAAGGAGATCTTCACCCTCGACGAGTCGGTCAACGCCGACGACCTGGCGTGGGGCGCGAGGGTCTCGGTGGGGCTGGACCGGCTGGTCAGCGACTTCGACCTCGACTCGATCGCCTACTACCACCGGGGTCTGGAGGGTGAGCTGCACGAGCGGCTGGCGGCGGGGATGATCCTGGGCGCGTCGCTGCTGACGGCGCGTGGGGTGCCGGCCGCGGGGGAGTACGAGCTCCGTACCTCGGTCGCGATGCTGGCCGCCCAGGCGATCGGGCCGGGCGGGTCGTTCACTGAGATCCAGGCGCTCAACTTCGACGACGGAGTGGTGGAGATGGGCCATGATGGGCCGGGGCATCTGGTCTTGTCAGCGCGCAAACCGATGCTGCGCGGCTTGGGCGTCTACCACGGGAAGCGGGGGTACGGGGTCAGCGTCGAGTTCGATGTGGCGCCCGGCCCGGTGACCACCTTCGGGGTCGGCCAGGACCGCGACGGCACGCTCACCTTCATCGCCAGCGAGGGCACGGTCGTGCCCGGTCCGCTGATGCAGATCGGCAACACGACGTCGCGGGTCGACTTCGGCATGGACCCGGGAGACTGGGTGGACTGCTGGTCGGGTACGGGCGTCGCCCACCACTGGGCGCTCTGCCCCGGCCACCTGGCCAAGGACCTCGCCGTCGCCGCGCGTCTGCTGGGTCTGCCGTACCGCCAGGTCACGCCGGAGTCGGCAGCCGACCTGCTCTGACGGCGCCGGGACCCGTCCAGCCAGCTGACCGATCCGGCGCCGAAGGCCTGTCAGTCGGTGGTCTCGCTCGGTGGGGGCGGCAGGACTGGCCCGCGCCGCAGCGCCGCGAGCTCGTCGCGTAGGGCGGCCACAGTGGCGAGCTGCTCGGCGAACAGCGCACTGACCCCGGTCCCCGCCATGTCGGAGGTTGTCCCGGTGCCAGCTCCCCCCTCTCCGGTCCCTGAGCTTGTCGAAGGGCCTCCGGCAGCACCGTCAGCCGCGGTGGGGAGCACCAGCACGCCGTCGATCCGGGTGGGGATCGTCACGCTGCCGTCGCGGAGCTCGTCCGGTAGCACCTCCTCGGGTGCGTTCTGGAACGACACCGGCCGCAGGAAGCGGCGGATCGCGCTGGCACCGACCGAGGTGTACGGGCTGGTCGTCGCCGGCCACGGACCGCCGTGGGTCATGGCCCAGGTCACGGCAACACCGGTCGGGACGCCGTTGAAGATGACCCGTCCGGACTGGGCGGCCAGCGCGTCGACGAGGTCGGCGATCGGCTCGCCTTCGGCGTACTGGAGCGTCGTCGTCAGGGAGGGATCCAGGCGGCGCAGGATCGCCGGCAGGTCGGCCTGGTCGCCGTACCGCACCACCAGGGTGGTCGGCCCGAAGCACTCCTCGGCGATCTCGTCATCGAGGTCCTCGGCCCTGACCGAGTGCAGCGCGGCGGGCACCTGACGGCCGTCGCCGTTACCCGTGGCAAGGCGCTCGACCACGTCACGCCCGGCCAGCCCGGCGATCCCCTCGCGGTAGCTCGCGGCGATGCCCTTGTCGAGCAGATGGAACCCGGGGGCGGCGGTGATCGCCGTACCCAGAGCGGAGACGACGCGGTCGCCATCCTTGCCCTCGGGCACCAGTAGCAGACCTGGCTTCGTACAGAACTGACCAGCGCCGAGCAGGACGGCACCGGCGAGGTCCTGACCGATCTGGTCGGGCCGCTCAGCAGCTGCCTTCTCCGTCACGACAACGGGGTTCACCGAGCCCAGCTCTCCGTGGAAGGGGATCGGTACGGGTCGCTCGGCGGCGATCCTCGCCAGCGCCTTGCCGCCGCCGAGGGAGCCGGTGAAGCCGACTGCCTTGATGACGGGGTGGGCCACCAGTCCGACCCCGGCCTCGCGGCCATGGATGACCTGGATCAGATCGGGGGGGTAGCCGGCTGCCTCGAGCGCGGCGCGTGCGATGTCGACCACGACTGTGGCGGTCTGGGGATGTGACGAATGCGCCTTGGTGACGACCGGTGCACCGGCTGCGAGTGCCGCAGCCGAGTCGCCGCCGAGGGAGGAGAACGCGAAGGGGAAGTTGCTCGCCCCGAACACGCCGACCACCCCGACCGGCTCGAGCCACAACCGCAGGTCGGGCCGAGGTGGGGCCACCGAGCCGTCGGCGTGGTCGATGGTGGCCTCGAGGTAGGAGCCCTCGGTGATGACGCGGCCGAAGAAGCGGAGCTGTCCGGTCGTACGCCCCACCTCGCCCCGCAGGCGTACCTCACCGAGCGCTGTCTCCGCATCGGCGATCGCGACCAGGTCATCGGCGGCCGCGTCGAGAGCGTCCGCGATCACGCCAAGCGCCTTGGCGCGCTCGGCCCGCGACGTACGCCTCCACCCGTCGAACTGCGCCCCGGCGCGCTCGCAGATCTGGTTCAGCTCATCAATGGTGGTGAGGGTGCCGACCTCCGCCCGAGGGTCCCCCGTACGGGCGTCGATGCTGACCACTGGGCTGCTCATGCGGGCTCCTTGCGCTGGATGGACGAAGCGAGGGCGACCGGGTTCAGCAGCTCGCCGATCGGTTCGACGGTGATGTGAACCTCGTCGCCCTCGACCAGGGTGAACGGCAGGTCAGGCACCAGGCAGGTGCCGGTGGAGAGCACAGCGCCGTACGGGAGATGAAGCTCGCGGCGCAGGAAGTCGACCAGGTCATCGAGGTTGCGCACGAGATCAGCGGTGGTCGCCTCGCCCGCCCAGACCGTCTCGCCGCCGCGGGTGATTCGGGCGAGCAGGGAAAGGTTCTTGGGGTCGGGCACCTCGTCGACGGTCACGATGGCCGGACCGACGGCGCAGGATCCGTCGTACACCTTCGCCTGCGGCAGATAGAGCGGGTTCTCGCCCTCGATATCGCGCGAGGAGACGTCATTGCAGATCGTGTAGCCGACGATCTCGCCCGCGGCGTTGACGACCACCGCGAGCTCGGTCTCGGGCACCGTGATGCCGCAGTCGGACCGGATCCCAATCGTCTCGCCGGGCCCTTGCACGCGCCACGCCGACGCCTTGAAGAACAGCTCGGGCCGCTCCGCGTCGTACACCCGCTCGTACACATCCGCGCTCGAGTCGCTCTCGGCCATCCGCTCGTCGCGTGACCTCTTGTACGTGACCCCCGCAGCCCAGACCTCGGTCCAGCCGTCAACGGGGGCCAGCAGGCGTACGTCATCAAGGCTGATCTGGTTGTCTGCCCGGACGGCCGCCTCCAGCCGCGCGCTCATCTCCGCCGCCGAGAGCCGAAGCAGGTCAGCGATGGTCGAGTCGACGGGGTGGACGGCGGTGCCGACCAGCACACCCGTCTGCGGGGCCTCGTCGGTGGTGAAGCGGATGACGCGCATCGGGATCCTCTCGACGGTTTTCGTCACGACACTATCGCCGTTCGCTTCCCGACAGCCGGGTGCGAGGGGGATCGCCGGTGCGGAACTCGCGAGCTGGAGGGCCCCTCCGGGCGCCGGACGCGTGACCGCATGAGGGGTGCCGATGGTTCGGCCCACCGGAATCTGCGGGCCGGATGCGGCGGCAGCGTGCGGGTGCGAGAGACTGGGCGAAACGGTGTACTGCCGTGTCAAGAGCCGGTCCCTGAGCCTTGTTGGGGAGCCACGACCATCCGGTCCCTGAGCTTGTCGAAGGGGCCCGCCCGAACCAGAGGAGTCCCGTGTCCACCCAACCCCTTACGTTCCCGTCGGACTTCGTGTTCGGGTCAGCGACAGCCTCGTACCAGATCGAAGGCGCCGTGCACGAGGACGGACGCCTCCCATCGATCTGGGACACCTTCAGCCACACCCCCGGCAAGGTCGTGAACGGCGATACGGGTGATGTGGCCGTCGACCACTACCACCGGCTCGACGCCGACCTGGACCTGATGGCGTCGTACCACCTTGACGCGTACCGGTTCTCGATCGCCTGGCCGCGGATCCAGCCGACCGGCCGTGGCCCGGTCAACCCGAAGGGCATCGCCTTCTATGACCGGCTGATCGACGGCCTGCTCGAGCGTGGCATCTCCCCGACGGCAACGCTGTACCACTGGGACCTCCCGCAGCCGCTCGAGGACGCCGGTGGCTGGCCCGAGCGGGCGACCGCGGAGGCCTTCGCCGACTACGCCCGGATCTGCGCCGAGGCGTTCGGCGACCGGATCACGACGTGGACGACGCTGAACGAGCCCTGGTGTATCGCGCATCTGGGGTACGGGATCGGTCGCCATGCCCCCGGTCGGCACGACCCCGTCGCCGTGCTGCGGGCGGCCCACCACCTCAACCTGGGCCACGGGCTGGCCGTCCAGGCCGTACGGGCTGCCGCCACCAACGACCCGGCCTTGTCGATCACCTTCAACCTGACCACCGTGCGGCCCGCGTCGGACTCGGCTGAGGACGCCCTGGTGGTCGAGCAGGTCCGTCAGCTCGACAACCGGATCTTCACCTCGCCGGTGCTGAAGGGCCGCTACGACGACCTGCTGCTGGAGACAACGGCGCCGTACACGGACTGGTCGTTCGTGCAGGACGGCGACCTGGCTCAGATCCACCAGCCGATCGACGTGCTGGGGCTGAACTGGTACACCCCGCAGACCGTACGGGCGGTGGCTCCGAAGCCGCTCACCTTCGGCGCCGACTGGGTGCCCACCAACCACATCGGCATCGACAACGTCGAGGTGGTGCAACTCGATGCGCCTCGCACCGACATGGGCTGGGTGATCGACGCGTCCGGGCTGGAGCAGCAGCTGGTGGACATGGCAGCGGAGTTCCCCGGGATGCCGCTGGTGGTCACCGAGAACGGCTGCGCGTACGACGACCCGGTGGTCGACGGGCGGTGCCACGACGCGCGCCGGGTGGATTACCTGCGCGACCACATCTCCGCGGTGCATCGGGCCCTCGAGGCTGGCGCACCGGTCGTCGGCTACTACGTCTGGAGCCTGCTGGACAACTTCGAGTGGGCCGAGGGCTACGCCAAGCGGTTCGGCATCACCCACGTCGACTACGACACGCAGGTGCGCACGCCGAAGGATTCAGCCCTCTGGTACTCGGAGCTCGCCCAGACCCATCACGTGGGGTAGTCCCGCGTCAGTCTTGACATGCGCGGGGGATCGCTCTCCTGGAGGGGCGCTGCTCACCGGGCTGTTCCCCGGGCGCGAGGTCGTGCAGCTCAACATCGATCCGATCGCCGCTGGTGGGGGCAGAATCCACTGCACGACCCGGCAGCAACCGGCGGTCGGCTGACCAGGGTCCAGCTCAAGCCTGCGACAAGGATCTGCCCGCCGAGCCCGGCCGGATCCCCGAGGATCAGCGAGGAGCGCGCGGCCCGTGTGCCTCGACCGTACGGCGCGCGATCGTCGCTCCCTGCTGGAGGGCCGCTGGCCAGTCCGCACCCGCGGCTAGCCCAGCGAGCACGCCGGCAGCGAAGGCATCCCCAGCTCCTGTGGTGTCGACCACCGGGTGATCACTGGTGACTGCGGCGTAGTCGAGGCGTGGTTCGTTGCGCCTGAGCAGGTAGCCGCCCGCCGACCCACAGGTGACAACCAGGTGGATGCCGCGCGCGTCGACGAGCGCGACCAGTTCTGGTGAGAGGGACTCCTCGGCGCAGAACACGACCGTGCCCGGCGCCAGCTCACGCGTCGCGAGCGAGACGTCGACCTCGTCAGCCTCGATGGTGACGGCCACCTGGTCGCACATCGACGCCATCACCGGCCACGCCGCGAGGGCCGGTTCGCTGAGCACCCCGACGTAGCCGAGCTGGAAGCGCCGAGGAGCCAGGGTCGCCAGGGCGTCGGCGTAGCCAGCAATGATCCGGTCTCGGTCGTCGGGGAGGCGGACTAGCACCGTACGGGAGGCGTCGGCCGCCACCGTGACGTAGCAGACGACCCCTGGCCCGCTCAGCTGATCAAGGGAGATGACCTCGACCCCAACGTCGGCCAAGGACGCCAGTGCGATCTGTTCGAGGGCCCCTTCACTGGCGCAGCCGACATAGGTCACGGCAGCGCCCAGCAGCCCCAGCGCATGGGCGGTGTTCTCCGCGACTCCGCCGGGGACGACTCGCTCGCCGCGCACCAAGGCCTTGTCACCGGGCCGGGGGATGGACGTGACCTCCAGCACGATGTCAACGACCGGCCGCTCGCCGAAGACGACGATGCTCACGCTCCGTCCTCGACCCGGGTCGCGAACTCCCTGGCCGTGGCGCGGATGTCGACGTCGTTCACCCGCTCGACCAGCTCCACCCAGGTCGCCGGGAACGCCTCGAACCCCCGCAAGGTCCCAGCGATGGACGTCGCCATACAGCCGATCGTGTCCGTATCGTCGCCGATATTGGCGGCAGCGATCGCGGTTGTCACCGGGTCTCCGTCGGCTGCCACGACCAGGCCGATCGCGCTGGGCACGGCCTCCATCGCGGCGATGCCAGCGCCGATCAGGTCGGCCAGATCCTCGACTGCCGTCTCCAGATCCGGTGCCCGTCGGCCGATCTCGACCGCGGCTTCGACCCGGCGGGCGGGGTTGGGACCCGCGACCGTACGGCCTTCCGCCTGCCCGATGAGCAAGCCTTCCCGGGCACCCACCATTGCTCCGGCCACCACATCGTCAAGCGTGGCGCCGTTGACCATGGCGGCCGCGCATGCTCCGGCGATGGTGGCCGCGCCAGCAACGCCCAGGTCGGTGTTGTGGGTCGGTACGCAGAACAACGCAGCCGTACGGGCCGCCGCCGCCGCATCGCCCGGATGCAACCAGCCAGCCGGGGCGGCCTTCATGCCGCCGCCGTTGGAAGCACCGGTGAACGACTCGGGTGTGCCCAGGCCGACCAAGGCTGGGTCGTCGCCAGCCCGGATCCTGGCCAAGGCTCGGCTGGTCGAGGGGCCACAGAACTGTCCGTACAACGGGTGCTCCGACCACGCGAGCAGCTCCCGCACGACCGTCTCGAGGGTGGGTCCGTCGAGGCACGATCGCGCCATGGCAAGCAGCAACGAGGCGTCGTCGGTGATGGCGCCCAAGGTGCGGCGCTGCCCGAACGGGGTGTGGTCGTTAGGAATGAAGTCACGTACCCACCCGCCGTAGGTTTCCCGGATCTGCCGGCGCGTCAGCGTCTCGGTCAACGCCCCCAGTGCGTCGCCGATCATGGCCCCGGCGATGCCGCCCGCGATCCGGTCCGTCACGTCCATGCGGTCATCGTACGGAGCCATTTGTCGGGATGGGTCGCCATGCGGGAGGTACTGCGAGCGGGTCGAAAGCACCCGTCGAGGGCAGACCCGCGCTGATGAGGTGGGGCTGACAAGCAAGTACGATCCCCGCATGGCCCAGTTGAGGGATGTCGCCAAGGAGGCTGGTGTCTCCATGGCGGTCGCCTCGCGGGTGCTGAACGGAGACGAGACCGTACGCGTCACGAGCGAGACCAAGGCGCGCGTGCTGAAGGCGGCGCAGGCGCTTGCGTACCAGCCGAACCATCGGGCCAGGGCGCTCCGCCTGAGCCGTACCGGCGCGATCGCGATGGTGGTGCCGAGCGCGAGCAACATGATCTTCGCCGACATCTACGCCGGAGTACGCGACGTGTGTGTGGGCCGCGGGCTGTCGATCTTCCTCTGCCAGATCCAGCGGCCCGCCGTACCGGAGCGGCAGCTGGTCGATCTGGTTGGAGCCGGCCAGGTCGACGCGGTGCTGCTGCAGCGCAGTGACCTGTTCGACGATGACCAGTTGGCGGCGCTGGTGTCCGTCGGGATTCCGGTGCTGTTGGTGAACTCGTCCCTGCCCGGTCATCAGGGATCGCTGGCGCTTGACGATGCTGCCGCGGTGGCGATGGCCGTCGAGCACCTGCGAGGTCTGGGGCATCAGCGGCTGGCATTGATCGGTGGGTTGGCTACGCATGATGCTGCTGCACGGAGGCGGGTCGCCTTCGACGACCTCGTCCATGGCGACCCTTCCGTGGTGGAGGAGGCGGGCTGGGAGGCGACCGACGGATCGGTGGCGATGCGCCGGCTGCTCAGCTCCCCTGTTCGCCCCACCGGGGTGATCACCGCTTCCGCCAACGCCGCCCTCGGTGCCTTGCACGCCGCCCAGGAGGCCGGGCTCCGGGTGCCCGACGACATCTCCATCGTCGCGATCCACGACACCTGGGTCTGCGCCTTCACCACCCCAGGGATCACGTGCGTCGCCATGCCGCTGACCCAGTTGGGCCGGACGGCGGCCACCCTCCTGCTCGACTGCCTCGACGGTGCGACGCTACCCAACTCGACCTTGACCGATCCGCCGCCGAGGCTGGTGGTACGGGGATCAACCGCACCGCCATCCGCCTGACGGGGGCACCTTAGGTGGCTGGATGGGTCGCGATCTCGAGCTGGTGGCTGAAGACCAGGGATCCGGACTGCGGCACGATGAGCTGTCTTTCGTACGCCGCCGCCCAGCAGACAGCGGAGTAGTCGCCGAAGCGGAACAGCCAGCGCGACGGCGGGACTGTTCCGCCGGGACCATCAAGAAACGTCAGGGTGACGCGCTCGTCCCCGATTCGCCCCGACACGATGAACGCTGCTGCGACGAGGCCGGATACCGCAGGAGCAGGCTCTGTTCCTGGTGTTGCGCTCCCCTGGGAGTCGTCGTCGTTCGACTGGGCGAGGGCTTTGTCGAGGACGAACTCGGTGCTGAGCCGGAGGAAGAGGCCGCCGTACCCTCCGTCTGACCGTCCGTACTGCGCTGGCGTCGCCAAGGTCACCGGCGCTCCCGTCGCGCTGGTCAGCTCGGAGCGGAAGTCGATGCGCAGGGCGGTCTTGTCACCGTTGATCGCGATCGTCCGAACCTCCCGCACCAGCTCCTTCCCAGTCGGATCGAGCCAGGTCAGCTCTTCGGTGAATCCGTCCCCCAGGTCGCCAACCCACCCGTCGTGCCGGATCTGGCCGTGATCAGCAAGCTCGACGTAGCCGCGGTCAGGATCGACGTACGTCGGGCCGCCCCACAGGTTATGGCCAGCGAGTGGACCGGCGCCATCGAGACCGACGAGATGGAGCAGGCGCTGAAGTTCGCCAACGGGCTGTGGAATGCCGGTCTGGTGCATCCTGACGCGATCACCCTCGATGCCCAGCCGAAGGCCCGCGAGATGTACGCCGCGGGTGGTGTCGCGCTGTTCGTCGAGCCGCACGGCAACTCGTACGGCTCCGGTGGCACCATGGCCCGGCTCAAGGCGCAGAACCCGAAGGGGGAGTCGGCGCTGATCGTGCCGCCGAAGCATGACGGCAGTGGCGTCGGCCTGATCTGGATGGAGCCCGGCTACTACGGCGGCCTCGCGATCGCGTCGTCGGTCAAGGACGAGGATCGGGTCAAGGAGCTGCTGCGGATCATCGACTACGCCTGCGCGCCGTTCGGCAGCGAGGAGTGGCTGTTCCAGACGTATGGGATCGAGGGTCACAACTTCGCGTTCCAAAACGGCGTGCCGGTCGGCTCGACCACGGTCAAGGACGAGGTCACTGGCCCGTTCTGGCCGCAGCCGAACCCGGTGTTCTACTTCCCGGGTGCCGCCGAGGATGCGGTCAAGGAGCAGGAGATCGTCGAGGTGATGTGGCCGCACGCCGAGATCAACCCGGCGCAGTCGCTGTTCACCCAGGAGCTCTCCGACAAGGGCACCGCCATCGCCCAGGTCGTCTCCGACACGATCAACTCCATCGTGACCGGCCGCAAGCCCATGTCGGAGCTGCAGGCCGCACGCGAGCTCTGGCGCAAGTCGGGCGGCGACGAGGTACGCGCCTCCCTCGAGGCGCTCCCGCCGGTCAAGTAGGCCACGCCCCCGCAAACGAGCCCCGGCCGGCAGGGCCCCACACCGCCGGCCGGGGCTCCCATGTCTCCAGGGAGGAAACCATGGCATCGCACCCCGCACCCCCGGTCCCTGAGCTTGTCGAAGGGCGGCCAGTCCGTTACCTGGACGCCGTCCCCGGGCAGCTGCGGGTGCATGTGCACCTGGGGGTCCCGTACGCCCAGCGCTCCGGCCGCGACCTGCACCTGCAGATCATCCAGCCGAGCGTCGACACGACGTTCGCGCAGGCGGATCAGACTGGCGGCACGGGGGATCGGGAGAGCTACCCGTGTGTGGTCTTTGTCCAGGGGTCCGGTTGGGGCGAGCAGGCGCTGGGCAGCTCCATCGCATTCTGGTGCCGCTTCGCCGAACGCGGGTTCGTCGTGGCGATCGTGGAGTACCGCCCATCGTCGGTGGCGCCGTTCCCGGCCCAGGTGGCCGACGCGAAGACGGCCGTACGGTGGCTCCGCAACCACGCCGATGCGTACGGGATCGACCCCGCTCAGGTCGTCCTCGCGGGCGACTCGTCAGGCGGTCACACCGTGCTGATGGCGCATGTCACGGATGGGTTGCTGGCGCTCGATGACGACCCTGATGGTGGTCACCTGGGCATCCGGGCGGTCGTGGATCTGTACGGGATCACGGACTTCACGCTGCTCGAGCGCGAACTGCTGGACCGGGGCGCGGCCGAGCCGGACTGGCTGTCGAGGCGTGCGCTGGGCGGGCTCGACCCCGCCACCCACGCGGCGACCCTGCGGGGGGCTGAACCGGCCACCTGGCTGGACCGGGGCCGTCCGCTCCTCCCGCTGCTGATGGTGCACGGCACCGCCGACGGCTCCGTACCGCTGTCGCAGAGCGAGGCCTACCTGGCTGCCCTCCGCGGGCACGGCCACGACGCCGAGCTGGTGGTCGTCCGGGGCGGCAAGCACGGCCTGTGGCCAGCGCTGTACAACGACGCGCTGGCTGATCTGCTGGAGGAGTTCATCCGACGGGCAGTCGGGACGTGAGCGTGCCTCGCTGACACGCCGGCCCAGAGCGACCGCCTCCGCTGGCTCGCGGGCCGGGCGAACCAGAACGACCCCGGCGCCACTGGGCACCGGGGTCGTGTCGGATCAGGTCAGACGACGGAGCAGTCATCGGGCTGGTGCACGGCGCACTCGCCGTCTTCGCAGCATTGGCAGTCGCTGCCGCAGCGGCACATCTCTCCGCAGCCGCACTCCTTGGCCGGGGTCTGCTCCATGGGGTCCAGGGTGACGTCGGTCATCTCGTACTCCTTCCATCGGCATTGATGGGCACCGGCCTCGGACAGGCCAGCGCGGGAACCCAGTCCATCACGGGCCGGCGCCACAGGAGCGGCTTCAGCGGAGATCCACCCCGACGGACGGGGCTGTGGCTACTCGCGCGCAGCCGCGTCAAGAGGTGATGTCGGCAAACGTGTACATCGTGGTCACCGGCGCGTGGTCGGACGGGATCTGGCCGTCGTGGTGGAACTCGACCACTTCACTGAGCCTGGCCACCAGCGGGCCGCGGCTGAACAGGGCGTCGATCCCCTTCCGTACGCCTGCGATCGGGCTGTTCGGCGACCAGACCCCTTCCATCGACGACGCGCCGGGCAGCGGGTGGGTCGCGGGCAGGTTGCGAGCGAGGGCCGTGTACGAGTCGAGGTACCCTGCCTGGCCGAAGACCAGATGAGCAGGGGCGATGTCGTTGAAGTCAGCGGTGAAGATGACCGGCGCGTCGCCAGCGATCTCGTCGAGGGCGGCCACGATGCGGCGGGCCTGAGGGACCCGGCGGTTGCTGAGGTCGGCCAGCTCATCGGGGTGGCGTTGGTAGGTGAGGTGGGCGGTGCTGACCACGATCTCGGGCGGGCTGGCCGGGGCGAGTGGGCGGAGTCGTACCCAGAACAGGCCTGCGTGGGGGGAGATGATGCCGACGTCGCGCCAGCCGTGGTCGACGAGCTCGAACATCGCCGTCCGCCACCAGAGGTTGCTCTGGGTTGACCAGCCAGGGTGGTCGTCGTGCACCCGAGCGTGGGTGGGCAGCACCTCGTCGAGCGCCGCCCGCAGGGTTGGGGTGAGCTCCTGGGTCGCCAGTAAGTCGGGCGGCCGGAGGGTGAACAGCGCCCGTACAGCCTCGAGCCGGCGCGCCAGAAAGGTCTCTCCCCAGAGGTTGTAGGTCATGGCCGAGAAGCTCGACGTGCCGAGCCGAATGTCGTCGCCTTGGACGGATCTCACGGGAATTCTCCTTGCGGCCCGGAGTGGTCCCGGGCGGGTCGAAGGGCGTCCGTACGACCCTACGCTCGCGCGACCTTCCTTACCGCGTCGGCTGGCTCCTCCAGCCGCTCCTCGCCACCCGGCTCGCCCATCAGGTCACCCCTGGCGCGCGGGGTCGGGCTCGTTCGATGCGGTCAGGTCGGCCAACGTGACCCAGCCGCCTGCCTTGCGTGCTTCTTCGGCAGCGAACACCAGCAGGTGGCCGTTGATCGAGTCGGCGAGCTGGGTCGTGGAGGCGCTGGCCGGTTCGCCGCGGATCACCCGGACGAAGTCAGCCACCAGGCCGTGGTCGCCACCGCCGTGCATATCGCCCTTCACGCCGATCCGGTGGATCTCCTCGAGGTAGGCCTGGGTTGGGTCGCTGGTGAGGCGCCGTACGCGCAGCTCACCGCTCTCCAGGGCGCCATGGATCTCCCCGGTGGTGCCGATCACGGTGAGCGTACGGCTGGACGCGGGCGAGTTCGTCGCCAACGTGAACGAGCCGACCACGCCGTCCTCGAACTCGACGGTCAGGGCCTGGCGGTCCATCACGTCGTTGTCGTTGCCCCACACGCAGGTGCCGTACCGGTTGTTCGTACGGAGAGACTCCTGCTTCTGCTCGAGGGTGAGCTCAGGGCCGAGGTGTTCGGCCTGCTCCCAGACGTACTCGCCCCACTTCTCGAGGTCGAGGTAGAGGCGACCCGCCGAGTAGGGGCAGGTCCGCTCGATGGCGCAGTCGCTGAGGCACCGGGTGCCGGCGCCGGCGGGCTTCCGGGCTGGGATGAACATGCCGCGCGAGCCAGCGCTGGCGACCCGAGCGGGCGGGGCTGCGTTGCACAGCCACGTCATCAGGTCGAGGTCGTGGCTGCACTTGGCCAGCAGGATCGACGAGCCGGACCGCTCAGAGTTGCCCCACCGGCCCCGTACGTAGGCGAGAGCCATGTGGTCGTAACTGACGTGCTCGGCCATCTCGATGGTGAGCGGCTCGCCAATCGCGCCCTCGGCAACCAGCCGCTTGGCCTCAAGATAGAACGGGGCGTAGCGGAGCACGTGGCAGATCATCAGCGTCGTTCCCGCCCGCTCCTGCGCGGCCTGCAGGTCGAGCAGGTCGACCGCGTTCTGGGCGATGGGCTTCTCCAGCAGCACGTGGTAACCGCCCGCCAGAAGCTGCTTCGCGGTGACAACGTGGTCGAGGTCCATCGTGGCGTTGATCGCCGCCTCGGCGATGACGCCAGCCGGCGGGAGGTCGTCCAGCGA